>Ga0315310_10003081_pt1 | contig 10403 bp, 10 predicted proteins | sample TDP5_MG_FD_203630 | JGI IMG/M metagenome (GOLD analysis project Ga0315310, IMG submission 203630) | Freshwater sediment microbial communities from Lake Towuti, South Sulawesi, Indonesia - TDP5 | ecosystem: Environmental > Aquatic > Freshwater > Lake > Sediment | place: Indonesia: South Sulawesi...
TGGTGCTACAAGAGGCCCCTGCATAGGACATGTGACCCCCGAAGCTATGAATGGAGGATCCATTGCGGCAGTTGAGAATGGAGACCTTATTTCAATAGACGTACCGAACCGAAGGCTTGACTTGAAGATTTCGGAACAGAAGCTGCAAGAACGATTGAAGCAGTGGAAACGCCCAGAATCAAAAGTTAAGGATGGAATCTTGGCCGTTTACTCAAAGATTGTAAAACCCACGCCTAAAGGCGCGGGGTTCCTATTCTAGAGCACAAACTAATAGTGTTAACAATCCTTAAGAAACAAGGATATTCTCAAAATGAAAAAACCTTAAATTGAAACACGGTAAGTCCGAACGAGCAAAACTCTCGCTAGCCTTATTTCCTCCATTGTACGTCGATGTTTCTATTGTAAAAATTCCAATCGTCTGTGACATATTTTCCGTTGTAAAGTCTTTCTACAAGTTCACGTTCATGAGCTGTTAATTCGCCATCCACAAGTCGGATGTTTAGGGCTTTTTGAAAACCTTCAATTAATGATTGATGTACTTCCATCACTGAAACATCTTTCCCAAGTTCCCTTTTTATTGAGGAGACTTTGTCTCTCGCAATGTTTATGACTTCTATGCAGGTTTTAGCCCTTGGCACACGCAGGAAGGTGAACATCTTCTCTAAATTAACACCCACTAGAAGCGTGCCATGCTGCAAAACGACTTCGCCCTTATGACATTGGGCACTTCCAGAAATCTTCTTGCCGTTAACGGTTAAGTTTGGACACGTTTTTGTGCCGCCTGCATCGAAATCAGTGGTCAAGCCTAAAATTTTCATAGATTCAGCCAACCCAGCATAAATTCTTGCATAAACACGGGTTATGTCTTTAGTTTCCAAGTCCTCTTTGCTAGCAACTACGCTATAGGTGATTTCATCTTCGGCATCATGGTAAACTGTGCCTCCTCCCGTTATCCGCCTAACAACATCCACGCTATATTTCTTGCAGTTCTCCAAATGAGCCTCATCTCCGATACTTTGAAATTTCCCAAAAGAGACAGCTGACGGCTCCCAACGATAAAATCTTAGAGTGTCTGGAACAACATCTTCAATTCTCGCTCTTAAAATAGCCTCGTCAATAGCCATGTTCCTGAAAGCATTGTTGATTTCAAGCTTCAATAAGCGCCATATGCGCATCGTAATCAGCTACCTCAAAGAAAAATCGAAATTATACTTAAATATATGGTGCGTTTTTGCCTATCAACAGGCGTAGGGAACTGAACACGTTTCCGCCATTTGAAACAATGTTCTGGACAGTTTTCATATTATCCTTAATTTTCATGGTCGCATGGTGGGTTATCTTAGGCATAAGAATGATAAATGCACGTGTAGGAACTTAAAGCCAAACATCTGGTCACAACTAGAGAAAAGGTGATTGTGCAGTAGATGTCTCCATTCTGCCTCGTTCAGTTTAAATATGAGAATTGTGATTAGACGTAGCGAGAGGAAAACCAGGACCTTGGGTTCAAAATCTCCAAAAGGTGAATTTGCGGCAAGAAAGTTGGTTCAAAAGCGGAAAAAGCTCCGTTGGAGTAGCAGATACTACAAACGGCGAATGCTGATGCTAGACGTGAAGGCAGACCCACTTGAGGGAGCGCCCATGGCACGTGGCATTGTCCTCGAAAAAGCTGGCGTGGAGAGCAAGCAACCTAATAGCGCAATTCGAAAGTGTGTGCGCACTCAGCTTATCAAAAATGGTCGAGTCATAACCGCTTTTCTGCCAGGAGATGGGGCCCTAAACGTTGTTGATGAGCATGACGAAGTGATAGTTGAGGGCATCGGTGGATCAAGAGGGAGAAGCATGGGCGACATTCCGGGGGTGCGCTGGAAAGTCATAATGATTAACGGAGTATCACTAAACGAACTTGTATATGGAAGAAAGCAGAAACCAGCTCGGTGAGAAATTTTGGGTCAGAAAGAAGATGAAGCAAAGCTTTTTGAGAAGTGGAGTTTCAAAGGCGTGGAAGTTGGAGACTTAGGCTTACAGAGGTATGTAACCCTTAAGCCAGCTGTCGTTCCGCATAGCATGGGAAGACATGAGCACAAGCGTTTCCGCAAAGCAAGCATCAACATTATCGAAAGGCTCATAAACAATCTTATGCGACCCGGAAAAAACGCGGGAAAGAAAGCCAAATCCGTAAACATCGCTAAGCATGCCTTCGAAATAATCAATTTGCGCACTGGCAAAAACCCAATAGAAGTGCTTGTGAGGGCTGTGGAAAACTCTGCTCCGTGCGAAGACACGACTAGGATCAGCTATGGAGGCATAGTGTATCACCTGTCGGTGGATGTCGCTCCGCAGAGAAGAGTTGACTTAGCTTTGAGAAATATTTGCGAAGGAGCGAGACAAGCATCAATAAATAATCCTCGTTCAATTGAAGAATGCCTTGCTGAAGAACTGATCCTAGCTGCAAACCATGATATGAAGAGCTATGCCGTTTCAAAACGCCACGAAATAGAAAGAGTAGCCCAAGCCTCAAGATAGACATTTTCACGTTTTATCTTTAGACAAGATTTTTCGCATAGTGTATTCTTCGCGCTGGCGTATTCTTTGGCACCAATTGTTCGTTAGCTTCTATAAGAACTTCTGCCTAAACATAATCTAGTGCTGAAGCTTTAGGGCGTGCTCTAACTTGCGCGCGCAGCTCAATATTTTCGTCTGTCGTAATGTCTAAGCTTGGAATTGCCTTAACATTTAGGTGTGGCCCTTATCATAATTCATATAAGACCTTTTGTTCATAAGAAGAGCAACGAAAAGATGACCAAGGTAGATGAATGGTTCGGAAAGAAGTGAAGGAACTCGCTAAGGAATATGATCTTCTAGCGGAGAAATATGACGAGACAATTCATTCTGACCTAAGCGCTGAGATGAGAAATCGGATAATCTTTTCTACACTTGATGAGTTCATCAACCGAAAACCAAGCAAAATTTTGGATGCGGGAGGAGGCACAGGTTTCTACTCTATACCTTTAGCGTTAAAGGGACACGAAATCACAGTCCTCGATGTCTCAGAAAAAATGCTTCAAAAAACACACGAAAGCGCCCGCACACATGGCGTATCGGAAAAAGTCAAAACTATTCAGGGCAGTATGGATTGTCTCAAATTTCCAGACTCTTGCTTCGGTGTGGTTCTTTGTCATCTAGCCTTCGGATACGCTAAACCGTGCCAAACCCTCTCTGAATTTTACAGAGTGCTAGAAGATGGGGGTATTCTTTCATTAACTGTAGCCAACAAGTATTTTTACAGCATTAAAGAGAGCCTAAAAGGGAATTTCCTTAAAGTGGAAGAAATTTTGGATGCCGCCCACCTTTTCGAGGCCCCTCGGGGTATTCCTAAAATTAGGACTTTCACAAAAAGTGAGATAGTGAGTTTATGCTCAGAAGCAAATTTTGAAGTTCTACGTGTCAAGGGAATAAAGGTGATAACCGATTACCTTCCTGAGATTACACACGATACTGAGATACTAAAGAGGCTTGAGGAAAAAATGAGTGACATTGAAGATTTGAGTTCCCTAGCCAGGCACATATACCTGATCTGTAGAAAACCTCTTCATTAGATATGATGGGTTAAACAATGGCGAAGGACTACTACACGGATTCTTTTGCAAGTCTCAAAGAATTTTGGGAAAGGAAAGGTAAGACTAAGTCATTTGAAAGGGAATACTCTATCCGCTTAGAAGGAATTAAGAAATTAGTCGGTGAGATTCGCACCTATGCTCGTGGGAAAAATGTCCTTGACATTGGATGTGGCCCTGGAATAGCCGCAAGTTTGCTCCCAACAGATTCAAAGATCATTGGCTTAGATTTTTCAATTTCAATGTTGAGGAGTGCTAAAAATCGCATAGATAATCTAGTGCAAGGTAGCGCCTTTCACCTACCCTTCTGTGACTGTTCATTTGATGCCGTATCATGTTTGTTTGTTGCATCAGACTATTCTGACAAGACAGGTATATTTGATGAGGCCCACAGAGTTCTACGAGAAAAAGGATTTTTTCTCTTTGCAGATTACTCATTAGATGATGAACACTGGAAGTTTAAGAGAACCATTCGGCCTCTAATGGGAGAGGAGTGCAATATTTTCATCGATAATGAATCTCTCCTATCCAATTATATGAGAAACTCAGGCTTTTGGGTTAAAGAAATAAGGTGCGTGCAATTTCGCACTTCATTCAAACTGGAACGGTATGTAATGTCAAAGGTTGAAATGAACCGACTAAAAACAAGCAATCCCGACTTATGGAACGATGTGCAACGTTGCATGAAAAATATGAAAATCAACAGGGAATTCGTTTTGATTATTGGGACAAAGCAAAGTAATGACAGAAGCCAAAGGGTCATAAAAGTGTAAATTATCTTACGTGAATCTCGACAACATCACCGTCCTCAAGGGCAAACGTTGCCCCAACCTTTTGAGGGCTGAAAATGAGGCGTTTAGCCCAAACCTTTGCAAAAGAGAATTTTTCACTGAAATCGCTGTGTATGTTTTTGGCCAAGTCGTAAATTGTCGCGCCTTTTTTTAAAACGAATGGTTTTTTAGAGAACTCTTTCTCATTGGGTTCCTTGGTATAAACACGCATTATTTCTAATGTTTTAAACAGAATTTCTCCGAGTTTTTCTAGTCCATATCCCGTTTCACATGAAACTGCAATGACAGGTAATTTGTTGCCAACATAGGCTGTTAACGGTTTGAGGTTCGCTTCAGCATTCTCCACATCAAATTTGTTTGCAACGATTACTGCAGGTTTATAAACTGTGCTTTCGAAAATTGCGTCTTCAACCTCGTCAAGGGTGGCTTTTCCAGAAATTTTGACGACTGCATCCATAATGCGGTAGCTCTTGAGCAGTTCTTCAACATCCCTGAAATTGCAGTCGATAAGTCTTCCAAGTAAAATTATCCGCAAGCCTGCGCCCATGAACTTCCTTTCGATGTCAACACGCGCCTTGGGCCTGCTAACTAATATTCTGGCTTTCTCCATTTCTTCTAAGGTTAGAGATATCTGTTCAACAGGATCTTGCAATAAGTCTGCCATCAAAATTAGTCCATCGGCGTTACGTGCGAGGGCTAAAGTTTGAAGGCCCCATGCTCTTCCATCTGCAGAGCCTTCCATTAAGGCTGGGGCTTCTACTATTTGAAATTGAATGTCCTCGTACGTCATTATTCCCGGTATTGGTTCCCGTGTAGTGTAGGGGTTAGGAGAAACTTCAGCCTTCGCATTTGTAACAGTTGCAAGCAGGCTGCTTTTTCCAACATTTGTTATGCCTAAAAGAGCTATTTGGGCTGCGCCTTCCTTTTCTATGAAAAACTTTGGTCCACCTTTCCCTGCTTTCCTTCTTTTCTTTTCCTCAATTTCTCTTCGCAACGTTGCCATTTGCTTCTTAACTTGTGCACATAGCTTCGCAGTGCCCTTGTGTTTCGGCACTAGACCCAAAAACTCTTGCAGGAGGTGAAGTTTTTCTCTCGGGTTTCTTGTAGCCGAAACTTCTGCCCATTTGCGTTTAGCCTCAGGAGGCAAGTTTGTTGGCATGGCGCAGACGCACTCGAGCATAAATTCGAAAAATCAACATTTATATTTGTTTCCAATTAAGGAAAAATGCTTCAGCACAGCGTCATCATAAACTTAAAATAATTGAATGAACAGTTCTGTAAACGAATTCACTAAAATTTAGAGGAAATTTGGAGAAAAAAGGAAGGAGGAAAAGAATGAGCAAAACTCAAAAGCCGCACTTAAACCTAGTAATAATGGGACATGTAGACCATGGAAAATCGACAACAACAGGACACCTGTTGTACATGGCGGGAGCAGTTGACGATAGAACAATAAAAGCTTACGAAGAAGAAGCCAAAAAAATGGGCAAAGAAGCCTTCAAGTTCGCATGGGTTCTCGACAACCTTAAGGAAGAAAGGGAAAGAGGCTTAACGATAGACCTTAGGTTCCTGAAATTTGAGACGAAGAAATACTACTTCACAGTCATAGATGCACCAGGACACAGAGATTTCGTCAAGAACATGATTACGGGAGCAAGCCAAGCTGACGGCGCCGTGCTCTTTGTCTCAGCTAAAAGAGGAGAATTCGAAGCGGGTATTGGTCCGGGCGGACAAACAAGGGAACACGCGTTTTTGGCTTTCACGCTCGGTGTTGGTCAGCTGGTTGTAGCGGTTAATAAAATGGATGACCAGTCAGTTAACTGGAGTCAAGAGCGGTACAATGAAATCAAGAATGAGGTTTCAAGAATGCTTAAAATGGTGGGTTACAAGGTTGAAAAGTTTCCGTTTGTGCCCACTTCAGGATGGACAGGTGACAACCTTGTGAAAGCAAGTGATAAGATGCCATGGTATAAAGGACCAACATTGATTGATGCTTTAGACGTTTTTGAGATTCCTCCAAAACCCACAGGTAAGGCATTACGTATCCCAGTCCAAGATGTGTACAGCATCACCGGAGTAGGTACAGTTCCAGTCGGCAGAGTTGAAACAGGGCTGCTCAAGGAAAACGATGTGATCGTGTTTATGCCTGCTAACAAGCAGGGTGAAGTGAAGTCATTAGAAATGCATCATACAAGAATTCCAAAGGCTGAGCCTGGCGACAACATAGGATTTAACGTAAGGGGCATAGCAAAAACTGACATACGGCGTGGAGATGTTGCTGGGCACGTTACCAATCCCCCATCAGTAGCTACGGAGTTCATTGGACAAATAATCGTTATTTATCACCCAACAGCCGTTGCAGCGGGGTACACACCAGTTCTTCACTATCACACCGGCCAAGTTGCATGCAGATTCACCGAACTACTAAGGAAAATTGATCCACGTACAGGACAAGTTGTAGAGGAAAAGCCGACTTTCCTGAAAACTGGGGACGCTGCCGTGGTAAAGATGGAGCCTTTGCATCCGATAGCCGTGGAAACCTACACAGATTTCCCTGAACTCGGAAGATTTGCAGTCAGGGACATGGGCACAACCGTCGCCGCTGGCGTAGTAAAGGAAATAACGAAAAAGGGACCATAGCTTTTCTTCCCCTTTTTATACATGTACTTGCATTTTTCATAGTTAGCTTATGCTATGCTCAAGTTTTATCAGTTAGAAGCGAATAGTTTCTCGTATCACGCCGCGCATTATGCAGAGTTGAGGATATGTCTGGAACAGAAACCTTGCTTCCATATTTAAAGGAAAAGAAAAGCGATGAGCAAGAGCCAACAGTCATTGTTGACGGCCGTGAGGCAAACACAGCGACAAAAATCGTTAAAGGACTTAGAGAACGCGGTGTCAATGTCAAGATTGAAACTTTAGAGAGAGGCGACTATGTTTTATCTGACGAGTGTGCCGTGGAAAGGAAAACGGTTCAAGACTTTGTCTACACTCTTACTCGTCGATACCTGTTCGAGCAGTTGTTTAAGCTGAAAGAAGTCTATCCAAGATCGTTAATTGTTCTGGAGGGTTATTTACCAATAATCTACAGATTCAGCAGGATTCAACCCGCATCTGTTTGGGGAGCAATGTTCAACCTAGCAAGAAATGGAATAGCAATGATAAACACAACATCATATAAAGAAACCACAGATTTTCTTTATGTGGCCGCGCGACAAGAACAAATTGTGGAAAAAAGGATTCCAACAGTTCATCCAGTCAAAAAGCGAGAAACAATATCAGACGCTCAAATATATTTTGTAGCAAGTCTACCAAACATTGGGAGAGAGAAAGCCGTAGCGATCCTTAAATCCTATCAGACTCCATTGAATGCTCTAATAAACGTTGACAATTGGTCTAAAACGGTTTATGGACTCGGACCAAAGATAAGCAATAAGGTTAAAGAGGTGTTGAGCACTCCATTTGAAGGGTGAAGAAGTATGGATGTAGACATAGTTCCGACACGAAAAATTAGCGTTCTGGGCTTGGACAAGCGCTCTGTCAGCGATGTTGCATGGTGTTCAGCGACTTATGGCGTGAATAGACTTTACTGGATAAACGGTTTCATGTTATGCTTAGAAGTTTATGAAAAGTCCTTTGAACATGAGCTGAAAAAAAAGGAGTTTCCCATAAGTCAGATTTGCTATGCTGCGTTTCCAAAATATGAGAAAATTTACGAAATTGACAAGAGCTTTCAAATTCCATTAGTTAATGTTTCTGACATGAAGATATTCGAGCGTATATTGAAGGCAATCTTAGACCATGAAAAGGAAAAGGAGAACCCATCGGACTCTAAAACTATAGACGCTTAGATCTGGTTCTGTCCCTCAAATACTTATAGCCAAGCTCAAATGCTCTAACGTTCATCTCTAAGTGTTTTGCTGAAACAAGCTCTCGTAAAGCTTCCATTAGACTCTCAATTTTAACTGGCATCTTTCCGGTAGCTGCCAAAGCACCTATTAAGACGACGTTTTGTGTTAAAATGCTTCCTGCTTCTTTGGCCAATCTTGCTGTTTCCAAGACAGTCAAATTTTTTGCAAAGCGTTGAATTTTCGCTATGACTTCTTCCATGCTTGGATATTTCATCTTCTTGATAGACAGTTCTGTTGGAGGAATTTTCTCATCACTCATTATGACAAGCGTTTTTTCTGAAACAAATTTCAAGTTTCGCAACGTTTCCAAGGGCTCGAATCCTAAAAGCGCATCTGCCTGCCCATCCAAGACCGTAGGTGCTAAAACTTTCTGTCCTATCCTTACAGTCGAAACCACCGCTCCCCCGCGTTGAGCCATGCCGTGGATTTCGCTTACACGAACATCTAATCCTTCTTTAATTGCTGCTGTGCCTAGAATTTGAGCTGCTAAAAGCGTGCCTTGCCCGCCAACACCCGCCAAGACAACGTTAAATTCTTTCATTTATGCAGCTTCCCCTAGTCTGTTTCACCGCATTTTATGGCCTGGTAGGGGCAAACTGAAGCGCATAGTCCACATGCCGTACAAAGGGCTTCGTTTATGCCAACTTTTTCATTTTCAACAATGATGGCTGGACAGCCTAACAGCTTGACGCAAGCCATACAGTTTGTGCACTTGTCGATTATCCTAAAGATCAAAGGCTCCGCGCCTTTGCGCCTTTTTTCTCTAATCGCCATCAGAACGCAAGGCGCCCGGAAAACTATCACCGAAGGCCCTTGATGTTGCAGAGCCTCTCTTAGAATCACTTCAGCATCCTTGATCTTAAAGGGATCAACGACCTTGACGTACCTAACACCGCATCCTTCCGCAACTTTTTCGATCGCTATTCTTTCTGATGGAACTTGCATGCCGGTTACGCCGGTTCCGGGATGAGGCTGATGGCCAGTCATCGCTGTTGTAAGGTTGTCTAAGACTGCTAAAACGACCTTGTGGTTATTGTAAACAGCGTTTATTAGTCCTGGGATTCCAGCGTGGAAAAATGTTGAGTCTCCAATTATTGCGACTGTATCCGCGCTTGTTGCTTTGCTTATTCCTTGGGCTGCACCTATACTTGCGCCCATGCATATCATGATGTCGCCAACATTCAATGGCGGCGCTATTCCTAGAGCGTAGCAACCTATATCCGTTGGATAAATCGCTTTGTCGCCTGCAACTTTTTTTATGAGGTAAAAGGATGCTCTATGTGGGCAACCTGCGCATAAGATCGGCGGTCTAGAAGGCAATTCTTTAGCAACATCAGCGTATTCTGCATCAATTTTTTCGAAGGCAATTCGCAACTTTGTGCCCAATATAGTTGCTATGCCTACTAGTGCAGCGCGTGTAGAGAGTTCTCCTGCTTTTGCAAAATATGGCTTTTCCATTTTTCCATATATCTCGATGTTTGGAGCAGAATCTTTAGCTATGGCTTTAACCTGTATTTCCAAATATGGTTCAAGCTCTTCAATGACTATTATTTTTTTATGCCTTTTCAGAAATCGCCCAATCATTTTTTCCGGAAGCGGATATGTCATGCCCAATTTTAGAATGCTTGCATCTAGGCCCATCAAATCTATGGCTTCAACCGCATAGTTATATGCTGAGCTTGATGAGATTACACCTATTTTTCTGCCTTTTCCTTCGCGTACAACCTTGTTATAGGGAGATTTCTCGCTAGTTTCTTTGGCTTCTTCCACTTTCTTCAAAAACACATCATGCTTCGGTCTAGAGTTCGCTGGAACCATCACTAATCGTTTTACATCTTTAATGAATCTTCCTTTCAATTGTGGTTTTGTAAGTTTTCCATAAACTACTGGTCCACGAGTGTGGCTTACACGAGTTGTTGTTCTCAATAAAACTGGTAATTCCAGCTTTTCGGAAATCTCAACAGCTGAAATCGTCATATCTTTTGCTTCTTGAGGATTAGAAGGCTCTAGGCACGGCAGACTTGAAAATAGGGCAAAAAAGCGGTTGTCTTGCTCATTTTGTGAACTATAGCATTCTGGGTCATCTG
>Ga0315310_10003082_pt1 | contig 10400 bp, 8 predicted proteins | sample TDP5_MG_FD_203630 | JGI IMG/M metagenome (GOLD analysis project Ga0315310, IMG submission 203630) | Freshwater sediment microbial communities from Lake Towuti, South Sulawesi, Indonesia - TDP5 | ecosystem: Environmental > Aquatic > Freshwater > Lake > Sediment | place: Indonesia: South Sulawesi...
GAGGCGGAGCGGGATGCTTTAATACGTTTATACGATCAAGGCGTACCCATGATAACCCCAAGCAACTACAGTGCAAAGATGTTGCTTAAGAAATATGGAGTCAAAGTATCTAGGGTAATATATCATGGGCTTTTAGACGAGTTTAGAGCTCAGGAGACAAGAGAACCGAGCCAGAAGCCAGTCATACTATGGTCAGCCGAGCTTATTCCTATTAAAGAACCCATAGTTTTCATAGACGCTTTGGCAAAAGTCCATTCGAAAATAGACTTCAAGGCCGTAGTTCGAGGTGAAGGTCCGCTTTACAAAGCAATGACAAAACGGATTCAAGAAAACAAATTGTGGGGCAAAGTGGTATTCGTCCGGCGAATGCCTTTTGAAAGATTGCCACTCTTATACAAGTCATCTACACTCTTTGTTCATACGTCATCCTATGAACCCTTTGGTTTCGTTGTGCTGGAAGCAATGGGTTCGGGCCTTCCCGTTATAGTTCCACGAAATGGAGGTGCTTACGAAGTAGCAGGATCAGGGGCAGTAACCTTTAACCCTCATGATGCTTCTGACTTTGCAGAGAAGATATTGTCGATTGTATCTGATGTTGACACTTACTGCAACCAGTCAAAGCGAAGTTTAGAGAGGGCAAAGGCTTTTACATGGGCGAAGGCTGCTCAAGAATACATCAAAGTTTATAACTCTTTATTATTCTAAAAGCGATTTATTGTACTAAAAATGGTAGAAAGACAGATGACTTCAACAAACAAAAGGAAACTGCAGACCACCCTGCTAAGAAAAAATGATGAAGAGAATTTCTCTCTTTTGCTCTACGCTTGATATACGTAAAATCCTTTAGGGGTTTTTGTCTGAAGCCCGAAAGAGCAGTTATTAAAGTTGCTAGAACCTGGGAATGCTTTTGGACGGGAACCGAGCTTACTTTAGGCAGTTACATGCGCTACTTTTGGAAAGAACACTTGGCATTCATTATTCCTGTTATGAAAGACTTACCCAAAGAATCCCTCATTGTAGACGTTGGAGTTGGGGCAGGGGCGCTGCTAAAAATGATACTTGAGGCAAAACAGTTAACTGTTGTCGGTTTAGATATTTCTCGCGAAGCTATACGGAAGGCGAGGAGAAAACTCAGTGTCTTTAAATCAAATAGTTCACTTATTTTAGGAGATGTTTTTCATCTTCCATTTAGAGATGGTATATTTGACGTAGTTATATCTCTTGGGCTCATTGAACACTTTAAGGATTCCTTCACCCCAATGTTAAATGTGTTAAAGCTAGTTAAAAAAGAAGGGTACGCCTTCATAAGCGTCCCACAACGACGAAGTCTCCACACACCATACAAACGCTGGCACATAAGAATGAAGACTTGGCCTTTTGGTTTTGAAAAGGATTTCACGTTGAATGAATTGAGAGAAATGTGTGAAACGGCACACTTGTCTTGGTTCCAAATCGTAGGCACAGATTTCTACCCGTCCTTTCTAATGATTATTCAATTTGAAACGCTATTTAGGCCTCTTATTGTAAGAATCGTTGAATGCATAGAAAAAAGGATGCGTGTTCCATTAAAACTGGCTCACATGTTAATGATTATCTGCACGAAGAAAACTTAATGATTTTTTCAATCTTATTTCAATCTATAGATGTGAAAATATCGCTACGAAATCGCACTAGCTCTAATAAATCGTTCTTTTATAACTATATAAGGTACATATAGCATATAAAGGTGGAATAATTTTTGAGACGTTACAAAGCCTTGATTACTGGTGGTGCAGGGTTCATTGGAAGTCATCTTGTGGATAGCCTCATGAACAAACGATGGAATATCGTGGTTCTTGATAACTTAAGTAGCGGAAGTTTGAAAAACATCTGCAAATGGCTTCAAAACAAGCAATTTGAGTTTATTAAAGGTGACTTAAAGAACGCTACCGATGCCCGAAAAGCGGTTAAGGACGTTGAACTGGTTTTTCATTTGGCCGCCAATCCCGAGGTTCGTTTAGGTGAAACCGAGCCGTCTGTTCACTTTGAGGACAACCCCTTTGCCACTGTTAATCTTCTTGAAGAACAACACTTTTGCCAAAAAAAGCAGAACTGCAAACATACGTAGATGAAATGAAATTGCAAAAATTTTGTTTGAATAGGTGTGTGTCAGTTCGTTTAGTTTGTTTGTCGCTGCTGCTTGCGTTAAGTCTTCTTGGACACATAGAGCCGCAAAAACAAGAGGCAAAAGCAAATCCATCTGGTCAATGGTATTTGATTCAGATGAGCACTCGAACAGGCTACTCAAGTTATATGCAGGTTCCTTCTCCAGCATCTTTATATAATACTGTTAAAGCATGGAAAGAGGCAGGGTTCTCAGCAGTAATAGTCAACGATTATCTTTTACCGGAGGAGGATGTGCCCTCACATTACACTGTGAATCCCAATTTTGATCCTGGAAACGGCTGGTATAATTACAGTGTTACTGGTGCTCCTAGAGAAAGTGTCGCTAATTTCAGCGTGAGCTATCCCTCTTCTGGCGGTGGCGCGGGAAGCGGGAGATTATATGTTAATGGAACAGGGAAAGCCATGGTTTCGTATTACCATTCTACCTATACCGCTCAGAGTGGGCGACACACATTGGACTTATACAGAACGCAAGTTTTAGAGCAGTGGTTGGGCTTAACAGCTTCTTTCAGCGGAAACGTGGCTCTTGGCGTAGAAATCAGATTTACTAGCGGACGAAGTTACATAGTTTATCGAAGGGCAGGCACTGGCGACTACACAAATACAACCAACACAAAATACGTCAAAACACTGATAGACTGGGCCAACAGACAACCATTTACACACACTGGAGTATGGTTAGGCTACTATGAAGAAGCTAGTACAGTTTACGATAATCATAATTTTAACATCACAGGAACATACATAAATCTCTGGGGATTAGATAATTACTTAAATGATAAACTGCTTGATTTCCGCTGGTTTACGGAATCTTTCGACTCTTCCAGCTGGGTTGATGCTTATTTCGACAACGTTTATTGGGTTGGATATAGGAGCTGGGCAAGATACATAAAGGATATACAATTTGCAGAATCCAGTCATGGCATTCCAGTGATTCCTGGTTACGACATAACCACTGGTCTTCCACACGGGCAAGAAAATGAAGCCATCGCTATAAATGTTAATGGCACGATAATGTATAATGGAACAGTACCATCCTACTTAACAACACCTCAACAAGTTGCTGAGAAGGGTGGATTGATTTTTTTCGATGAATTATTTTTTTACCCAAACGGGACGGCATATCCAAGTGTTGAAAGTGTAAGCCTCGTGGATTGGCTAGGAAGAGGATTCGCCGGCTCTTATATACTGCCTATGAACCTAGTTAATGGCTGGGACCCAGCGTTAAAAATCATATTCGATGAAGAAAGGAATGAAAGAATGTGGCTCGTTCATGGTGCACACATACATGGCAATTACACTCAACGAGCATTGCGAAGCAAGTATTCTATGGTGTATGTGGAAGGAACGATAACTAAACAAAAGATTGTAGATGCAATATCGGCTGGGCACATTCAAGCGGTTTATACAAACCAAAACACAAATGAGGTTGTTCGTACAAATCTGACGATACAGGATTTTTCTATCGGCTCATGGATTATGGGAGACTGGGCTACTCCATCTTCTTCGCCAGTTCTAAACATAGATGTACGTAGCGATGTTCCGATCAGTAACGTGACTTTGCACTGGAACGGCAAAATTCTGAGGTCATGGCTTCCATTTACAAAAACGTTCACACAATCCCTAAATGTTGCAATGTCCGGCGTCTTCAGATTGGTTGCCTATGACTATGGCAACAACTATGAGACCATTGGCAACCCAATTTTCCTCAAGCCTACAATACCCTACGTGAAGGAAACGACTCATCCCCGAGATTTAACAGTCAAATTTTTTGACAACAAACTAGTCTTCACCGTTTACGCCCCTTCTGAAACGACAAGCGCAACTCAGGTGGATTGTGGCGACTGGGGTGAGCCAACAGCGGTTTACACAAGCAATGGAATCCTTTCTTGGAACTACAATACCTCAACAAGGTTGCTCTCGTTGAATGTTACCCATAACGATTCCGCTGAGATAGTGGTTGACTGGAGAACCCCAGGCGACGTGAATGGCGACGGAAAGGTCAACTCTACCGACCTCATTGCGTTAAGCCAAGCCTACGGAAGCACACAAACTTTGCCCAATTGGAACCCAAACTGCGACTTCAATAGAGACAACATAATTAGCGTTCTTGACCTACATCCGCTAGGCAAAAACTATGGAAAAACCAAACCATAATAACACAAAAACATGCAGGGTGGCAAGTTGCGTCATTAGTAAAGCCCTGGTCACTGGCGGTGCAGGTTTCATCGGCGGCCATCTCGTAGACAATTTGATGAACAGAGGCTGGAGCGTTGTGGTGCTTGATAACTTAAGTAGCGGAAGTTTGAAAAACATCTGCAAATGGCTACGTAATAGTCAATTCAAGTTTATGAAAGGCGATTTAAAGAACGCTACCAACGCCCGAAAAGCGGTTAAGGATGTCGAACTGGTTTTTCACATGGCTGCAAATCCTGAAGTTCGTGTAGGTGAAACCGACCCGTGGGTTCACTTTGAAGATAACTTGCTGGCTACATTTAATCTCCTTGAAGCTATGAGGAAGAGTAAAATGGCTAAAACACTCATCCTCACGTCTACCTCAACCATTTATGGAGACGCCACAGTTCTCCCCACACCAGAAGAATATGGACCCTTAGTCCCCATCTCTCTATATGGCGCATCAAAGCTCGGCTGTGAAGCCCTAGCATGCAGCTATGCCTACACATTCGGAATCCACACGTTAATTCTCAGAGTAGCCAACGTTGTGGGATCTAGAGCAAGGCATGGCATCATTGTGGACTTCATCAAAAAACTGCAAAACAATCCTCAAAGACTCGAAATACTAGGAGATGGGACTCAAACAAAGTCCTATTTACACATAGACGATTGCATCGATGCCCTAATACACTTAACTGACCGATTCTTAGAAAGCGGCAAGAGAGTCGACATATACAATGTGGGAGCATTTGATCAAATTGGCGTTAGTAAAATAGCAGAGATAGTGGCAGAGCAAATGAAACTTCCAGACGTCAAATTCATATTCACGGGCGGGGTTGATGGAGGGCGCGGTTGGCTAGGCGACATAAAAAACATGCATCTTTCAATAAATAAGCTCCTCAAAGCTGGATGGAAACCCAAATACAACAGCGAACAAGCAATACAGCTGGCTACAAAAACCTTGTTAATAAGAAATTAATCAAGGTAGGCGAGCGCGATTGCGTCATAGAACGGAGCGATTCTATTTTCATTAACACAGTTATACTACTTACCAAAGATATATTTACCAGTAGACTAAATTCATCGCTCTACAAAGGGTGAGTTTATGCATAGGGTAATCCCACCCATGAAGCCGTATTTTCCATCAGAGGACATTGAACAAATAAAACGTGATGTGGAGAAAATTCTCCAATCTGGAATGTTAACCCTCCATACATACACGAATGAATTTGAAACCCATTTCGCACAATTATGCAAAGTTAAACATGCAATAGCCGTGAACTCTGGAACAAGCGCTCTAGAAATCGCCCTAAGAAGCATGGAGCTAAAACCCGAAGAAGAAGTGTTGGTTCCTACAAACACTTTTACAGCCACAGCCGCAATAGTCCTTTTTGCCGGTGGAAAACTAAGGATAACAGACATAAACTCTCAAAACCTATGCATAGACGCCGAAAACATCCAAAAAAACATCACACCAAAAACCAGAGGAGTAGTCGCCGTTCACATAGGCGGTTTAATCTGCCCAGCAATAAAAGCGATCAAAGAAATCTGCGAAGAAAATAAACTCTTCTTAATAGAAGACGCCGCCCACGCCCAAGGCGCAATCACCGATGAACGTCCAGCAGGATCATTAGGCGATGCTGGATGCTTCAGTTTCTATCCAACAAAGGTGATGACAACGGGAGAAGGCGGGATGATAACAACTAACGACGAACAACTCGCAGAAAAAGCTCGACTAATGAGAGACCAAGGAAAAGAAAACTTCTACAGCAACATAATAATAAAATTGGGACATAACTGGAGACTACCAGAAATAAACGCCGCGATAGGCATAACCCAGCTTAAAAGGCTGCCGGAAATAATACAGAAAAGAAATGAAATCGCTAAACACTATGACCAAAAAATAATCCAAATAAATGGAGTAAAACCGGTCAAGACGCCTCCAAGCATTGTCAACAACTATTACAAATACATAACCATGCTTGAGCCAGGTATAAACCGTGACCTATTTAAAGAAAAACTTAGGGCGAAAGGCGTGATGTGTAGCGGCGAGGTTTATTGGCCACCACTACACCTACAACCCATCTATAGGCAACTACTACACACAAAGGAAGGAGACTTCCCGATAGCGGAGGACGTGTGCAAAAGAATGATATGTCTCCCTATCTACACGCAAATGACTCTAGATGAGGCAGAATACGTAATTCAAAGATTGAAAGAAACCCTGTCTGAAATTTAGGTGAAAATAAATGAACATTCTCGTAACTGGCGGTTCTGGCTTTATAGGAAGTCACCTGGTAGACAAATTGGTTCAGAAAGGTCATGACGTTCGAGTTTTCGACATGCAAAAACCACTTAGAGAAGACGTAGAATGGTTCAAAGGAAACCTACTCGAAGAAAAACAAGTTTTGGAAGCTTGCAAGGACATTGAGTCCATTTGCCACCTCGCAGGTGTGACAGACGTAAACATAGCCATGTCGCATCCAAGCTTATGCGTAGAAGTTAACGAAATTGGAACATTGAATCTATTAAAGGCAGCCACGGCAAGAGAAGTCGACCACTTCGTTTTGGCCTCAACAACATGGGTCTATGGAAGAATAGAAGGCAAAGTGGACGAAAACACGCCAATACAACCGCCAGACCACATATATACAAAAACAAAAATCGGACAGGAACATCTCACTGTCACATGGCAGAAACACACAGGATTACCATACACAATATTAAGATATGATATCCCATACGGCCCGAGAATGAGAACAAACATGGCAATTGCAATGTTCGTAAGAAAAGCCATCAGAAAAGAACCAATAATGGTCTTCGGCGATGGAAACCAAGGCAGATGTTTCATACATGTCGAAGACCTTGCGGAAGGAAATGTCTCAGCCCTAACAGCCACAGCTAAGAACCAGGTTTTTAACCTTGCTGGCGTAGAGTTTATCACAATAAATGAATTAGTTAAAGTTCTGCAGAGAATCTTTAAAGAACTAAGAATTGAATATATGCCTTCCAGACCTCAAGATTTTAAAGGCGCAACCGTAAGCATAGAAAAGGCAAAACGCTTACTGAACTGGGAACCCAAAGTACCATTGCAAGAAGGGTTAAAACAATATATAGAACATGTAAAAACCGAGCATAGATAAGCATCGCGAAGCTGGCTAGAAACCCAAATACAACAACGAACAGGGAATACAACTTGCTACAAAAACCTTGTTAAAAGAAAAAACCCAACGGAGGTATCGGCGATAAAATGAGATGGACTTTGAGACCGAGTACCCTTGAAAGATCGATTGTGCAAGATAAGAATTTTTTATATACAATTATTTCTTTTTCCACTATTCTTGTAGTTTTCTTTAATCTAACTAGTTTCCATTATCCCTTAATAGGTGTTATAGCTTCCATCATTTTTTTCGTGATAAACACTGTGTTTCTAGGAAACGCCTTCTTTGAAAAAGAACCCCTATTCTTCAGATTTGTCTTTGGGATGCTCTTGTTTATAATGCTCCTGGGATTCGTTGGCTGGCTTACTTTAATAATCTACAACCTCGATGCCACAAGGGTAACCTTGGTTCTTTTGGTTGTAGCCACATCGTCATCTTTATTGAATAGAAGGATGAAACACAGACATGCCACCTCGTAAACATGGATCCGCCACATATCTGCGCATCAGTGAACTTCTTTATTTGTTCATGCTTGTTTTCTCATTTTATCTTCTTTTGATATCACGCACAGGGGAAGCTCGCACGGTGTGGGAAGTTTTACACCCGCTCTTCATTCCTCTATTGTTTGCAACAACTTTTATCTTGTTTATAGCCCTATTCACGTCTGAGAAAGCAGCGTACAAATTGCTGTTTGTAATCGCTCATTCTATTCTCATTCACTCTTTCTTTTCAATTATATTTCCGGCGGGAGATTTGAGTGGACAACAAATGGTTTTGGGCAGAACTAGACTCGTTTTCGATAACGCTGTTTTACACGGTTGGGCTCCGTGGCCTATGGAGATTCAGTCACAGGTCTATGAATGGTTTAGAGGAATGACTTTCCAAGCTGCGCTAAGCGTAGTCTTTGCCCGAATGTTAAGCGTAGACCTTCTCAGGGTTCACCTCTTTCTTGTACCAGTTTTGTGGAGCACTTTCATACCCATTGCCACTTTCTTGACCACTAAGGCCCTAGGAGGAAACGAAGAAGCTGCGGTTCTCTCAAGTCTACTTATCTCTGCCTTTCCATACGCAACCTATTTTGGGGCAATCTCAGTGTCCGACAGTCTGGGGTTCATATTTTTCTTTTACTCATTATACTTCATGCTGAAAAACTTGGATTCGGAGAATTCCCGAATTAAATTCTTCATGGTGGCTTTTGCTTTTTTTTCCTTTCTTTCGCATTCTTTAACTGGAATCATTTCCTTTTCTTTTATCCTTTTAGCCCTCGCGTTCAAGTCTTACAGGAGTGAAAAATCTTCGCCTCTAACCGCAAAAGTTTCGCTGGTCATTTCGTTTCTTCTCTGCACCAGTCTTTTGCCCATGTCTTTTATCTACGTAAGGTTTATTAACCCCGCCTACAGCGCAATTTTCTCTTTAAACAAGCTTTATGAACTACCAATAGAAAAGGCAGTGGGACTTTTCTTTCTTGGAGAACTCATAAACGGTTTCGACGTTAAAACCATAATTCTCATTCTTATAGGACCAGTAATCGCCCTTCTATCGATGATATACCTCCTGATTTTTAGAAGGAATTTTAATGCGGAATTTCGGACGCACATCCTATTCCTTTTCGCTGCATTTTTCATTGTATTAATAGACTACAGAATCTTGAAGCTCTTCATGTTTGGGCTTCCTCTCAACGAAGAAAGGCTTTGGGTGTTCCAGGACTTGTTAGCCGCTCCGTTTGTGGCACTCGCAATATACGGAGTGTTTTCATGGGCTCAGAAGTTTTTTGAAGCGCATTCTACTCCAACAGTGTCCTTTGTCACTTTAAAGAAGTTGCGGAAAAGCAGTGTTCTGCGTGTTTTTGGGCTCTTACTTGCATTAAATATACTTCTCGCAGGCTGGATCACGGTTTCTCTGAGTGCGGCTTACCCTCAAGTGGCTCCTTTACAAACTACTTGGTATGAGTTAGAGGCGGTGCAATACATTGAAGAGAACACTCATGAAAAATACGTTGTAATTGGCGATCAGTGGACCATTTTTGCAGGAGAAGTTATTGTAGGGGTTAATAATCCAAGAGCTTACTATTTCCTAGAATATAGTAAAACTGGGCACGACTTTTTTGTTAACATGACAGAGGATCCCTCTCCAACATGGATGCTTCTAGCCATGAACAAAACAAACACCACAATAGCATACTTCATTGTCACCGAACCCAGACTCGACACTGAAGAATTCAATAATGTAGTTTCCAAAGCCAAAGCCCCAGAAAACAAACTGACAACCTTCTATGTTTCTGATAATAAAAAACTGTACGTTTTCAGTTATAGAAAAGAATAAACAAGCGGTGCTTGACAAAATCTGACTTTTTTATTGAAGTGCTTCTTGTTTTAGAATCTTAACTATTTTTTTGCCCGTTGTTCCGTCTCCGTAAGGCGATGTTTTTGGCAGTTCACGTCTTTCGTTTAGAGTCTTTTTCATCAGAGTCAGAATGTTTTGTTTTTCTATGCCCACCACTTTTGCGAAGCCAGCCTCCACAGCTTCAGGTCTCTCAGTGGATAATCTGATCACTAGGACAGGTTTCCTTATGTTTGGAGCTGTGGCTTCTTCTTGTATTCCGCCAGAGTCGGTGATTATCATTTCACAGTTTTTCATGAGCACGAGAAAGTCGAAGTATCCCAGCGGTGGCAGGAGTTGAATGTTTTTTGACTGTGAAATTTTGTTCCACATTTTCTGTTGGCGCAACCGTTTTTTGCTCCTCGGGTGAATTGGATACACCACAGGGATGGGAGCCTCAGCAAAAGCTTCAACAAAATTTTGCAGAACAGTCGGGTCGTCTACGTTTTCTGCTCGGTGCGCAGTGACCAGCGCAAACCGTTTAAACTGAATTTTGTCCATGATTTTTGATTTTTTCTC
>Ga0315310_10003083_pt1 | contig 10399 bp, 12 predicted proteins | sample TDP5_MG_FD_203630 | JGI IMG/M metagenome (GOLD analysis project Ga0315310, IMG submission 203630) | Freshwater sediment microbial communities from Lake Towuti, South Sulawesi, Indonesia - TDP5 | ecosystem: Environmental > Aquatic > Freshwater > Lake > Sediment | place: Indonesia: South Sulawesi...
AGAAAAAGTCGTCGGGTTAGATTTCTCTGAAAGAGCCATAGCCAAGGCTGTCGAGAACAGATCAAGCAAAGCTGTCAGAAACGTTGAGTTCAGGCTTGCCGAAGCCCACGAACTTCCCTTCCCAAGCGGATCTTTTGATGTAGTGATAAGTAGGAGGGGGCCAGCCACTGACAGTTCAAAGACGATCAGAGAAGTTTACAGAGTCCTCAGGAAGGGCGGACAGCTTATGGAGATAACGATCGGGGAAAAAGACAAGTTGAACTGGAAGGAGATCTTCGGCAAAGGCCAAAACTATCCTTTCAAAGAAAAAGTTGCAGCAGAAAAGCAGAGGCTTCTTGCAAGAGTTGGGTTCACGAAGATAAACACTCAGGAGTTCGAGGCAACAGAGTACTTCGGAAGCATCAAGGATGTAGTAATGAGACTGGAGACCGCACCGATACTCTCAGACTTTGACAAGGAGACCTACAAGCCACAAGTTAAGCAAATAGAGAAGACATTCACAACTGCAAAGGGCATTCGGACCAACAGGCACAGAGTCATAGTAATAGCGACAAAATGACTTCATGTAGTCCCTAGTCATCGAAGGCTATTGACCACCCTAGAAACAGCAAAAATGAAAATGAGGTCAACAAGTTACTTTCTCTGGTTCTTTATTCTCTTGCGTTCGCTTCAGCGCCGAAAACGCAAGCAAATCATACCGAAAAAGCAACGCCCAGAATAGCTCGAATTCACGCTAGGATAGGACCTGTGTAACTTGACGGACTCTGAAGCATAGGGTGCTGCCGTCGCGGTACAGTGTGCCTCTCGCCTTGAACCTGGCTTCCCTCTTGATCATGCCTGTTGGTCCTTCGAAGTCTTGCGCCGTCATTCTGGCTCTCCATTTGCCATCCACTAGGACGACTGCGCTGCCGGGGTAGATCTTCTCCACAGTAACCTCATACACGTCTTGTTCAGGCATGGCGGGCTCCTCAAGCGCTCGAACGCTTCCAGCCGTGACTATTCTGTCCCACCCGGTCTTTCCTATCTGCCCCGTCTCTTCGAGTCTCTCTATCGCAGCTTTCGCTGTGGCTGGCGTTATTCCTTCTTTAACAGCGTCCTCGATCAGGTCCTCGATCAGCAGTCCTCGGCTTCCGGCTTTCATGGCTTTCATCCACAGGATTCTAGACGCCTTGTCGACCTCCCTCAGGAACTCCTTGGCTTTCTCTTCTTCAGGCTTGATGAGCTTCGGCTCCACCGCGATGATTTTCGCGCGTTTCTCAAGGTCGCTTAGCTCCTCGATCGTCATCGGATTTGGTTCTGGTTTCGGTCCAGGCCTCATCAACGGGTTGAGTTCACGGTTGAGCGTTGAGGTTATCTTCCTCATCCGTTCGACTCTGCGCCTGCTCGCGTAGAGGTAAGCGATGTCGAAGGTGTTGTTCGCAGCCAAGATGATGGCTTTCCCCGCTGTCTTTCTCCCAGTTCTTCCTTTGCGCTGTATGTATCTGATCTCGCTCGGTATGGGCTCATAGAAGACGACTAGGTCTACGCTTGGAATATCCAAACCTTCCTCGGCTATGCATGTCGCCACAAGCGCTTTCGTCTCTCCATCACGGAAGTTTCTGAGGATCTCAGCCTGCTGATCTTGACTTAGTCCTGGGTCGTCTTGCTTTGAGGCTTGGCCTACGAACCGTTCAACCGTAAGAGCACTGTTTTCTCTGAGCTGGTTGACGAGGTGTGACGCCGTATCCCTGTACTGTGTGAAGACGAGCACTTTCGAGTTCGGATGCTGCTTAACCTGGCTCTCAACTACTTGCGCTAAGAGGGGCATCTTTGGGTGTTCGAGCTTCAGGCGCTGGCTGAGGAGCCTCTTCAGCTCAGAGTATCGTTGGTCGTTGATTATAGTCTTGTAGCTTTTCTTCTCCTCGCTCTCCTGCTCCATCCTCTCCAGGAAGGATAGTAGTGTAGGTATTCCTTGGGTTTCCAGAAGCTCCAAAGTGTGGAAGAGGGTCAGCGAGGCGGACTGCGCAACTATAGCGCTGTAGATTGGGCCTCTCTCCTCCTCGATCGTCTCTTCCAGTCGATGTCTGAGCTCCTCACCTGCTTCGAGTAGATTCCTTCTGCTCACATACTCCGGCTTTGTATTAATGACACCTATCCTGTTAAGCCAACTCAACCTATCGTTCAGCATCGACCTGATTACATGGCCGAGTTCTCTATACTCGCTTGAAAGGTCGACGTGCTTCCATTCAACTTCGACCGGGTTTATGTATGGAGTGACATCAGCGTCTTCTTCAGATCTGTACTCTATCTGCTCTATGAATAGGGCTTGGCAGGTTTCGCCTATCTTCTTCTTGTCGGCGCCTGGGCTTGCCGTCATTCCAAGTATCATGGGCCAAGGCGACTGCTCAACATACTTCTTCGCAACGTCCGTGTAGGCATACTCTTTTCTTGCTCTGTGACATTCATCGAAGACGACCAGACTGAAGCCTTTCAGTGTCAGGTAGCCGTTCTCGAGGTCGTTCTTGACGACCTGAGGCGTCGCAAAAATGATTCGAGCCTTCCCATCCCAGATCTGCTTCCTATAGGCAGCCGGAGTCTTGCCAGTTAGGGCGACTGCGTCTTCTTCTGTGAGCTTCAGAATGCTCATGTAGGTGTCCTTGTGCTGAAGGACCAGCGGCCTCGTCGGCGCCATCACTAGGACGCGCATCTGCTTGAAGCTGTAGAGGAAGTTCGCGGCTGCTAGTGCTGAGATAACTGTCTTGCCTAGGGCTGTCGGCAAAACCACAAGCGTATTCCTACGACACGCCTTCTCAGCTATGGTTTGCTGGTAAAGCCTAGCCTCAACTCTGCTAGGCCAAACAAGGGGAGACTCAATATGCTTCGTTGAGATGCGCTCAGAAAGCGACATTGGCTAACTAGATCTCGATGATGTCGGGTGTGGGCTCTTCCTTCTTCACAGGCCTCGGGCTTAACGCGTCAACGTTCTTCAGTAGCGAGGCAACCCTTCCGTCTTCAAGCAGTTTCTTGTACTCAGCCAGCTCCTCAGAAGATCTCAACAGGACTCCTCTCTTCTTTGTCGGCCTGCCCAGATCATCAACGGGATTCAACTCCACAGCCAATCTAGCGGGGGTGCCTCTGAACGGCGGCATCTTCAACACGAATACCCCTGGAACAGTAGTAGGCTTCCTTTCCCAATCCCTACCAGACTTCAAGAAATCCGCAAGCTTAGACTCCAATCCTACAAGCACCATCCCAAGAATCGGCGATGAGAACCCAAAAGCCTTTGCCTGATAGGTTATCTCTGCTCATGGGCTGCCCGATTGATTTCGTTGGGTTAGGTTCCAGCTTATGATCTTGGCCGGCTTGATCACCAAGATGTGGCTCTTGTTCTCTGCAATCGGATATTCCTTTTCATATTTTGGGTACTTCGCGTAGATGAGTTCTCTTCCCTTCTCGAAGAGGGGACCGCTTGTCTTGAACGCAGCTTCTCCCTGTGCGATGACATACGATGGAGTTTTTTCCCAGCTGATATACTCGTCGACGATGAAGGCGACTTTGTTGTTCCTTTGGATGTTTCGCCCTTTCTTGCTTTCGTAGTCTGTATCGATGTAGAGTAGTTCCTCGTCGCTGGCGTAGCATACTGCCGCGACGTGCGGAACTCCATCCTTTGTCGCCGTCGCGAGTCTTCCCACATAATGTCCGTCAAGATATCTCTGCTCGATGAGCGAGAACTTGGGCATTCAGGCCTTCGCCTCAAGTCATCTTTTTTGACTCTTCTTATCTGCTTTCCGGATGGGTTCGATAGTCAACAATTGGTCTTACGGTTTGGTCAGATGCAATGTCTACAAGTGATCCGTAGAGGTTGAGAAGCAGCTTCGTCAGTCAACTCTTAGCCTAGTGTTGTCTGCTCAAGTAGCCCTGCTAGCTTCCTGAAATCCCTCTGCATGGTTGCTTTCAGTTGGGCTGTGTAGAGTGCTGCCGCTGGGTGGTACATGGGGATGATCTTTAGGTTGCCAGCTGAGCAGATTCTGCCGTGCATCTTCGATATGTTACCAGCTTTGAGTCTGTACCTTTCAACGATGAATCGGGTCGCTGTGTCTCCGAGTGTGCAGATGACCTTCGGTTGGATTAGGTCAATTTGTCTCTCTAGGTACGGGGTGCATGCGTCGATCTCCTCGCTGGTGGGCCGTCGATCCTTTGCTTCGTGGGGCTGTTGCTCTACGGGTTGGCTTGCAGTGGTGGGGCGGCATTTCACGATGTTCGTTACATATACTGATTCTCTATTGAGCCTTATGGAGGCTAACAGCTCGTTGAGCAGGTCTCCGGCTCTTCCGACGAATGGTCTCCCTTCAATGTCCTCGTTTCTGCCAGGCCCCTCTCCAACAAACATGACTTTGGCTTTGGGCGGGCCTTCGCCCGGGACGGGCTTGGTCCTCGTTCTTGAAAGAGGGCATCTTGTACATGCTTGAATCTCGCCAGCGATCCTGCGGAGCTCCTCTTCAGAATTGGGCACGTTGTTCCCTTGTCGTCCTGCCATCATGATAGAATGCGAGCTGAAAGCTCTTTCGAGTAATAGAATATTCCAGACTGTTGGCAAGGTGAGAATATCGATAACGCATCGGTTAGAAACGGGAGGATCGATGTTCTCTGTGCTTGCCTTCTTTCACTGGTTCAAATTCCGCCGGCCGCATCAAGAGATACACACATATTGACTACGACGGCGTGAAACCAGCTACGATGGCCTAGCACCATAGTCTTATTTTCGCTCTTTGTTTCAACTGTTCATGGGGATTGTTGAGTTGAAAGCGATATCGAGTAGGAGTAGAATTGTACCCAGAAGAGATGATCAAACAGCTCATCCGACAGCTGGAAGAATCGCTCAAAGAGATCTTGCGATACACTGCAATCTTTTGAGACCGACGCTCTTTAGAAAATGAATCATGCTAATGGTGTTCTCGTCGCAGAAGGGGAAGTCCTGGACTTCGCACTGCCTGCCGCGTTCATGCGTACTTTTCCGGAAACTTAAAGAATAAATACTTTAGCCGATTTATATAAAGTAACTAAAGTGAGTTAGCTTGACAGAAGACGAGACCGAAGAAGTGGTGAGACAGAATGAACTAATCATATCTCTACTGGGACGAATTGCTTTCAAGAACAACGAACTGAAAAGCATGGTAACAAAGGGAAGCAAGAAACCCAAGCAAATGACGCGGGCGTACAATCTGTGTGATGGGACGACTGGCGTGACCGAGATCGCCAGAAAAGCTGGCGTCGCTCAACCTTCGCTGACGAATGCGATAGATAAGTGGGAACGGCTAGGGATCATTTTCAAAAAGAAAAAGGGGAAAGAAGTATTGCCTTTGCGACTTTTCGAGATTCAATAGGTGAGTCCCATGGAAGAAGAGACATTGAAAAAAATCCTTCAGGTGTTGAATGACATGAACGTGAAGTTGGACAAGCTGGATGATCTTCTAAGCATCACAAAGATGGGTCAGAAAAATTCAATCGAAGCGACGAAGGCCGAGCTGTTCTCCAAGTCGAAATTGCGTCGCGATGTGTACAAACTCTGTGATGGCAGGCATACCGTCTCAGAGATTGCGGAAGCTCTGGGAAAATCTATCTCTCTGGTAAGTCAAGCTATGTCCCAGCTACAAAGTGCAGGACTCGTCGCTGAAGAGAGAGTGGGGAAGACGAGGTACTACGAGAGGGTCATTTAGATGAAGAGGAATGCAAAGATGGCTGAAAAAGAACTGAAGGAATTGCAGGCCATAAAGAAACTGTTGGTTCTGCGATTATTGGCTCAAGGTGTCAAAGCGGATGCCATTGCCGATCTTCTAGGAATGGACCGGGGTAATTTCAGTCGAATGTTTCCAGTCAGGAAGCTGCTGAAACAAGAGGCACGTGAATGACGTGGTCGATCTTCAGGAACTGATAGTAAGAGGCAGAATGATCTTTGATGGAGCAAGTAGACGGTTGGAAGTTTTCGAATTACTCAGTAGCAGTCGATCAACAAAGGAGATAGCTAGGGAGTCCGGCAGGAGTTTATCTGCCGTTGATCAGGACATAGAGAAACTCAGAGATTTGGAATTGATCCTAGAAAAGAAAGATAGTAAAGGGAATGTCATCAAGAAAGACGGAAGCATAGTATACGAAAAGAACCCAGTAATTAGACATGTGTCCATTTCATATTTCGGAGATGTGGCTAGCACAAGCAAGCTCGTCAAGAAGACTGTCAAAGGCCAAGCGAAGGTCTCAAAACCTGTCACCATTCACGTTCCGTCGGAAAACGAAATTCTTGACATATGCAAAGAAGGAGAGGACCAACTATACGAATTCAAGGCCCCCGGTGTGACGGCAGATAAGCTGACCAAGGAAATCGCAGGATTCCTACACACAAAAGGTGGAGGCGTAATCTTCTACGGAGTTGATGACGATGGGACCATTATTGGGGCCGATATGACAAGGCAGCACCTCGACCAAAGGATACAGAACTCAATCAGGAACACAATATCCCCATCACCATCAGTAGATATCAAGGAGCGGAAACTCATCGGTTCCGTTGTGTTGCTGGTAGCTGTTCCTCCTTGGGACAGAAAAACGATTTATCAATACACAATGGATGGAAGGTATTACATAAGGCGTGGCACGAACATCTTCGCATTGAAACCTGATGAAATGAAGAAGCTTTCTCAGGGCGTCTTCGTTGTGTGATGTGTATGGAACCGAGGTGAAACATGTTGGTCAAAAAAAACCAAAACAGAAAATGAAGAATGACCCGGTCGCGACACGACTTGATGCGCTCATAAGATTATTCATAGAAATGAACAAGGGGAAGAAGGAAGAAGAGAAGTTCAATGAAGCGATTGCCGCACGCGTTCTAAAGTCAGTGGGACTCACACCAACGGAAATTGCGAAGATTCTGGGCAAGAAGTCAGCCCAAGATGTTTCGCCATACCTTTATCCGAAAAAGAGAGGTTAGAACCATATGCCTAGAGATGTTGTATCTGATCGGATTTTCAAGAGAATTATGGCAAGACTACCGCCTAAGTCAATGAAACCTGAGTCAGTGAGGATTGCAATCCACAGGATACACAAGAAAAACCTAGGCATCACGATGAATGCAGCTGCATACCGATTCGCCGAGCGCAAAGGGTTTAGTGTACTCAGGTATCTAGGCCGAGAAGACAAGCTGAGCCTGCAACACCTGAAACCTGCAACGAATAGTGAAGCAACCTCTGGCAAGGCGCGACCTCTAGCACGATGTGTGAAAGAGCTCAAGCCCGATTTCGAGACCCAATTCTCGAAGGAGGCGAATGAAAATGCCAACATCTACCCTCATATCTACATACTAGAAAACACGTTGAGAAGTGTAATCTTCGAGAAACTTGGAAACCGTACCGATTGGTGGGTGAACAAGAAAATAGTTTACGAGGAAATCCAGAACTATGCAGCAAGAATCAAGCAGGCCGAGCAGAAATACCCTTGGATGAGAGATAGAGGCGACCATCCCCTGTATTATGTCGGATTATTTGAACTATTCAAGATCATTGAGAAGAATTGGAATTCTCATTTTTCCGAAGTGTTTCGGGATTTGGAGCAGCTTAGAGCATGGGTCAAGGAAAGCGTTCCGATAAGAAATTACGTGGCTCACAACGTGAAGACCAGGAAGATGGAAAGGGAGAATATCAAGAGGATAACCAATTACGTCTGCACGATTGTTGAAAAATGGCACAAAAGAACGGGAAGTCATAGGACACATGAAGTCAGGATTTGATAAGAAAATCCTTCAGACTATCAGCTTTGTCGTCGGATTGTTCAGTAGCTTTCCAAACGATTCACAATCTCATCGTCTCTAATCTCTACCACTAACTGAGCAAGCGAGACAATCCTAATGAACCTCTGGATGGCCGAGAGAAAAAAAGAGGTGGACGTCTTTCAACGAACTGAGATGTCAGCCATTCAGCCTCAACCCAGTAACCCTGAGCAGGAACCTGCCGACCCCTCTTGAACTGGGACTGATAGATCAACGCAAGGCAACTGGCAGAGGCGGAACGCGACATCAATATTCCACAACGGGCGTAGGAAGAGACTGGCTTTTCAACCCGAACCGCACCCTAGTAACGCTTGACCAACATATGATTCATCTAATTGGCCTCTCTCAGGGCATGAAACCAAATATTGAATCTCAACTTCTAGGCATCAACCTCCTTGCAAAACCAAAGCTCGCCCACGAATTAAGCATGCACGCGCAACTACACATGGAAAATACCGTGGTCAAACTGAGAGCCCGATTCGCAGTGGATCACCAGGGTAGAATCACAAGGATGAAGACAAGCAGTAGCTGGCGCTGAGTCGAAGCTTCGGCATGCCGCATACAGCACGATGGAATCGAAGAGAAAAAAAGTAACTGATGATCTCATTCGATGTCGTATCACCCTTTCTTCACGCCACTTTACGCTTGATCTGCGCCAGATTCCTGGACGAGGTTGAAGATTTCAGAAAGACGAGAGAAGACAGCGACCTACAAGGTCTTTTGTTTCATGTTACTGGTTCAGACGGGTAGAAGCCGGCCTTCTTCATTTCCTCTGCGAATGTCTCTTCTGCTTCTTTCTTCTCCCTTAGCTTCCTTTCGACGTTATTTATCCAGCTGAACTCTGGAGACCGCTTCCCATATTTCACATAGTATCCTTCCTGAAGCAGCGCTTGGTTCATGCGATTCACATCTTCATCTATCTGATCTTCTTTCAGGCTTCTGTAGGCATCAACGAAGAGTGCCGTTTCCACTTGTAGTCTTGGTCTGATCGGCGGATTCTCATCCGGGTGTCCTATGCATAGTAGGCTTATTGGCAGCACTCCCTTCGGAAGGTTAAGCGCTTCTTTCACCTTTGGATTGCCTAGGGCTCCGCCGGCGAATACCGATCCCAGCCCTAGTGCTTCCGCAGCCAAAACCATGTTTTCCGCTGCAAGGGCTGCATCAATTATGGCGAACAGCTTTGTGCGGTACCCCTGTCCTTTCTCGAAAGACGTCTCGTACCGCTTGCGCTTCATGATCTGCATAATCTTCCTAATGTCTGCGCACGGTACAAGAGTCACAGGTGCCTCAAGGATGAATGATTGTTTTCCGCACGCTTCCCAGAGTATTCTGCGCTTATTTTCATCTTTGACCCATATCGTAGAGTATGTTTGTAGACTGCAGGCTGAGGGAGCTCTCTGACCGCATTCGACTATTCGCATAACGTCTGCTTCAGCAACAGGTTTCGCCTTGAATCTCCTGATTGAGCGCCTATTAGTGATGGCCTGAAAGATGTCCATGTTGGACGCCGAGGCTCTTGGCCTTCAGTGCGAAAATAAGGTTTGTGATCAGGCTGCGTAGAATTCGAATCGACCTACATCAGATAGTAAGCATTCCTTTTGCGTCCACCAGTTTGACAAGGCTGATCGCGTTCTCAATGTAGAAGCTTCGATCCGCGAAGACGTGGAACTGGAACTGGACTCACCGAATTGCTCCTGATCCCGTTCTGAATCTGCAACAAATGAATGGCTTAGGTGAGGTCGAAGATTTCCGAAAGACAAGAAATGGTTTTCGTGCCCTTGAGTTCTTTCCTCGGCCTCTCTCTCATAATCAGCAGGGACCTGAGGCCCGCCTTTTCCGCTCCCCTGTAGTCCGCGTCTACGTCGTCTCCCACGAACATTGCCTCTTCTCCCCTGACCCGCAGTCTCCGAAGCGCGTACACGAATACGTCTCGGTGAGGCTTCCTCCTATGAACAGTGTCTGCGCCTACGGCAACATCAAACATCTTCATCCTCAAGCCTGCTCGCGAGAGGACCTGATGGATCTCTTCCTCATAGGCGTTTGAGATGATTCCAGTCTTGATCCCCATCTCTCTAAGCTTCCGCAAAGTCGGTTCACTATCCGGATACACCGTTATGTCCGCGAAGTCGAACCACACCTCAGCGACCTCTCTGACAATATCTCCCTTCTCGTCAACTATTCCCAAGCGCTCCAGAACACTCGAGTCATACCTAACCCAAAACTCTGCGCAGGGAATCTTGCCAAACTTTTCCATGAATCCCTCAGCCTTCAGTCGCTTCTCCGTGTCCAAGATCGCCTGTTCGATCACACTCTCACGCCTTGCTGTCCCCATCGACCGTAAGACTCTCCGGAAGGTCTTCGGCCCATCGCAAATTTCCACAAGGGTGCCTCCCAAATCAAACAGAACCGCCCTCGTCTTCAAGACACACCACCCTTCGCATTTGTCTGTTGGGGTTTACAGCCCTTTCCTGTAGAAATATTATATGTCAAAGAGACGTTTCCATGTTGACTAGATTTGCCCACTTCAGACAAGACGAAAGATGAGTACGAAATAACTAGAATAATCCACGATTCCTTCGGATGGGCTCTGACCAAAGATCGAGCACT
>Ga0315310_10003085_pt1 | contig 10397 bp, 7 predicted proteins | sample TDP5_MG_FD_203630 | JGI IMG/M metagenome (GOLD analysis project Ga0315310, IMG submission 203630) | Freshwater sediment microbial communities from Lake Towuti, South Sulawesi, Indonesia - TDP5 | ecosystem: Environmental > Aquatic > Freshwater > Lake > Sediment | place: Indonesia: South Sulawesi...
TCATCTCTTTCAACTTTCTGAGGAGGTCTACACTTGCATCGATCGTAGGCTTTAGAAACCATTCTCCCTTCTCCTTGCTTGCCAACGTCGCGTCGCCAAGTACCCCCGGATGGGCATCCGGACCTGGGAATAGCGCCTCAGGGAAGGGTATCTCCACGGGGACCTTTGGCTTAAACATAGGGAAGAAGTACTCCTTAAACTCCGGTGGCATCTTCACTTCAATCGACTTTACCCTCTTGTCAGCTTGAACATTTTGACCCACAGCCCAAGAGATCGATGTCTCCACTTCACACGCGTGCCCCCATACCTTGCCCTCAGTCTCCATCGTTTTGTATATGGTCTCAAGCCCCAGTGTCCAGTACTGCACAAGGGCGCAGAATGCACCAGTTTCCTTTGTTATGCGTTCCATTGCTTCGCATATGTAACGCGGATTTCCTCCATGTCCGTTCACAAAGACTATCTTCTTGAAACCATGGCGAACTAGGGATTTTCCAACTTCCTCATAAACAGCGACCAGGGTCTCAGGAGTTAACGTTATCGTCCCGGGGTAGTTCATAAGTGTTTCTGAGAAGCCGAATGGGATCAGTGGAGCGACCACCGCTTTCACATCTTCAGCCACGATTTCAGCAATCCTCTTGGCTATCCCGTATGCTGTAAACGCGTCGTTGTTGATGGGTAGGTGTGGCCCGTGCTCTTCAATCGCTCCGACAGGGATTATGACTATGTCTGTCTCCTTCAACTTCCCCCTTACTTCAGGCCACGTCATCTCATCCAAAAGAAACTTTTTCTTCATTCCTTTCCACCCTCCACATACTTGATGAAATCATGGGATTAAAAGCTTTACTCCAACAGCTTAAGGTGCCAAATTCACTTGACTGATTTTTCAGAGTTCAGATTCTTATACGCTAATATTTCAGCTTTCATGAAGGAATCATGAACTACAGCTAATCAGTACCAGTTCTAAGCTTTATCAATGCTTCTCTTCCAAGTTTTTAAAGAATTAAAGGTTATCAAACGGATTTTTCGTCTTTTGATATTTCAGATAGATAAAGATAGAATTTCTAGAGCACGTATCTGGTGAATTCGTTCTGGCACGGATTTCCTCTTGCAATCCACATTTCTTTCTTAGCCGGCACAAATATGAAAGAGTCAAATGTCACCATTGCTTCTTCAGGTGAGGCACCAGGGCTCTTATGTCTGCATATCGAGTATGGATAGTTTACGTGGTCTTTGGTGAACTCCATCAATGCTTTTAAATCGATGGCACCACATTTTTCGCTCAAGAGTCTATTCATTCTATTGTATCGAATTATAGTGTCGGGTATAGCCGAGACAATAACGTCCCTTTCAAAATTTAGCTTCTTTGAAAGGAAGTGATTTGAATGCGCCATGTACTTATTCGAATAGAAGTGATCGAGGTTTTTAGGCATGGCTTCAATATCGTATATTTCCCCGTTTTCATCAGCTATTAGAAAGTTGAGGGATTGTGCTCTATTTGCCCGAATTATCGCTCCGATAGCATCGCCAATTGTTGTTTGTTGTAATACCTCCCGGACAACTACTAAAATGGGCACTCCCAGCTTGAATTGTTCGCAAATTAAAGCGTTAATGCACAATGCGATTCCTCTCGAGTTTACGCCCATCATAGCTGGAATGCCTGCGTATGTATATGTGAGAAAGCTTGCGCCTGAGTTTCGTTTAACATTAACTAGTGTACAACAATCGCCGTTCAGCCACGGGTCTAAGGCCTCATCATTGTTCTGGCCGACATACGTTGTTCCGTGGGTGGTTGCATTACCTGCCGCTGCAAACGATGTGCATCCTCCCAACAATCTGGGGTAGTACAGCTCGACAAACGCGATTACAGCAACCAGTTCTTCGGTTTGGATCCCCGCTCCCTCCGCTGTGCCTCTAATCTCGTCCGCGATCTCTGGAGAATAATCTTCTATAAATGGTATGTACTTTCTGGCCTCTCTCAATAATTGGTCTTTTGATAACTTGAAATGGCGTTCAAAAAGAGAATAATGTGCGTTTACCAAACGCTTGATAACATCTTTGCACTTTGAACCGTACTGATAGCCTCTCTCATGGGCTCCTCCCGATATTTCTACTACTTTGTGGAGCCCTGTGCTCGTCCTGATACTGCTGGACTGGATTTTAACCACCTCCCCGGTCACTATCTGTAGAATAAATATTTAAAAGGCTTTTTATTTCAAAGACATTACGAACGTTACGGCGTTGAATATTTATCGATAAAATTGTTTTTCCTCAAAATGTGTTTGCAGAAAAAGGATGAGGGGGGGCGTTTCTACTTTCTTTTGGATAATTTTGCGCCAATTCCCAAGATGATTATCGCTGCTATTATGAAGGCGACGAGAGCGACGTAATTTTCTCCTAGCATAGCAACGAAACCCCATCGTCCTGCTAAGCTGAATTGTGTTTGCATATATCCTAGGATTATGAATAACACTAGACAAATCAAAAAGATTCCTGACAATATCCGTCTATCCAAGTTTAACCCACCGACCGATATGTATTTTATAAAGCTTTAAATAAAGGTTATGGTTCAATCAATGACTATAGAGGCATTCTCATGGAAGAATTCGACATAATAATCGATAACTTGACGTATTCGTATCCAAAGAGCAAAAAACCTGCTCTTTCAGGAATAAATGTGAAACTTAAGAAAGGTGAAACGTTGCTCATTACAGGTCCTGCCGGGGCTGGGAAAACGACTCTTTGCTACTGTATTAACGGCCTTGTTCCCCATTTTTTCGGAGGAGAAATGGAAGGTCGTGTAGTGGTTAAAGGAATGGATACGAAAAGGTCGACGATGTCCACTTTAACCTATGTGGCAGGAACGCTTTTTCAAGATCCAGAGACACAACTTGTTTGCCCGACGGTATATGATGAGTTTTGTTTTGGAGCTGAAAACTATGGCATTCCTCCCGAGGAGATAAGGTCGAGGGTAGATCAAGTCTTGGAATGGGTTAGGCTTAGCCCTATGAAAGACAGAAACCCTCACTTTCTTTCCGGCGGTGAACAACAGGCTTGTGCACTTGGTGCCGTAGTGACCGTTCGTCCTGAGATCTATGTACTTGACGAGCCCACATCGAATCTTGATCCGTACGGTAGTATCCAGCTATTTAAACTAATCCTCGAACTAGCCCGGTCAGAGAAGAAGACTATGGTGATTGTTGAACACAAGCTTGAGGAGCTGGCCACGTTAGTGGACTACATGATTGTTATGGATGAAGGTAAAATAGTATCCGAAGGAAAGCCGAGAGAGGTTTTCGAAAAGGAATCTGAACATATGGATGATATTGGCATAAAACCTCCGCAATCAGCCTTGCTTGCATCCAAACTCAGAAGAGAAGGATTGAAGATCGACAATATACCTCTCACCCTCAATGAAGCCATCGAAACCTACTCTAAACTGCTTACAAAAAAGAAAAGTCAACTAGAGGCAGTCTCCTCTGAATCGAGAAAAGTGTATGAAGGTTTGAGGCCACTTATCGAAGTCCGTGACTTGTGGTTTACTTACCCGGCGCTGGGAGGGGGTGAAGGCACAAAGGCGCTCAGAGGTATAGACCTGGTAATTTATCCGGGTGAATTTATCGCACTGATTGGGCAGAATGGGTCCGGCAAAACAACGTTAGTGAAACACTTTAATGGCTTGATCTACTCGACCAAGGGCGAGGTCTTGGTGGATGGGATAAGTACCCGTAACTGGAAGAAGAGTCTCTTGGCGCAAAAGGTTGGGTACGTCTTTCAAAACCCGGATCATCAGCTGTGTTGTAAGACTGTACTTGAAGAACTTAAGTTTGGCCCGAGGAACGTAAAGATACCAGAGGAGGAAATAGAGAACAGAGTTGGCGAAGTAATAAAGAGGCTGGACCTGGTAGATATGGTTAACGAAGACCCTTTTTCACTAAGCAAGGGCGAAAGACAGAGAGTAGCTGTCGGCTCCGTTTTAACGATGAAACCTGATCTGTTAGTAGTGGACGAACCGACAACGGGTCAAGATTTTAAGAGATCAAAGTATCTTATGGAGGTCATGTCGGAACTTAACAAGGAGGGGAAAACGGTAGTCATCATAACGCACGACATGAACATTGCAGCAGAGTATGTCGAAAGGGTAACGGTGCTGAAGGACGGAAAAGTCTTGCTGGATGGATCAACTAGGAATGTTTTTACCCAAACTGAAGCGCTATCAAAAACCTACCTGAAGCCACCACAAGTCACTCTGATAAGTGAACGGTTGGGATTGCCCCCTGCGTTAAAAGTCAAAGAAATGCTTGATATGCTCAAGCTTCAAATGTAGGTGTTGAAAATGTCTTGGGAATATGTTAAAGGAAACACGGCGTTTCACAGACTGGATCCCAGAGTAAAGTTTCTATTCTGGGCAACGATGATGTTCTTGATGGTTGCGTTTTTTGACCCGATATGGTTAGGCTGCGTACTTCTCATCTTGGTGGCCATATGCATATGGACCGGGATACCCGGAAGAGCTATTACTTATCTGCTCAAAGTGTCTGCGTGGGCTTGGGGGGGTTATGGACTCTTTACGGCCTTCAGCCTGTACAGCACCGCCGTGCACGGTCTAGAGGAATTGCATGTACTTTGGCTCGTCCACCTGCCTTGGGGAGCGGTTTTTCCGCTTACTTGGGAGGGAACATTGATGGGCATACGGGCATGTATCATGGTTTGGGGTTTCTTGTTATCATTAAGGATCTTGACCATGCTGACCCCTTTACGAGACCTATCCGTTGGGTTTGCAAAGATGAAGATGCCTCCTGAGTTCGCAATCACAATTGGTCTTGCCATTTCCTATGTGCCTGTGCTCATCGATGAGAACGAGAAGATCCAGCAGGCCCTCCAGTCACGGGGATGGGAGTTCGGTGGTGCAAACCTCTGGAAGAGGGCTAAGGCCCTCTTGTCCCAGATGCTTATACCAGCCATTATGGGTTCCTTCAGACGCGCGAGGTTCCTAGCTGTCGCACTGGAGAGCAGGGGGTTCAGCTACAACATCGCCGGAAGAACATACGTCCGAGAATTAAAGCTGAAGAAGAACGACTACATCGCGCTAGGTCTCATAGCGGCTGCATGGGTTTTCGGCCTCTACTCCGGCCAATGGTTCTCGAAAATTTCAAGCGTCACTTTCACCATAAACCTCCTGAAGAAAGCCGGCATCATATCAACGCTATAGAATATGAGTCGGTAAGGAAAGTGATTTTTCTACTCGCACGCGGGTCAATCTACTGCAGTAATGTTTGGAAAGGATGACAAAATGGTTGTTTAACGCTTAAATTTAAATATAAGTGCCGAACAATATTGACGAACTGGGTGACTCCTTGGAGGAAAAGGGAAAAGTCAAGGTGAGGAGAGAAATCATAACCGCTCGACAGATCGGTTTGATCGTTGCTCTCGGTGGGTTGGGCTATGCTTGGGTTGCGATGGGTTTCTTGATACCGCTTTATCCGCCGATGATTTGGGACGTTAGAGAACCCTGCTTGACTCTGGCCGCTGCCGCAACAGGACCCTACGGGGGAATAATAACAGGAATCATCCATGGAATAGGAACAGGATCTCCGGTTGACCTGCTGTATTATCCCGTAATGGGTCTTGTAGTAGGTGCTCTCTCAAAACGAATCTGGGCTCCAGGAGGATGGAAGCGAATTGCTGTGTTCTCTTTTGTCGTTATCATTTGTGAGTTCTTCATTAATGGCCTGTGGGCAATACTGGCAACCGACTGGTTCTATGGAATACCTTTCTGGACATTTGCACCTATGTGGTGGAGCATCTGCGCCCCAGTCTACTCAGCAACTGAAATCATTGTTTTCGCAGCGGCAGTAAGACTCGCTCCCGACCTGATTAGACCAAGGTGGAGTTGGCGAGGCGGAGAAATCGTCGAACAATAGAAAAACCATCTGACTAACTTCCCATTTTTTATAAACATTCTATTGTAAAACGGAGTTTTGTGAAGCTGGACGATTAGTATAAAAGGAGAAAATTAAAGAGGAATTAGCCCAAGAAGAAACATTTGAACATGCAGAAGCAGTAACAACATACCTAGCAATAGCGTTTTGCAAATACCTAAACTATAACACCTTAACCACATGATTACATGCTCGTCAATCCTTGGAGAGAGTTGTTTGGGTATCTAACATTCTAGGCGTTAGTAGGGCTGTTGCTGGCGCCGTCCTTGTGGCATTTATTACAGCTTTACCTGAATCAATGAGCTCGTTGATTGCGGTGATTTGGATATCTTCACATTTAGCCTTGGCGAACATTCGTGGCTCAAACATTTACAACGTGCCCCCCATTGTTGGGCTATGTTAGAGAGTATAAAATGAAAATTCTACAGCTATAGTAGAAAGCGTTTTCATGATTGGTGCAAGCATATTCTTAGTTTAGCTCTCTTTACCTTCGCACTTGATGCAAACTGCTCTCACCTGCAACAATGGCTAGTTAGTATTTGTATTCTTCAACAGGAGAATGGAGAGAATAAGATTAAAGAACATCAGTCCAGCAGTGATATAAAAAGAAACTTCTGCACCATAGTTTTGGTAGATGTAACCTACTATTAGCGGACCAATCCATATTCCAACATCTTCCCCAGATCCATACACTCCCAAAGCCAAGCCCTGTTTTGAAATGGGAATTTTCTCCGTTAATAAGGCCATCATTGCCGGATTTATAGCTGCGATTCCTACCCCTAAGATAATTGCTGTCAAGACGAGCAGCATAGTACTGGAGGAAATAGGCAACAATAAAAATGAGAACGCTTGCAATAACATCCCTAAGACTATTATCTTCTTCCTTCCGACCCTGTCAGAAAGCCCACCGAATAACATTGATGCAAAAATCCCAACGACGCTAATAACGGCAAAAATCAAGCCTATCTCTAACGGGTTTAGCAAAAGCTCCTCTTTAGCAAATACTGGCAAGAAGGTTCTATAAACAAAGATAAGAAACCAGGGTAAAATTATCAAAGAAGACGTTATGATCAAGGTGGTCTTCTCCTCCTTGTCCAGACCTTTAGGTCTATCTTGCTTGCTAGCTAAATGTGTACTTTCAGATGTTGACGCTCCAAAAGATAAGAAAAAAGCGATTAATGCGATAACAGTACCAACATAAAAAGTTAAGTTGTAGCTTGTAATGGCGGTGTATCCGCCTAAGACCGGCCCGATTAGTTCAGCTGCAGAGAAAATCGTAAACCAAGCTCCGAAGGCCCTTCCTCCTTTGGAGATAGCTTCCCTCGCTAGCATTCTTGAAGATACTCCAAACGCACATTCCCAGACTCCTGAGAAAAACATGAGGGCGGTAAATGTTGCAAGATCTCCAACCAGAGTGTAAGAAAACATAATTAAGGGGCTGAAGGATAGTGACACTGTAAAGATCTTTTTAGGTCTTACTTTATCTGCCAATATGCCCCAGAGGGGCTCAAAAATCATCAGACCAACACCGAATCCGGCCGAAATAATCCCTAGCTCTGCTATAGAGAACCCAAAATCCCTCACATAAATCGGAAGTATAGGTGTAATTATGCGCTTCGCTATACATCCCATTAATTGGGAGGAAAAAAAGAGGAGTAGTGGAAGAGGAATGCGGCGACGAAAGTTTTTCATACGTTCAGTCACATCATGCGACCTATTATGTTTTTGCCTTCTCTCTTGACGCGCGTTATTAAGGACGCTCGGAGATGCCGTTTCTTCTTTTTTAGGAAACGGATAGATCAGAGATGTGATACCTGAACAATGCACAAAGGGCAAAATCACAATACCTGAAGATGAAGGAAAAGTCGGCGCCCCCAATGCTAAAACATGAAAACTCTAGAAGGATGAGAACGGATAAGAAAGTGGGAAAAAGAAGGAAGTAGAGAAAACTGACTACACAATTTGCAGATAAATCGGGACCTTTTTTGCGGATTAACTCAATTTTGATCCGCCCTTATTCTCCACGCTGAATAATCGACCTATGGCCTATAGTGGTCCAACCACCATCTTGCGATGTCAATTCTGCGTGCGATCCATAAGTCGGGCATGCCTTTGAGATACCTAAGAAATCGGTCTAGTGCGACGATTCTTCCTGGTCTGCCCGAGATTCTCACGTGAATGCCGACGTTCATCATTTTCGGATTCTCACGCCCTTCTCCGTAGAGTATTTCGAAAGAATCCTTCATGTATTGGTAGAACTGATCTGAGGTGCTGAATCGATTCGAGAAAAAGTGAAAATCATTTATGTCGGGTGTGTACGGGATCAGCAGGAATTCTTTCCCTTTTACATTCACGTAGTATGGAAGGTCATCATTGTAAATGTCTGAATTGTACAGGAAACCATTCTCCTCCACCAAGAGTTCAATCGTGTTTTCGCTCGGCTCTCTACAATACCAACCCAAAGGGCGTTGACCAGTTAACTTCTCGATTAAGGCAACGGCTTTTCGAATGTGTTTGCGTTCCTCATCACGGCTTAACGTGAAATGTTCAACCCAGCGATAGCCGTGGCCGCAAATTTCATGTTCCCTTTCGATGATTGCTCTAGCGGCCTCTGGATTTGCTTCCAATGTTTTAGCGGCGGCAAAGAACGTCACTTTAACGCCATATTCGTCGAATAGCCTTAAGAGCCTCCAGACAGCCACACGGGTTTCATACTCAAAGATGGATTCTATTGCCAAATCACGCTTTGGCGGCACACCGTAAGCCGGAAACTCACCAAACGTTTCAGGCCCCTGATCACCGAAGACCACGGAACGCTCAGCACCAGCTTCGTAGTTGACAGCAAACGTAAGAGCGAGGCGGGCGTTGTTGGGCCATTGGACCTTTGGAATATTCTTTCCATAACCCACAAAATCACGAGGTGGCGTGGTCATTTTGTAATCACACGAAAATTCTACGGTTGAGCAAATATATCAAGCTTTTCAAGCCCTTAACGATCAAAGAAATCTGATTCATCAATCCCAAGCTCATCAGCTATTTGACAGCAATTCTGGTAAATGCTTTTGTCATTATCTTAGGCATCGCTGGAAGTTGTCCCGTTATCATTTTTCTTAGGCTTTTGACGCGCTGGAAAGATCACGATACCAATCACTCTCGAACTTATCCGATGGTAGCGTCGAAGACCGCTTAACTCACTATTCAAGTATCTTGAGGTTTCGAAAACAATTAAATAACTTGAGAATGTACTCTAGACCATCGACGGAAGGGCTATGGGAAAGGGAGAGATAACACGTGCCCAAGTTCTCGTATCCAAAGAAACAGTTGCTACAACTTCTTTCAAAGGACGACATAGAAAGAATTCATGTCGCTTCTATGAAGATCTTGGAAGAAAAGGGTGTTATGGTTAAAAATGATCGCGCCTTGAACCTGCTTAAGGAATCTGGATGCGAGGTCAATGTCGAAAAAAAGTTGGCGCATATACCACAGCACCTTGTGGAGGAATGCCTAGGCAAGGCGCCATCGATCCTACGGCTTTATAGTCGAAACCGCAAACATGATTTGCTGATTGGCAAGGATAACGTTATTTTTAATCCCGGCTCAACGGCGATTTATTTCGCCGACCACGAAACTGGTGAGGTAAGAAGGCCTTTTTCAAAGGACCTGGTTGAACTCGTGAGGCTGGTTGACGCTCTCAAGTACATTCATGCGCAAAGCACGGCTCTGGTACCCTCAGACGTGCCAGAGGAGATTAGTGACCTGTACCGTCTTTATCTTGTGCTCAAGAATTCTCCCAAAAGCGTGGTTACCGGCGCGTTTACGAAGCAGGGGCTCATTGACATGAAACAAATGCTTTGCATCATAATGGGCGGAGAGAAGGAATTGACGAGAAAGCCGATGGCGATCTTTGACACTTGCCCATCCGCCCCGCTCATGTGGAGCGACATCACATGCCAAAACCTGATCGATTGCGCGAAGTACAACATACCAGCCGAAATGGTGCCCATGCCGCAGGTGGGTGCAACAGGGCCGGTAACCCTCGCCGGGTCTCTCGTGCAATTCAATGCAGAGTTCCTAAGCGGTCTAGTGCTCTCCCAGATGACAAACCCGGGTGCACCCGTTATTTATGGAGGTTCACCAACGGTTTTCGACATGAGGCATGGTACGGCCCGACTTGGGGCGATTGAAACCATGATGCTCGGCTGTGCATATTCACAAATCGGCAAGTATTATGGGCTACCAACCCACACGTACACGGGATTGAGTGATTCAAAGGCGATTGATGCTCAATGCGGACTCGAATCAGGAATTGGAACCATCCTTGGAGCTCTTGCCGGCATAAATGTTATATCTGGACCTGGAATGCTCAACTTTGAGAGCTGTCAGTCCCTTGAAAAGCTCGTAATTGATAATGAAATCTGCGGAATGGCTCTAAGACTGGTGGAAGGCATAATGATTAAT
>Ga0315310_10003087_pt1 | contig 10394 bp, 11 predicted proteins | sample TDP5_MG_FD_203630 | JGI IMG/M metagenome (GOLD analysis project Ga0315310, IMG submission 203630) | Freshwater sediment microbial communities from Lake Towuti, South Sulawesi, Indonesia - TDP5 | ecosystem: Environmental > Aquatic > Freshwater > Lake > Sediment | place: Indonesia: South Sulawesi...
AGCCTTACCATTATCGCCACCTGCCTTATTGACACCGGTAGCCGCATGGATGAGGTGATTTATGAGGAGTTTAAAGGCACCGGTAATATGGAGCTACATCTTGATCGCCGGCTGGCAGAGCGGCGTATCTTCCCTGCTATTGATATTCAGCGCAGCAGCACCAGGCGTGAGGAGTTACTCACTGATGAATTTACTTTGAAGCAGGTATGGTTGTTAAGGCGCATGGCAAGCATGATTTCAGCTGATTCAGCTAATCCTACAGAGGCTACCCAATTGGTTCTAGAGCGCTTGGCAAAGACTCGAAATAATGCTGAGTTCTTGGCTACACTGAGTAAGGAAATCTAAAGCCTAACTTTGAGAACCCCGTACCTAGATCGGATGACCCAAAGCTGACGTAGAGTAACCATGTTCTTCCGTCATTGCGAGCGAAACGAAGCAATCTCCTCCACCCTACCCACAAGATTGTAGAGCCTGTTCCCAGCCTGTCCAGAGATTGCTTCGGTCACTCAAGGCGACCTCGCAATGACACAGGGGCTACACAGTTTTTACTCTACGCCAAACTCAGAGCATTCTATGTGAGTTTGCGGTTTCCAACGGTAAAGGGGCTAGTTCTCCCCACTGCCAGGTTTTACTAAGGGGATTTTAGCTGCACACAAGGGACAATCCTCGGGCACATAAGTGGGGGTGGAGGTTTGGTAGCAGCTGAAAAGAGGGACTCCAAAGTTAACCCCTCCCTGACTTCGATCCACTAATACCCCTACCCCTATTACCTCTCCACCCCTTCTCCTCACCTTGGCTATTACTTCATAAATAGAGCCTCCAGTGGTCAAGACATCGTCTACCACCAAGACTCGCTCACCTGGGGTAATGTTGAATCCGCGGCGGAAAACCCTCACTTTGCCTTGCCTTTCAGCAAAAATGCTGCGCACGCCAAGCTGCCTTGCCACCTCATAGGCTAGAAGAATGCCCCCGGTGGCTGGTCCAGCTACCAGTTGCACCTCTTGATCTTGAAAATGCTTGGCAATCAGCTGACAAAGTCGCTCTGTGTAATGGGGATATTGTAGTACCCGAAACTTTTCCCAATAGATAGGTGAGTGTAGCCCTGAAGAGAGCAGGAAATGCCCTTCTAGAATAGCCCCTGTGGCTCGGAAGATCTTTTCTGCCTCTGTGGTCACCACCCTCCTTTCCGCTTCCACCGAGTGTCATTCTGCCCCCGATTTATCGGGTAAGAGTCTCAAGACCCTTCCCCTTCATGGAGCCTGCCCTGACGAAGGAAGGGTTCAGGATCAGGGTGACAGTTGAACACCCTTGCTGTTACTCCAGGGTTGCTGAGTATTTAGGCGATAGTCCCCACTCTGATGGTGGCCAATAGCGTAGCCATGTCTTGCCCACTATATCCCTCCGAGAAATGAAACCAAAAGAGCGGGAATCACTGCTATGACTGCGGTTGTCGCCAAGAACAAAGTAGCAGCCTGAAGGCACCTCCCAACTATCTGGATTTTGGTTCCAGATGGTATCGAAAGGATCCTGTAATGATTCACCCTCTGCAGTTTTGATGTATACCTTATTATTCCTTATCTCCACCGTGTCTCCCGGTTCTCCAATCACCCGCTTGATGTAAAGTTGACTCGGTCGGTCAGGGTTGTGGAACACGATTACTTCACCCCTTTTTGGAGAACGGAAATGATATGTTACTTTCTCCACTAGCAGATACTGCCCGTTAGAGAGGTTGGGCTCCATACTTGCCCCCTCCACTCTGAAGCTCTGCAAGGTAAAGCGCACCCCAGCGAAAACAATCAGTAGTATAAGTATTGTTACTAGGATTTGGCGAAGATGGATTTTCACTTTTTAACTCCCTTAGCTTCTAATAGATTATAATCTATTTACCTCGAGTGTTCTAGCCTAAGCTTTGTAGTAGGGCTTTTATTTATAACGAATATCCATAAAGATGGATGTTTCCCCACCTGCCTAAGATGGGGCAAGCTGGCGGTAGTGATGACAGGAAGACAGACTACCTTCGCTCTGGATGAACAGACTAAAGGGAACTGGTGCCCTTTATCCAAAGTAAGAAGAGACTTCCCTCTTCAACTTTATGTGTAAGGCTCTCTTTTATTTGCACTTTGATCTGCCAGATGATAGAATGGCGGCAAAGCTGAGGCGTCTTTAAGGTATTGCCTGAATAATTATGCTATAACTTTAGGGTTCTAATCTTATGGACTATATGCGGCACGCACTTTCTTTGGCTAAGCTTGCCCTAGGGCATGCTAGCCCCAACCCAGCGGTGGGAGCGGTAATAGTTAAGGAGGGGGTGATTGTGGGGGAAGGATATACTCAGCCACCAGGCTCAGATCATGCTGAGGTGGTGGCTTTAGGGCAAGCAGGAGGAAAAGCTAAGGGGGCAACAATGTATGTCACTCTGGAGCCCTGCTCTTATTATGGTCGCACCCCTCCTTGCACCCAGGCTATCATTGCCGCCGGCATTGCTGAGGTTCACCTGTCTATGATTGACCCCAATCCGCTAGTTTGTGGTCGAGGGGAAGCGGAGCTGGAGGCAGTAGGAGTAAGGACATTCCTTGGTGAGCATGAGGAGGAAGCTCAGGAAATTAATGAATTCTATATTAAGTTTATAAGCAGTGGCTTGCCCTTTGTCATTGCTAAATTTGCTATGAGCCTTGATGGAAAGATTGCCACTAAAACTGGCGACTCTAAATGGATCAGCAGCGAAGAAGCAAGAAGATATGTTCACTGTTTGCGCCACCAGGTAGATGCTATTATGGTGGGGGTGAATACTATTATTGCTGATGACCCATATCTTACAGCTAGAGTTGGCAAGGAGGGTGGGAAAGTAGAGAAGCAACCTTTGCGAGTAGTGGTGGATAGTAGAGGTCGCACTCCACTAGCTGCCCGGGTACTCCAAACGCCTGGGAAGACTTTGATAGCAGCAACAAGAGAAATAGAGCCAGCTAGGGCGAGGGCTCTTAACCAGGCAGGTGCAGAGGTATTAGGGTTACCTTCAAAAGATAAGATGGTAGACTTGGGAGAATTGTTAAGGGTTTTAGGTAAAAGGGAGGTTACTAGCCTTCTAGTAGAGGGTGGTGGTACTCTCTTTGGCTCGCTTTTTGAACAAGATTTGGTGGATAAGGTGCTCGTCTTTATCGCCCCTATTATTATTGGGGGAAGAGAGGCGAAGAGCCCTATTGAGGGCAAAGGTGTGGAAAAGGTAGCCCAGGCAATGAGTCTTAATCGAGTTAAGGTGGAGAAGCTTGGCGCTGCCATGTTGATTGACGGATATATTGCCAGGTGACTTGCATTGTAAGGAAAATATAGGTAACGGAATTGAGAAAGAACTGAAAGGGCGATAACTTGTTTACTGGTATCATTGAAGAGGTAGGTATAGTAAAGTCGGTGCGGTTGGGCAGGCTTGCTATTTCTGCTACCAAGGTGCTTCAGGGAACGAAGCTTGGTGATAGTTTGGCTGTTAATGGAGCTTGCCTGACAGTAAACATGGTTGATGCTAACTCCTTCTCGGTAGATGTCATGCCTGAGACTTTGCGGCGCACTAATCTAGGATTATTACCCCCGGGTTCTCGGGTAAATCTGGAACGACCTCTAGAGATAGGCGGACGCTTAGGGGGACACCTGGTGCAAGGGCATGTAGATGCTACAGGTAGAGTTATTTCCCTGGTACCTAAAGCTGGAGCTGTCATTGCTAGATATGCTGCCCCGCAGGAGGTGATGCGCTATGTGGTGGAAAAGGGCTTCATCGCTGTTGATGGTGCAAGCCTTACAGTTACCGGCTATGATACAACTTCCTTCAGTGTTTCCCTGGTTACTTATACCCTGGAACATACCATTTTAGGCAGTAAGCGCCCCGGGGATTTGGTCAATCTAGAGGTGGATAGCATGGCTAAATATTTGGAGAAACTTAAAGAGAGGCGTGGTAGCATTACCCTCGACTTTCTGGCTGAGCACGGCTTTTCAACATTAGAGAGTGTTTAGTTGTCATTGCTTCCCCCGATGAATCGGGGTCGCAATGACAGTTTGAGTTGCTGAACGGTTTCACTTAAGCTAAGGGGGTTCAGATGGGACTAGCTACAATTCCAGAAGCAATTGAGGATATTAAAGCCGGCAAAATGGTCATCATTGTCGATGATGAAAGTCGGGAGAATGAGGGTGACCTAGCTATAGCTGCGGAGAAGATTACCTCTGAGGCGATCAACTTTATGGCGAAGGAGGCAAAAGGACTAATTTGTCTGCCCGTTACCGGCGAAAGGCTTGAAGAGTTAAGAATCCCGATGATGGTTCAGGACAATACCTCTAGGTTTTCCACCGCCTTCACTGTATCTATTGAGGCAAAACACGGGGTAACCACCGGTATCTCTGCCCATGACCGGGCAGCCACTGTAAAAGCGGTACTTGACCCAGCTACCAAGCCAGAGGATTTAGTCCGTCCGGGGCATATGTTCCCTATAAGGGCTAGAGAGGGAGGTGTCTTGGTGCGTGCTGGACATACGGAGGCGATCGTCGATTTAGCCAGGTTAGCTGGTCTATATCCTGCGGGGGTCATTTGCGAGATTATGAATGAGGATGGCACTATGGCGCGTCTCCCCCAACTGGAGGTTATGGCAGCTAAGCATGGTATCAAGATAATAAGCGTAGCTGATATCATTACCCATCGTCGTCGCCATGAGAAGTTAGTGCGCCGTGTAGCCGAAGCTAAGCTACCTACTAGATATGGCGAGTTTACTATCATCGCCTATAAGAGCACCGTCGATCCTGATGAGCATGTAGCCTTAGTGAGAGGCGATATCTCCGGTGACGAGCCAGTGCTAGTACGAGTGCATAGCGAATGTCTTACTGGAGACGTCTTCGCTAGTCTCCGCTGCGATTGTGGTGAGCAGGTTGACATGGCTATGCAAAGTATTGCTGCCGAAGGGAGGGGAGTATTCCTCTACATGCGACAGGAAGGTCGGGGCATCGGGCTTCATAATAAGCTCCGTGCTTACGCTCTCCAAGACCAGGGGATGGATACTATAGAAGCCAATAAACTTTTGGGCTTTGCTGCCGACCTACGTGACTATGGCATTGGGGCTCAGATTTTAGTTGATCTTGGCTTGCACCACATTCGCTTGCTCACCAATAATCCCAAAAAGGTAGTAGGCTTAGAGGGACATGGTCTTCAGGTAGTGGAGACCGTGCCCATTGTGGCTCCATCAACCCCTTATAACGCCTCTTATCTGGAGACCAAGAGCAAAAAGCTAGGGCATCATTTGGGGCAAATAGGAGGAAAATAATGAAAAAACATTATAAAGGCATGCTACTAGGAGAGGGCTTAAGGTTTATGCTAGTTGTCTCCCGCTTTAATGAGTTTATCTCTACCAGGCTACTTGAAGGAGCTCAGGATGCCTTGCTACGCCACGGCGTTAAGGGGGAGGACATCGAGGTTGCCTGGACACCAGGCGCCTTTGAGATACCCCTCATCGCTAAGAAGATGGCACAATCAGGGAAGTATAATGCTATCCTCTGCCTTGGCGCTGTCATTCGCGGGGGAACGCCTCACTTCGAATATATCGCTGCTGAGGTAAGCAAGGGCATTGCCAAAGTAGGGCTGGAGACAGGGGTTCCCATCCTCTTCGGAGTAATCACTGCTGATACCCTGGAGCAAGCCATCGAGAGGGCGGGGACAAAAGAGGGCAACATTGGTTTTAAGGCTGCCATGGACGGTATTGAGATGGCGAACCTTATTAAGGCTACAGCCAACCTGTAGCGCAACCTTTTAAGGTTGCTTTATTGACGAGGCTTTAGCCTCGCACTGCTTCACTCTTACTCGATGACCTTATATACCTTATCCCCTCGCCTTACTCGGTCAGGAACCTTGATTCCTACGGCATCCCTCGGCTTGCCCTCTTTGACATCTACATTTTGAATCTGCATCGACTCGACCACCAGCTCAAGGTCGGTGGTATGACCCTTAATGTGGATCTTATCCCCTAACTTAAGCTTGGCTGTCAGCTCAATGCCTGCCACTACTGGTCGGGCAAAGAAATCACTCACCCTGCCGATTTCTACCTCTTCTGCCATGTTAATCACCTCCTCCCGGTTCAAAATTTAAAATTCAACTTTGAACTTTTCTTTTTGCCTTTTGAATTCCCTTCACTCGCCGCTCCAAAACCCCATGTTCAAGTAGCACCCTACGATGGCACTTCAGGCACTTGATGCCGATATCAGCTCCTAGCCTTACTACCTCCCAGTCATGGCTACCACAAGGGTGCGGTTTCTTTAGTTGTAATATATCGCCCAATTTAACTTCCAGCAATATTCCACCCCGTCGTTTAATAATGCCTGTCATTCTGAGCGAAGCGAAGAATCTAGAGACCCTTCGCTATCGCTCAGGGTGACCAACTTTGATTCTACGCCGCTGATGAACGGAGGAAATTGATTTGGCGGCGTAGCTCCTCGGCAGCCTGCCTGGCTGCCTGGGCAAAGTCAGCCCCCCTTGAGGCATAAAGGATTTGCCTGGAACTACTGAAAATCGCCTTCTCCCCCTTGGCATCTATCCCATAGAGAACTGCTGCCGCCAGGTCTCCTCCTTGTGCCCCAATGCCTGGTATCAGCAGCATCATCTCAGGACAAAGTTGCCTAATCTCCCTCAACTCTTGAGGATAGGTAGCTCCAACTACTAGACCTATATTATGCTGTTTATTCCACTCCTTAGCCTTCTGGGCTACTAGTTTAAATAGGGGTTGTGGCTCATCCTCTGCCCTCCCCGACCAGAAAGCCACAGCTTGGAAATCGAGGGCTCCGGGATTTGAGGTGCGACACAGGATGAATATCGCCTTATCTATATAGCTGATAAAGGGCTCTATGGAGTCATAGCCTAAATAAGGGTTCACTGTAGCCGCATCGAAGCCAAAGGCTTCAAACATGGCTTTAGCATAGGCTCGAGCACCATGACCGACGTCACTACGTTTGGCATCCCCGATGACAGGGATATCTTCAGGTATATACTTTATAGTCTTTTGTAGTGCGTTAAGACCCTCGATGCCCAAAGCCTCGTAAAAGGCAAGGTTCGGTTTGTAGGCACATACTATATCTGAGGTAGCTTCGATGATTGTTTTGGTGAAATCGAAAACACTTACCGGCGGCATCAACTCGGGGTCGGGGTCAAGCCCGAGGCAGAGGAGGCTATTATTTCTTTTTGCTGCTTGGTGAAGTTTCTCTGTAAAGTTCATCTTATCCCAAAGCTCCCGAGAGTTGCCGACCACCGATGAGATGGAGGTGGAGATGAGGTACCTCTTGCCCTCCCTCCAGGCCGCAATTTACCACCAGACGATACCCCCTTTCAGCCACCCCCTCCCTTTTGGCTAACTCATTAGCCACATAAATCAAATGGGCGATGAGTCCCTTTCGCCCTGCACCGAGTTCAATCAGAGAAGATATATGCTCTTTAGGTATCACCAAGAGATGTATTGGCGCTTGGGGTTTGATATCCCGCAGAGCAATAATCTTATCGTCCTGATAGAGGATGCTGGCCGGCACCTTGCCAGCTACGATGTTGCAAAAGACACACTCCTTTGCCATCTAAAGACCCAATTGGCTGGCTATAAGCTCGCGGTGGAAGTTGGCATCACCAAAGATAACCTCGGCTGCTTTACCTCGCCTGAAGTAGAGCTGCATGTCGTGGTCCATGGTATAGCCTACGCCACTATGGATTTGATGTCCCAAAGCAGTAACTCGCCTAATGGCTTCACTAACCCATGCCTTAGCCATAGCTACCTCTTTAGCAGCGGGAAGACCTTCGCTGAGTAACCAGGCTGCCTGGTAGGTGAGGAATCTCATGCCATCGACGTCGATCTGCATATTGGCGCAGTGGTGCTGAATAGCTTGGAAGCTGCCTATAGGGCGGTCAAACTGCACCCTCTGCTTGGCATACTCTACGCTCATCTCCAGAACCTGCTGGGCTGCGCCCACCATTTCAGCACACTTAGCTATGGCTGCATATTGCAAAGTCTTTTCTACTACCCGCCACCCTTGATCCATTTTACCTAATATATTTGTTATTGGTACCCTAACCTTATCAAATATCACCTCGCACTGCTTATCGCCAGCAATAGTACTAAGCAGAGTATAGCTGATACCCTGGTTTTTGGCGTCCATCATGAGAAGGCTAAGCCCTTCATCCTTGGATAAGCCTTCCTTTGTTCTAGCCAGGCACAGCAGATAGTCAGCAATATGAGCATCGGGAACGAAGAGCTTAACCCCACTGATAATGTAGTCATTTTCATCAGGGGTAGCCCTCGTTTTAATTGAGGCAGCATCATAGCTGCCATCGGCTTCCGTTAAGGCAAGAGTGAATATCTTTCCCTGGGCTATTGCTGGCAGGAACTGCTGCTTTTGTTCCTCGCTACCTGCGGCTAAAATTGGCAAACCACCGAGAACTACACTGGAAAGAAAGGGACCAGGCAAGCAAGCGCGACCCACCTCCTCCAGTAACACTACCAGATCAAGAAAACTTCCGCCTCCACCTCCGTATCTCTCAGGGAAGGGCAGCCCCAGCCATCCCAATTGTGCCATCTTAAGCCATAGCTCTAGCGAATAACCCTTTTCATCCTGCTCCATTTCCCGGACAAACTGCTTAGTGCACTCCTTAGCAAGGAAATCTCGAGCTGTTGTTCTCAGCATTTTTTGGTCTTCCGAAAGATCTAGATCCAAATTCACCCCCAAATTTTCGTAGTTGCCTGATTTATTAGGCATAGTTAGTGGACTTCATAGTATGCTAAGGATAGCAAAAGAAGGGACCAATATCAACTTTGGAGTTAAGAGGGGATACCATATCAATTTAGTCGGTGGATGGGCGTCTCCGTCATGTCATTGCGAGGCACGCAGTGCCAAAGCAATCTCGGCAGGGAGGGGAAACGGTAATGAGATTGCTTCGCTTCGCTCGCAATGACACAAGACTCCTCAAGGTTCACTGACAAAAATGAAACGATTAGCTAAGAAAGTGTTTTGTCAACCTTGCTTGACTTACTAAATCCACAAAGTTATGCTAGCAAAAGCAAGGAGATTTCAGGTGTATAAGGCACCACGAGGTACCACAGATATCTTACCCCAGGAGCAGGCTTACTGGAGATTTGTGGAAGAAAAGGCTGGCGTAATTTGCCAGCTCTATGGATATCAGCGTATTGATACCCCTGTCTTTGAGCAGACAGGATTGTTTTACCATAGCGTGGGTGAGAGTACCGATATTGTAGAGAAGCAGATGTATACCTTTGAGGACCACAGTGGTATGAAAATGACCTTGCGCCCTGAGGGTACAGCTCCAGTCTGTCGTGCCTATATCGAGCATGGCATGCACAACTTGCCCCAGCCAGTAAGGCTTTATTATTTTGGTCCCATCTTTAGATACGAAAGACCTCAGGCGGGGAGATATCGGCAGCATCAACAATTTGGCTTCGAAGCCATAGGCAATGCAGACCCAGCTTTGGATGCAGAGGTCATTGATATGGCATGTCATCTCTATGCTTTACTGGGGTTAAAGGGATTGACCCTTCAGCTCAATAGCACTGGGTGCCAGATTTGCCGACCAAAGTATCTGCAAAGCCTTAGAAAATACTACTCAGGCTTTAGCCAATCCTTATGCCGAGATTGTAAGGCTAGGTTGTTGCGAAACCCCTTACGCCTACTGGACTGCAAGAAGCCTTCTTGCCAGGAAATTGTTAAAGGTGCCCCTCAAATCTTGGAGTATCTTTGTTCCCAATGTAGTAGCCACTTTAATGCCCTTGAAGATTACCTTGAATACCTTCAAATACCCTATGAGATAGATCCTCATCTGGTGCGGGGCTTAGATTATTACACCAGAACTGTATTTGAGATTCAGCCTGAGGGAGGAGGGGCGCAAAGCACTCTGGGAGGTGGAGGACGCTACGATAACCTCATTGAGGAGTTGGGAGGGAGACCTACCCCCGCTGTCGGTTTTGCCACTGGTATAGAGCGGGTTATCCTCAATGTGCGGAAGCAAAGCATTGAGCTGCTACCCATCTCCGGTGCGAAGGTTTACGTGGCTTACCTAGGTGAGGAGGCAAAGAAGGAGGCAATAAAGCTAGTTGCCAGATTGCGCCAGGCTGGTATTGGAGTTACCCTTGCCTTGGGGGGCAAAAGCCTGAAAGCACAGCTAAAGCAAGCAAACGCCCTAGGGGTGCCTCAAACCATAATCATCGGGGAGGAAGAGATAAAAAGGGGTAGCGTAGTGTTGCGAAATATGGTGAAAGGGGAGCAAGCCCAGTTTCCCCTAGAAGAGGCAATAAGTCTACTCAAGAGCTAAGTATCCTATTTAGGTAACTCCCTCCCATTCTTCCCTTAGCTTATGGGCGCAGGGCTTGGTCTCCTTCTAGTGC
>Ga0315310_10003089_pt1 | contig 10392 bp, 12 predicted proteins | sample TDP5_MG_FD_203630 | JGI IMG/M metagenome (GOLD analysis project Ga0315310, IMG submission 203630) | Freshwater sediment microbial communities from Lake Towuti, South Sulawesi, Indonesia - TDP5 | ecosystem: Environmental > Aquatic > Freshwater > Lake > Sediment | place: Indonesia: South Sulawesi...
TTGATAGCGTCGTAATTGAAGCTGGCGAAGTAACCGGCTCAAGCATTGACATGAAAGCTTCAAGCGAAGAAGCTCAACGGGTTCTTAATGAAGCCAATGCCGTAGCTGAACAACGGATGAAGGAGCAATTCCCAGCATTACCAGCCGGGCTAGCAATACCTGGAACAGAAGCTCTCAGAACTGGCACCTAATTTAGTTGGGTGCCTGGTGTCTTTCTTTTTTTACCACCACTTTTTGCATAAGTTACAATGCGCCTTGAATCAAAGGAGTTCTATAATTTTAGGTTTCAAACCCAATCGTATACGTTCTAGGTGTGGCCTCTCATTTTATATTCGATAAATGTGGATCAAGAAAGTGAGAAATGAAAACTGAATGATAGGGAAATCCGCATGAGCAAATTCTTCAAACGGGAAGAAGTTTTGGGAAAAGAAGTTATAGATGAAGAAGGCATGAAAATTGGGACCGTTAAAGATCTCGCTTTCAGTGTTGAAGGGAAAATCGCGCTTGTGGTCGAAAAACCTAACAAGAGCGAAATAAAGCTCGCCATCGAATCGGTCAATAAGATTGGTGATGTCATATTAGTAAAACCTCGAGAAGCCAAAGTTACGGAAAAGCCGAGGCTAAAACCACAAGTTGGAAAAGCTGGAATAATCTGTCCAAATCCGAATTGTCGATACAAGAATCCTCCGGGCACAAAATTTTGCGAGAAATGTGGTATAAGGCTCACGTGACACTGTCACGTAACCTGAACTTAGCATTATACTCGTTAGCATCCAGTTATGACAGGAACCATATCCGGTGCGTGAGTTAACACTGTAACCTTCGCATTTCTCCAGTGTCTCGTAAATGCCTTATTCAAAGCCATATTCACGGTATCCGCGTAATCGAAGCCCAGTTGAGACGCGTCATCTGCTGGTATACCCTTAGAGACCATTATTACTTTAGCTCGCTTCTTTATCAATCCCCAGGCAATCGCGAAGGATCCACCTATTTGGTCCTTAATTTTACCTTGCTTTAATTTTTGATCAACTTCTTCTGGAGTCCACTTTCCAATTTCCAAAATTTCCGGATGCATCCTTGAAACACCTTCTAGGCAAGGCGTTACAATAATAATTGTTCCACCATCTCTAACAGCTAAATCGGCTGAAAACAATGTTTTATGAGCTTGCCAAAAATCGAGATCGCAAGGATGCGAACTAGCGAGTACGATATCCGCCTTTGCCGGGGTTTTCACGAAGTATATGCTCTTGGCTGTATCAATTCCCTGCCTGGCAGCCTCAACAACGTCTCCTGCAACTACCTTCACAATCCTACCAGCCCGATTCAAAACGGTATTCACAATCATGTCCAGCCCAACCTTCTGAGCGATTGACTCCATCTCTCGTTTCACGACATTCTCAACCGAACCTAAAAGTTGTTTCCGCGTTCTCACGCAAAGCATATGGGTTGCAGCTGTAGTTTCCTCGCCTGAAACTCCGGGTTGAATGATCTTCGCCCCACCCGCCCAGCCACAGATAAAATGTGGTACAATGTTTCCGATCCCAATTTTGACGTCTGCCTCTACAACCTCCTTATTAATCGAAATTGGGGTTCCATTTGATGTAACACCCAGCTCTACTAACTTACTATGATCCGCGAATTCGTGGTTTTCAACTTCAACTCGTTTTAGCACTTGTCTTCCAAACTTTTGTCTAAATTCAGAGTGAGTCATCGGTCGATGTGTGCCTAGAGCTACGATAACCTTGATGTTCTCATCCTCAACTCCAATTTCATTTAACATATCTAAAAGGGCTGGAACAATAAGTTGCGTAGGTGTAAGCCGAGTGTTATCATCACTGATAATAATTACTTTATCACCTTGGGTAACCATATCCGCTAATTTCGGGGACCCAATTGGATTTTCGAGAGCTCGCATTACCTCCAACTTTTCATTTTGGACACGTGGTAAGTCCTTGGGTTCTAAAACGCAGAGTAAATTTCTAGATGGTATTTCAACTGGAATCGTCTTATCTCCATAAGGAAGAGAAATTTTAACCTTGCCCGACACAGTTTCACCACGGTTAACCCTACGTAAACAACTTGCCATCGTGCTAGGAAATGGTTTGGATTAAATTTCGATCGGAACACCCTTCTTCGGAATACGCACCTCAATATTCGTTCCGGTCAAGATCTCCCTAAACATGTCTGGATACTCCGTATGAATGGGGATAACTATTTCCGGGTTAATTTCGTTGACAACTCTCAGCAACTCCAACGGGTGAATGTGCCCGGAAGCATGAATGTGATATAGCATAATTCCAAATAAGGCGAGCTGATGCTTCCATCGTTCGAAGTCGAATTCTGTTTCTTCAGTAAAAGGTTCGCTGGTACTTAAGATGCAAATTGTTCCCGGTGGCGGTTTTAAGTCAATAATATCGATTTCTCCAGTGTCTATTATTAGATATTTGTGCGTTCCAGTCTTCGTTTCCTTCACGACTTGCGTTGTTTCAAGCATGAAGTCTCCATAAGCGTCCTCGAGCTTTCGGAAAACTTTGCTTCTCCAAGCAGGATGCCTTCTCCGCACGAATATACCTAACGAGTAGCCGCGTTTATGATCACTTAAATGGTCGCCGAGGAGTGGTAGCGGAGCACCGGCAATATTAAACTGCGGTTCTATCCTGCCAAGTTCATGCAAATAGTTTGCAAGCTTTAAGGTAACTAATGGCACAAATCCGTGATCCCTAGCGACCTCGCAGAACGTTCTAACCCGGTCAACATCCGCTTGCAAAACCTCAACTAAAACCAGCCGATTCCCTAACTGTAAGCTTTTTTTAGTAATATCGCTAGCGCACTTTTTCACATCGTCCTCAGAGAAGACCTTCGCCTCTCCCAGGTTGGTTCCTTCGCAAATCAAAGCCTTAATCGGTGCGAATTCTTTAACCACTTCAACAAACTTCTCGGTGAGTATTCTCGCTTTCCCATGAGTTCGAAAATCGCCTGTATAAACTATCGGTCCTGCCGATGTGTCGGCAATGTAGCCATCAGCGCCAGGTACACTGTGATCTACTGGATGCGCGTAAATATCCAAGTCCGTGTTTGTTCTAGGAATCTTAAATGCTCTCCCATATTGGCATACAGAGAAATCGTTGTACTCATGCCTAGGTGTAAGCTCCTCCCGCGCTCTTGCATTCAAGCATTCCTCTGTTAGGTACAATTTTGTCTCTAACGAATCCTTGCCAACTACATCATGAAATCCTTGGAAAAACGCTCGAGCAACCCGGCTTAAGGTAATTTTTATGTCTCCTCGAAGTAATGGGACGAAACCAACATGGTCAGAGTGGCTGTGGGAAACGAAAACATCGGTTATCGGACTCTCAGTTTTGGGTTCGATAATCTTGTATTTGGTTTCAGTTCTATGCTTAACTGCAATTTGCTTTCCTCTAGCCCCATAAGGGACCAGTATTTCTTCCAACTGCAATCTCGCATAACAATCAATTTCATTTCCAGCTGGCGTTCTGATCACAGGCAAAATCTCGGTCTTAATTAACTCTACTTCCACAGATCTTGACGGCTTGTCAGGCCAACTATAAAACTTGGTCTGTTGCCGGAAACTTCTACCTAAGTCAAACAGTATGTGCGAATTGGACTTCGCGTCATGAACATAAACGATGTTGCCACCTACTTCTCCCACTCCGCCATAAAGTATGACTGAAACTAGCGCGAACTTCAAAGCGCTTTCCCCACTTAACTAGAATTACACCTCAGTTTCAAGAGGGTAATTGATCTTGTTTCGTAGAGGTTTCTATAGCTTGGCTTTGCGCTTCTCCCAATATGAGGTTAAGCAAAGCCTTAGGATCAATTTCAGCTCTAGCTCTCCAATCCAAGTATAACATTTCATTCTCGTCTTGGCTGAGATATCCTCTTCGAACACATCTATCTAGGTTAAATTCAATCTTCCACTGAGGGAATTTTTCTTTGAGAATTTGTACTACCTCCTTCCGCGGCGCCTTACCTTGTTTCGATATAATGTAAGCAACCGTAACAGCCAAGGCCGCAACATCGTCTACTCTCCAACCTGACATGGTTGCCTCAACCGCAGTTAATGGAATTTTCAGAGTTACAAAGAAACGTGCTTTATCTAATTGTTCTTCGGAAGGCGTTTTTGGAGTTTCGAATTCTTCGTATACAGTTTTAACCTGCAAGCCTAACTTTTCCAGTTCGGTATTTAGAAGCTCGATAACACTCAGATACTCTCTTCCCAGCGCCCTCTTTAATTCCCAGCCTTTAATCCCTGGGATTCGGTGTCTCTGAAATAAAAGCATCTGGGCTGCCCTCTTCACTTTTCTCGTGGTGGAAGCAACTTCTTCACTCAACTTTCCTCGCCTTCCTCATCTCTTTCCATGACTGATAATCTACCGAAATTGGTATGGAGATTGCTTGTTTCCCTGCTAATGCCTTCGGCTTAGGGTTTGGAATTAGAAAGATCTCCTCTTCAAGGGGTTTAATTTCTAAGGTAGCGTAACCATACGTTATCAGAAAACTCGTTAGATAGGCACGTAGGACGGTATCTTCATACGTATCAGCATATACGAACTTCCAATATGGTATCTTAACCGCGGTTCCGGTTTGCCTTACAAGCTCTTGCCAGAACTGTTGTAAAGCCTCATTAAATGCTTCTTCTGAAAGGAGTCTTAAGCGGGTAAGATCGTTTATTGAGGCGTACCCCGGCTTGCTTGGAGTTGGACTAGGAAATTTTTTCCACCTCTCCTCAAGGGGAAGTAGTTGATTCCAGTAGTTCACCGCCTCTTTTATTCTCCCAAACGAAAGTTGTTGTAACTCTACGATAGGATGCCAAGACTGCAGAAAAATTTCAACGAGCCTTTTAACATCCATAGTTTTGAGCTTTAGCTCTATTAGAAGGGGATTAATAAACTGAGGCGAGGAACGATACTTAAGCCAGTCTCCTTGCAGTTTAATAACAGTTGAAAGCTTATTGAGGGCTTCAGCATCCAAACAGAGGTCAGGAATCAACTCCCAACCGGGCAGGTACTTCTTAATTATCTGCAGAGCATCTATGACATCTACCTCGAATGGGTCAACTCCCTTCCTTTCCACAGTTAGACATAGATCAATTAACCTAAGTAGATGTTCCCTTTGGGCTTTCCAAGTTTTACTTCGCAGTTTTAGTCACCACTTTGGTTTCAGATCTTCCTTGCACATTTTGCACTGTAATCACATGGACCTCCTTTCCAACCGATGTAATTTGGCTCGGAGTTATTGCTATATGCTGTACTTCATCATCGTCTTGGACTGCAGATATGAGCAGTTGAGAGATCACTTCCCGATTTCGGGGGTCCATGTGGACGTCGAATTCGTCTATTGCTCTGAGGGGAGATTTTACGTGCTGTTGCAAGGCTAAGAGAAAAGCCATGGTGGCAGCGCTTCTCTCTCCTCCACTTTGTGTATAAGCATCTAGGATTGTTGGTGAAGCTCCCTTAAAGCCGACGAGTAGTTCTAAGCCTGCTGTTTCAATGTCCTGTGCATCAACTAATCTTACCCTACCGGTCGCCTCTATTTTCGAAAGAATCGTTTGATAAACTGGATTTGCTTCATCCAACAAATCTTGGAGAACGGTTTTCCAAGTCCGTTTTCTATCTTCTATTTCTTCAAGGGCTCTTTTTCTATTCTCGGCAACTACAGCAGCTTTCTCTTTCAGTTCATTGTACATATTCGAATAATTTGCATACATCTTCTCTGTGTCTTCAGAGACTTCACCTAATGACATCAGATGCGCATTAGTAATCTTGATTTCCTCAGAAACTTCAAGTGGATTGCGCTCGGTTACTACTCGTGGTCCAACTTTTTCTGCTGTTGGAATAATTAACCTAAGTTCTTTTTCAGCCTCATTAAGTACGCCCTTAAGTTCAGCTATTTCGTCTTCGAATTTTTCTTTTTGAAATACGAGAAGTGCTTCTTTAATTCGTTCTCTCAAATACTTCTCAAAAGTTAAATTGGTTTCCTCCTCGGTTTTGCCTAGTTTAGATTGGATGTCTCGGATTTTTTCTTCTGCCTCGGCTTTTTTTGCGTCAGAAAGTTTAAGTTGGAAACTCGCTTCCTTAAGGTAACTTTGTATTTTTGGATCCATTTTTTTCAAAACTTTCTCGTAGCTTCCAATATCGCTAAGAACTTTAGTCAAAATGGTAATCGTTACTTCTGCTTCGGTTTTTGTTTTTTCTACTTCAAGAAGAGAGTAGAACAATTTTTTTTGATTAAATTGTAGATTGTTTAGCTTCTCTTGAAAAGTCTCTACCTTGTCGCTGGTTTCTTCTAACTCCTTCCCTATCCTAACCCGTTCATTGGTTTTTCTTTGAATCTTTGCTTTCCAAGTTTCCACAACTTTTTCTTGTTTAATGACCTGCGCCCAAGCAAGTTCTTTTTCGAGGAAAGCCTTCTTTTGGAGCAGCTCTTTCTTACGTAGGTATCGAGTGTACTCTTCCTTCCAATAGTTAAGGGTCTGCTCTGCGTTTTCTAGAAAATGTGAAATGGATGCCTCTTCGCTTAAAAGGTGTGTTAATTTTTCTTTGGCTTCCAGAATTTTTTGTCTATACAGTCCGAAACCTACGGCTTCCTCTAGCATTTTCAACTTTTGCTGGGGACTCGTTATGCTAAACTCTTCAACCATGTTTTGATGCATAATTATCAACATATTATCCGAGTTTATCCCAAACTCTGACAGAAGCCTCATAACATCATCCTTAGTTATAGAACGATTTTCAGCCTCATACCAATAGGTGCCATCTTTTTTCAGGTAGCGGGAAAGTTGAAAAATGTCAGTATTGTATTTGGGAAAAGGTCGTTTTCCCCCTTTAGGGGAATTATCAAACAATAAAGTCACTCTAGCTATATCCTTTCCCCATCGGATTAGATCACTTAGCTTTCTCGACCTTTCAGTATAAGCTTGACCTAATGCAACCGAGATCGCTAGGAGAATAGATGATTTTCCAGCGCCATTAGGCCCGCATACAAGGTTTAGACCAGACTTAAGGGGAATTCTAGCATACTCATATGACATGAAATTTTCAAGGATGACCTCCTTGATTAACAAAGTCACTAGCCTTCGTCAAGCCACGACAAGTGTAAAATCCCATTTTTAAAGCCTATGTAACTATTAAGTCATACATTAAATGGTGAAGTCAAAATGGTTTTAGCGGGGAAAATCTTCAAGCTACGGGAACCAACCGACCTAGAGACTATCGCAACTAAACTGAAAAACTATCGGAAAGAGGAATCATTCGATCAGAAGCCCTACCACTTTAAGCTCACAACCGAAATTCGAGATTTAATTATCAAAACTAATACTTTGCAAGGAGTTTTCTCTCAAGATAAGTTAATTCACGTGTTCCATCATGGGGAAGAAATTCCAACACCTCGGACGTTTGAAGCGCCATTTGCGTTCACAAAGCACAAAAATCGAGTGCTTTTAACTGTTCTAGAAAAAAAGTTGCGGGCAAACAACGTCGCCAACCAACTTAGCGTGATCATATTTATTACCGTAGGCTACATTGTGGAAGCGAAGATTCCGCCTGAGGCTTTGAAAAACTTTCATGAGCAAAATCCTGAGGGCACTAAAATTATCTTCTTTGACGAAGTCGATATACCAAATATTAACAAGCTTTCCCTCTATGGTTCCAGTTTAGCGGATACAACATTGTACAACGATTACCTTACTCATGGAAAAATCTGGTACACCGTGATAACTTCGAGAAAATCTGGAAACATTGTGGGAATCACTAGAAACGGAGTTGTAACAATTTTCAGCAAAGTAAGCGAATCCGACTACTTAACCTATGTGTCCAACGAAATTTTTCCTCTTGTTTCGTGAAATACGGAATTTATATATAGTTATATAGCACTCGGTAACCAATCAAGGCAAAATTTGATAGGTTGCCCTATTAAGGGTAAGAAGAGGGGAGGTGGGGTAGATGCCGCAGCGATATCGTTGTGATAGTTGTTTAAACGCTTTTACTCATTGGTTTGGAAAGTTAAAATGCCCTAAATGCAAGAGTGAGAAAGTGCATAAAACAGTTGGAGTATAATTTCCAAGTAAATCCAACCACGGTGCCAAATATCTTATTCGATTTACCCTTTGTATTTTCTTACAAATCTCTCTGCCATCGATTTGGTTACGTACATTCTTGTCGCGCTCTATGATTTCCTACGTCTTTTTCTCAAATCATAAGCCCAACTCCCAAACGTTTATGTCGAATCTACAACTTACATCTAAACTCGAGGCTAAAATATGTCTGAAGATGAGAGTTGGCGGAGAAGAAACCGAAGACGCTACCCATTTGATATATTCGGTGAATTTGAACGAATGATGAATGAAATGATGCAGAATACCTTCCAGAATCTACCTAAAGAGTTTAGACAGTTTAGACCATATATTTACGGGTACTCCTTCTCCCTCGGACCTGATGGTAAACCAGTCATTAGAGAATTCGGCAACGTGAAACCGACTAAAGTAGGACCTGAAATCAAAGAAAAACGCGAGCCCTTGGTTGATGTTATGGACGAGAAAGATGAGTTGGTGATATTTGCTGAGGTTCCAGGGGTAGAAAAAGAAGATATTAACCTTAATTTGACCGAGGAAACCCTCATCATTAACGTTGACACTGAGAAACGAAAGTATTACAAAGAAGTTGAATTGCCCACCGCAGTGGACCCGAAATCTACAAAAGCCTCATATAAAAACGGAGTGCTCGAGGTTCACCTCAAGAAAGTCGGCAAAGAAAAGGAAAAAGAAAAGCGAATACCAATCGAATAAGCTTTAAAGAGAAATCAAAATCGCACCTAATGTAATTAATATAGAACCTGCCAAAATCTTCAATGTAACCTTCTCTTTCAAAAACGTTGCCGCAATCACGGTTGAAAATAATGGTGTCGTCGCAGATAATGGAACTACAACGATAGCTGCAGCTACTTTTAAACCATAATACACTAAAGTTCCGCCAACGCCGAGAGCCAGTACTCCAGCTAAACTAAGTAGAACGTAAGTCCTACGGCTAACTCGCTTGCGTGGGGTAATAGTGTAAGTTAACAATGCGATAACGGGAATGAGTATCAGTAGACGTGCTGCACAAGCCATGAAAACGTCGACAACATTTAACGCGAGCTTAAAAAAGTAGAATCCAGTAGCCCAAACGGCCGCGGCAAACAGTCCAAATGCAACCCCGATTTTTAAATCACCCCTCGTGGTTGAATTATTGCCCTCATTAGGCGTGCTGACAAGCCAAGTCCCGACTACTATTGCAATCGTTCCTACAACCACTGCCAAAGCAAGTTGCTCATGTAAAAGAACTACCGAAATCGGAATCATGAACAATGGGTAAGTACTTGTAAGGGGCACCGCTCTAGAAACTCCTATCCTACGTAAGCTAACAAAATATGCACAATCTCCCACTCCAAGTCCAAGTAAAACACCTACTCCAATATACACTAAAACGTATGGTTCCATAGCAAACGGATTAGACCTCCAACCATTCAACGCCCAAAACAAAAGCAGCGTAAAAACCGCTGCTGGAACAGAGCGGATAAGGTTAACTTGAATGGGATCCAAATCCGTTATACCCATCTTATAAAGCACAGCCGAAATCGCCCAACATACAGCAGCGCCTAGCGCAGCCAACTCACCTAACATAAACCCATTCCCATTACTTAGATTTCGAAGTTATCCTCTGCTCAATGCCAATTCAAACTTGAAAACCTTTTCCTAAATGCTGGCGCAAAGTTAATCGTTAAAGCCCTTAAAGGACGCTAAAAAGTCAGTAATCTAACGTTAGTTTTAGAACCATCGCGTTTAATCCCCGAGGTTACACGCTATCCTTTTTCTCTATCCCCAGCTTTACGCGCAACAATTCTTTCAAGTCGTCACGGCGTAACAGCCTATTCGAGAAAACTAAATCACATTGGCCACAATACCAAATACTTAAACCAGGCTCACTATAGCACAGCATTTTTTCTCCACACTTGGGGCATTTTTATCATCAGGCATAATCAACCACAGCTTTCTCATTGATAGTTTTTGTGAGAGAATAATCGGCTTCTCTTATACTTTATTCTATACGTTGCTATTTTAATAAGTCAAGGAGATCGAACATGATAAGCTTCATCGAAAGGATTTCCATACAATCCAAAAATGAAACCGAAGCAATCGACATCACCAACAACGTGCAAGGGATTGTAAGCAAATCGAAGGTGAAACACGGGCACGTCAACATTTACACAGGGCATACAACAGCTGCGATCATCATAAACGAGCACGAAGGAGGGTGATGTAAAGTGTCAAACGTGCAGTCCGTTAGTTCCGCGCGATTTGTCACTCCGCCGCTAACGCGGCGAAAACAAGAACTATTG
>Ga0315310_10003090_pt1 | contig 10388 bp, 11 predicted proteins | sample TDP5_MG_FD_203630 | JGI IMG/M metagenome (GOLD analysis project Ga0315310, IMG submission 203630) | Freshwater sediment microbial communities from Lake Towuti, South Sulawesi, Indonesia - TDP5 | ecosystem: Environmental > Aquatic > Freshwater > Lake > Sediment | place: Indonesia: South Sulawesi...
TGACCAGAATGCAAAAGGGGTAGGGTTGAGGGAAGGGCTGATGTAGGGGAAAACACTGCCAATACGGCAGGGTTTCCACCAACAAAACTATTTTACATAAAATCGTATTTTTATCTTGACAAATTGCAATTTACAGGTTATAGATTATAACCAATAGAAAGGAGTATATTATGGCATATGGTAGAAGATATTTCTCGCCGTTCACATTACCCACAGACGCATTAAAAGATAAGGCCGTTACCGAGGATAAGATAGCCCCTGGTGCGGTTGGAACTGAAGAACTTGCCGACCAAGGAGTAGAGACCGAGGATATTAAAGATGGTGCTGTAACCGGCCCCAAGATAGCCAATAATGCAGTTAGCACTGGTAAGATACAGGATGGGGCTGTTACCCAGGGTAAACTTGCTGTAGCCGTACCTACAAGACCATTCTCTCCGGCAATATCTACCGCTGAGATTGCGGATGGTGCAGTTACAGCCCCTAAAATGTCGGCCGGTGTTATGACCACAGATAAGATTGCGGATGGTGCAGTTACCAATCCTAAAATTGCAAGCAATGCAATAGACCAAACCAAGATTGCCGCTAACGCCGTTACCGGTACCGAAATCGCAAACGGTGCAGTTGGGGCAACTGAATTAAGCACTAATGCCGTAGAGACCGCCAAGATAAAAGATGGAGCCGTGACCGCACCTAAAATAGCCACCGATGCTGTAGAGACCCTCAAGATAAAAGACGGAGCCGTGACCGCACCTAAAATAGCCACCGATGCCGTAGAGACCCTCAAGATCAAAAACTTAAACGTAACTACAGAGAAACTCAATGTTGACGCTTTAGCCATAAGGCTTTTTGCGTCTTTTCTTAGACGAAATTTCTTTTTCCATGATGACTTTTTCGGTGCGGCTTTATTGCCGATATGGGTACCGTCTGGCGGTGGTAGTGCCGACACGTCCTTTGACGCACAATGCGGTGGGTTAGCCATCAGCACACCTTTTGGCACAACAGAAGATGTAAACTGGAACTCGCATAAAAATATATATCTGGGTTACACCGTAGATGTAGAAACTACGATTATGTTTGGTCTGGACTCGGTCCCAGGAGCCGCGGGCGATTATCTTACCTGGCGTCTAACCATGCTAATAGACGGCAACAACTATGTAGAATTCAAAGCCTCAGACAACGCAGGAAACAAACCCACTTGGCACGCAAGATGCGTAAGCGGTGGTGTCGCATCAGATGTAGATACCGGAGTAGAAATTGAAGCAGGTACCGGAGAAATCCAGCACCTCAGAATTGAGTACACCACTACAGAGGTAAAATTCTACATTGACAACGTCTTGGAGGCCACAATCAACGCCAACATTCCGACAGGAGCCGCAGAAGTACAGTTTGAATTGACCAACAATCACGGGGCAGATGACCGATATCTCAACATAGTCTACGCATCACTCATGGGCAACAGAATAAGACCGTAAAGATATGAACATAACCGAAATCGCACGTGTAATATCAGATCTTGGTCTGTCAACCTTTATTGTTGCCTATTTCATTATACGCCTTGATCGGCTTATGATCAGAATACTTTTCGAACTCCAGAAGTTAAACGGGAGGAGGTGAACCAATATGGCAATGGTTAAAGAGTGTCAATCCTTAAACGTTGGTTATTGTTTGAAAACCGGCGAGAAGTGCAACCGCAAACCAGAGAGCGAACTTACACCTTGCAAAGGAGCACCCAAACAAAACGATAAACCCAAGGAGAAGAAGACGTGAAGTGGTTAGGGATAATCAAGACGATTATAGAGATAGTAATACCTCTAATCGGACACATCAAGAAACATAAAGCAGAGAAGGAATTAGAGGCGGTTGCTACCGGTGTTGAGGCGTTCAGTATGGTCCCTGGTCACACAGACCAAGGAAGGGCCATCAAGCAATTCATCCGCGATATCGCCGAAAAGGAAGGGGTAGAGCAACGTCTGAATAAGCGGATTAAAAGACTTGAGTCGAAATTATTGCCACTAAAAAAATATATCCAACCCTAACAGGCTGATATCCTACTATCATCAAAGGGGGTGAGTAATTATGGCAATCGAAATGAACATCAAGATTACGGTACCAGATAGTGTTGAACCATCTGCAGACCAGCCGGAGAAATGGGCGTCAGGACTGGTTAATAACGCAGAGCGTATCAACGATCGCCGTGTAGAAAAGATTGGTGATGAGGGTACCTTTATTGCTAAGGTTGCAGAGATCTCGCACATAAAATGGACACCGATGCTTGATGTGGCTTTCACGTCAAGGACGGGTAGACCCGCCGCTCTGGTAAGCGCCTACCATGCTAAAGGTATGCAGGGAGCCTATAACAAATGGAATGACAAGTTAGCCTTGATGTTTGCGACTGTGGATGGTGTCTACGCCAAGAGATATAAAGACCAGGTCAACAACTCAAAGGATAACTGGGCCCTCGCCGCTGCTGTGTCAGGGTTGAGGGCTACCGGAGACCGGGTTAGAGGTCTGATATTACCCCAGGCGGGGTACTGGATGACGGGAGATGCAAAGGCAAACCAGATGACCAATCACATGGAGATCCTTGATGGCACGCCGTATAACTTTGTTATCGGTGGTGCATCTCCGATCCGTCAGATGTTCAAAGCGGCGTTCAATGCACAGCTCGTCCATGCGGCCAATGCGATATTCGCGACAGATTTTCTGGCCGCTGAAATTGTCAACCAGAATAATATGCTGGTGAGCCTGTGCAATCAGTTCAGGGCGGGCTTCATTCTGGCCTTCGCCGTGGGTGGAGCTAACTCAAGGTGTCAGTTTGATTATGTCGGCGATGTCCTGAAACTTCATTGCCGTGTCGTAACATAACTCTGGCTATACGCCAAGTTGGTTATCACGAGGTTAGGGGGCTGCAGACCCCTCGACTTCGTTGAATAAATCATGGATATTAGGTTGATTATCAGGGGTAGGGGGTATATCCTCCCCTCCCCATGTTCCGATAAAAATATTTTACCGAAAATCGCATTTTTTTACTTGACAAGACCATAATATCGTGTATACTCATTGGCAGATAACGAGATAATATATGGCAAGAACCAAGCAAAACTCAGCAAAAACCTTAAAGAAAAGCCCGTTACTTGGGGAGGCTTGCTTGGTTCGCCCTCTCCAGGGACGGGCTTTCTTTTTGGAGGTTTTATGACAAGATACAAGTCGGTTTGGATAAAACACCCCTCTGGTCGGAAAGGGAAATCTATGGACTTACATAGGTTAATTTACACACGTAAGTTTGGACCATTACCAAGAAATGTTGATGTTCACCACATTAACGGGGATCGGTTTGATAATAGATTATCTAACCTAACCGCCCTACCTCGGTCTATCCACTTCAGGGTTCACCTACCAGAACTATGGCGGTTACTTAAAAAAACTGGTGATTGGCTTAGACGGTGCTCCTCTTGTAAAGTATTCAAACCGCTTGAGAAATTCTATTGGAGTAAAGACACCTACCAGACCGTAAATGGTGAACAAAAAACCTGTAAGCGTGTGCATGGTTACTGTAAAGACTGTTTTGGAATTAGGGAACGCTATTATAGAAATAGAACCCGTGAGAGAATACAATTAGAAGAAAGGAGCGCAAGATGAAAGAATCAAGCTGGAAGTATGAAGCCCTAAGATGGGGCCAGCAGTTGGAGAAGATAACTTGGTATATCGTGCAGGACGACACCGCCGAAAATAAGTTAAGGGATATTGCTAATTTCCTCTTGGATTGTGGTTGGCTCAGGGTAGAGTGGATCATGGCATACCAGAGAAACCGTGATGCAATGGGCAAGTTAAACTCAGAGATTGGAAAGGAGACTAAAGATGTTAGAGGCAAATAATGTGCTGGCTAAGGAGATATTGACCGAATCACTTGCGGCGATAATCTATGAGGTAGAGCATCATATATTTACTGAGTGCCACGATGATATTGAGTTTGGCGTTAGAGAGATAAGGGATAGGCTTGACGAGATAGAAAGCAATTTCACCGAGGGTCCGTGGTCGGGTGGTAAAAGGGTTAAGATTTTCCCCGAGAACTACTTATCGGTATCAAAGAAAATCATTGATATCATCGAGGATGAGACCAACGGAATAAGATTTAATAATGACCACGATGAGATATCTGAGCATGGAGACGAAATCATCAAACAGGTAAAGGAGTTGGCTAAACTCTTCGGCATAACCGAAGATGAATTAGCGGCAGTTAAATTCATGTAAAAGAGGGAGGGAGCAAAATGATAATCTGCAAGAATTGTGGTAAAACATTAAGCGAATTGACAGCGGGTATACATTCTTGTTCACGGCCTCTGGTGAGAAAAATTTGCGACTATTGTGGAGAAGAATTAATTACCAGAGAAGAACACAATACCAACCTGTGTGATACTTGTTGGAAAGAGCGAAACGAAGAAGACAGGGATGAATAAAACTGGACGAAAGGAAGGAGGTGATTAAATATGTTAGAGGCGATGAGTATGCTAACACAAATGCGTAAAGACCTTTTTGCCGAAGCAGGAAGTTACCAGGCAAGGTTAATCATGCTGATTGAGACACTGTATTTGTTACGGAGTGAATTAGCAACGGCATCATTTCGGCGTATCAAGAAAGCAACCAAAAAGGCGGACCTACTGAGAAATATGAACCTATTTGAGGCAGGCTATATGATGTCGATCTGTAACGAGCGAGACGAAGCCGGTAAGCCATTGTACCCCAACGAGACCCTTCGCAAGTCAGAACTTGAGATCAGGCTTGCCCGTGATAAGGATTTCATGGATGCCCTTAATCAATCCAAGAAACTTGAGAAATCTATCGCCAAGTCACAGTGTGACGAGGACATCTCTGCCGCCTCAATAAAAATGATGTCCTCACTGGAACACCTTATGTTCCTTGAGATGGAGAATGGAAAGGCTAAATGATACGCATATTTGAATGAATAAGGTAGTATACTGCACGCTTTATAGTTATTACCCAGATTGTAGGGTAGGATGCAGGCATAAATATACCTGTGACTACGTGTATAGAATGAGAGATTTTAAGAGGAGAACTAAATATGACAGAAACCATGCTACTAAAAGAACGAGGCGAAAGCAATAGGTGGTTCATCTGCCTTGATTGTTTCAATATCTATAACTTCTTCAAAGAGATAGTATGCCCGCTATGTAAATCAAAGAACGCAACTGAATTAACTCCAGAAGACGCCGTGGAGCTAAATTGTGAGCCGTAAACGAATGATTGACCCGGGGATATGGAACTCCGAACAGGTTGCCAGCCTATCCGTGCGTCAGCGTCTCCTATTTATCGGCCTGATATCCAACGCCGATGACGAGGGGAAGCTGAAAGGATCGGCCGCCTATATCAAGAGTATCATATTCCCGTATGACTCTATACCATTGACCACTATTGAAACTGACCTTAATAGGCTATCAAAGTCTATTATAGTCCGTTACAGGATAGATGAGTTATGGTATATCAAACTTCCAACATGGCATAAGCACCAGTATATCAGGGAGCCTAAACCCTCTGATATACCCGACCCGATGGGGTCTACACCACCGTATACACCACCGCCGACACTAAAACAACAACAAACCAAGGGAATTGAATTAGAACAGAAAGGAACAGAATTAAAACCTGTCCAGTCTGTGTTCTCTAAGACCTTGGAATTGTTGTTGTCCTGTGGAATCCCAAAACTCAAGGCGATGACCATATTTACGACCTATCCAGCCAACCGTATTGAGGAAGTGGTTAACTACGCCTTGAGGGTAGGTAAGAACCCTGCGGGAATGGTGCTTAAAGCCCTACAGAGCAACTGGACGATACCGATGATACCGGCTGGTGGGCTGACCGGAAAACCGGAGGCCAAAAGCGAACAGGGGCAATCACCCCCTCTCGTAGCCAGCCGGTAGTTTTTTAGAGGAGTTAACAAATGAAGATAGACCTAAAAAGCCTTAATGACCAGATCGTATCAATAACAGTTAATAATACAAAAGGCGGTACCCCCTACGTAGAAATATCAATCTACAAGATAAACCGAGTATTAGAAGGATCGTATACCAAGGATTTATTAGCAACCGCCCTGGTTAACCCCGAAGAAATAGAACCTGCAATTAATTCTATCACAAGGTTGTGCAAAATATGGAAGAAATAGGGGCAAACCCTGCCGTATTGGCAGTGTTTTCCCCGTGGGTTATTCACACTCTGCCTTATCCCGCAAGTTCCTTGCGATTGCAACTTCCCCCTTTCGCATTCTCGTCAAGATTCAATACCAGGATACTGTGAGCCTTGACTGGTATACGGTGGTAAGTTCCACGACCAATGACGGTGCCTTTGAATGGCTGATACCCGCGGATGTCGCCTTCCTGGGTAAGGCCCGTATCCGGATAACTGATTACGATGACGCTGATACCAAAAAGGAGTCCGTGGGTGAGTTCCGTATCCGTGATAAATTTAATCTTACCTATCCGGAGGGGACCGGTCTGATCCTGACCTGCGGCCAGACCCAGCAGCCCATCAACTGGACCTCGTCCTCAGACATCGGTAAGACCAAACCGGTCCGGCTCCAGTGGTCGCGGGATGATTTCTACAACGAGATCAATACCATTGAGGGGGCTTCCAGCATACCTAATAATGGTAGTTTCACCTGGACGATCCCGAGTGTGATTCATTCCACGGTCAGGGTCAGGGTTTATAGCCTGGATGACCCGCCAACCGTGGGTGATGATGGGGCAGGGGATAAGTCACAGCCCTTCTTTAAGATCAAAGGTAAATTACAGGTAAGTAACCCCGGCGGTGCGGGGACATGGAATGTCTATGACCCTAAGACGCTCCAGTGGGGTGTTACCGGGCCGATGGAACTGGTCAAGGTAGAGTACTGCCTGGAGGACGGACTCTATTATAATTATACGATCACCACGACGCACCCGGCGACTAATACCATCGGTGCCGGTACGTGTCCGTGGACCGTACAGGACCACTTCACGGACAAGTTCCGGGTCAAGGTAACCGACGTCTCGTCCTATACCGCAGATCCAGACCTTAAGGTCTGGAGTGAATCGCCGGCCTATCCTGATTCCATCAAGATACGGCCCCAGATTGATCTGACCTTCCCGGATGGTGGCGAGACCCTGGTCGTAGATAGTACCTATAATATTACCTGGACGACCACAGGGTCTATTCCCACGGTGAAGATAGAGTATACCACCGATCCGCCAACCTATACGATGATCGCGGGTGCTGGTAACTGGCCTGCCAATACACCGTTCCCGTGGAAGATCCCGGATGAGATCTCGGATACGGTCAAGATCAGGATCTCTGATACGCGGGATAACGCGGTACAGAGTGTCTCCCAGAGCAATAATTATATTAAGGGTTCGCTGACGATAGATAACCCGAAAGGAGGCGAGGCCTGGATTATCGGCAACACCTATACCATCTCCTGGACCACGCATGGCACGATATCCAAGGTCCATATTTATTATTCACCCAATGGCGACTTTGTGGGTAATCGGAAGATTATTGAGGAGAATTATACAAACACGGGTAGCCGCTCCTGGCAGATCCCGCCGGATGATGTGACTTATGACTACGGGGCGAAGATCCGGGTGGTCAATACGGTTGATTCGGGCGTGGTGGGCCCGTCTAATGGCTTTAAGATCCGCGGTGATTTCACCTTTGACCGGCCCAAGACCGGGACCGAGATCTGGAAGGTCAATGCGAACGAGACCATTAGTTGGACCACCACCGGTAATATCAAGTTGGGTCAATTAGATAAGGTAGACCTCTTGTATTCTACGGATAATTTTATATCGGACATCCGGTATATCATTACTAACACGGATAACACCGGTTTAAGACCCTGGGGCATCCCGGATGTCGTCTCGGATAATGTGCGTATCAGGATACGTGACTACTATGATCCCGAAGCCGTTTCCAAGACCTCGGTCGCCTTTAAGGTCATCGCCCAGATGGAGGTAACCAGTCCGGTGTCCATCAATGAGTGGAAGGTGGGCGAGAAATATACGATTAAGTGGAAATGTTGGGGCACGATCCCTCAGGTGCAAATAGAGTATTCGCCGGATAGCCCGGCCCATACTACCTGGAAACCCATTACCACGACGGCCAATAGCGCCAGTAATGATGGATCGGTTGAGGGTACTTATGAATGGACGATACCGACTGCCTTACCGGCCAGTGATATTACCGATAATGTCATTATCCGGGTAGCGGATACTCGCTATCCGAGCCTGGTCTATGATGATTCACCCGAGTTCAGGATCAAGGGCGCCCTCAAATTAACCGCGCCCGTAAGTGGTAATAGTTGGGAGATGGATGACCCGACCAAGAACGATACCCCCAGACAGATTACCTGGGCCGTGACCAGCACCAAGATTAGTGCGGGTACGGTCAATCTCTGCTATTCCAAGACCAATTTCACGACGAACGAAGGCGAAGGTATGGGTATGGGCATCAAGATTAACCAGACTCCGATCGCGGCTAATGCCGGCTCGTTCCTCTGGTATGTGGGTTGGTTCAATGTGCCGAATGGCGGTACGGCGGGTGGTCAGTATCGGGCCGATGCACTTACCGGCGCCGCCCGGATAAAAATTATTAGCACCGTAGATAATGAAGTCAATCATAAGACTGAGCCCTTTAACGTGATCGGCTGGTTCCGGATTACCCAGCCCAGCGTGGCGGATGATTGGGTGGTGAATAGTTTCAAAACGATCCAGTGGGAGTATCTGGGTGAAATCGGTAATGTGGTCATTGAATATGATAACTGGGGTACCTTTACGGGTCAGGAGCAGGTGATTGATACGCCTTCTAACCCGCCCAGCCCGGCTAGTTACGGTCCATTCAAGGTGCCGGATGATATTACGCCCAGCCGTGCGCGGACGATGAAACTGAGGGTCCGCACGCCCGATGGTACGGCCGGAGATGAAACGGACGTCAGTCTCAAGATTAAGGGTGCCCTCAATGTCATCTATCCGAGTGGCACCGGCATCATTTTGACGGTCGGCCAAGCCCAGGCTGTCTCCTGGACAACGACCGGCAGTATCAGTAAGGTCAAACTAACCTATTCCGTGGATGGCGGTGCGTCCTATTCCGGACTCATCGCCGAGACGCTTGATAATGCGGGTTATTATGTCTGGCCAACCATACCAGATGCCATCACGACTACGGCCAAGGTCAAGGTAGAAGATTTGGAGGTTGACCCGAGTTGTCCCAGTGGTGGTACGACCACGCCTGACCCGGCGGTTTATGCGGCCTCAATTAATAACTTCAGAATCAAGGGTGATATCAGGGTGACCAGACCCACGGACGCGGTTCATATCGGTGCGAACGGCTGGAAAGTGAGTACTTCCGAGGAAATTAGATGGGATATGAAAGGCACGATTCCTCAGGTTAAGATAGAATTGGAAGGAGAAGGAGGCGATGTTATTACCGATACCTTAGCCTGCCCGGGTTCAGGCACGGCCTGGCGGCCATATACCTACACCTGGGCCTCGGTCTGGAACAAGATCTCCACACCCAATGCCTCCTGGAAGATCAAGATAACCGATACGCGTTATTCAGATGTTACGGATAATTCAGATAATGGGTTTGAGATCAGGGGTATCCTGGTCATCACCAATCCGGTCGGGGGAGAAGGTTGGGTAGTGGGTACCAAGCATCCGATTACTTGGACCACGACCGGCACCATGGATTGGGTCAGATTGGTCTACTCCAAAGACGGCTTTGCCACGACTAAGTCCATGGCGGGTGTGGTGGGCGAGTCAACCTTGGTGCCGAACACCACGGGCGGTTATGAATGGACGATACCGGATGATATCACGAATAATTTCAATGTCCAGGTCAGGGTCTATGATAATCGCGATACGCGGACACCACCCCTGGTCACCGGTGATTCTAATCCCATCAAGATCAGGGGTGACTTCTGGGTGAAAAAACCTGCGACCAATGATGCCTGGAAGGTCTATCATGCGACTTACCAGCCCAATACCTATAATATTGAGTGGGATCGCTGGGGCAGTACCACCACACTTCCCTCGGTGGATATTAGGTATTCCCAAACTGATTTCACTGGTACGGAAGGGCCTCTGGGTGTAGGTCAGGGTATTGAGATTGCCTCGGCCGTGGCGAATAGCGGGACCTTCCCCTGGCCCGTGCCCAATGCCGTCACCAATACCTTTATTACCAAGGTCCGGGTCCTGGATCACAATGACAACACCATTTCTAATACTTCAGGCGCCTTTAAGATTCGTGGTGAGTTCGTCATTGACCGGCCGGTCAGCACGGATAAGTGGACGGTCTGGGATGCCACTTACCAGCCCAATACCAATGATATTATCTGGAAGGTC
>Ga0315310_10003091_pt1 | contig 10387 bp, 11 predicted proteins | sample TDP5_MG_FD_203630 | JGI IMG/M metagenome (GOLD analysis project Ga0315310, IMG submission 203630) | Freshwater sediment microbial communities from Lake Towuti, South Sulawesi, Indonesia - TDP5 | ecosystem: Environmental > Aquatic > Freshwater > Lake > Sediment | place: Indonesia: South Sulawesi...
CCGGGACCGTTAGGAGAGCCACTGCGTAGCTAAGGAAGAGCTCTGATTGCGGATCGAAGAGCTTGACGTTCCATCGCAGGTAAAGGAGATCCTGAAGAACGAGGGCTACGATGTTCTGTATCCTCCACAGGAAGACGCTATTCGCGCTGGAGTGCTGAACGGAAGAAATCTTGTTCTTGCCAGCCCGACTGCGAGCGGCAAGACCTTGATAGCCGAGCTATGTATCCTCAAGAGTATTCTGGAGAAAGGAGGCAAGGCGCTTTACCTTACGCCGCTCAGAGCGCTCGCCAGCGAGAAGTACGACGAGTTTCGGAAATACGAGAAGATGATGAAGGGATCCGGAGAGAATCTCAAGATTCTGTTGACAACGGGCGATTATGATAGCAGTGACCCGTGGATAGAGAGATATGACGTAATAATCTCTACCAACGAGAAAGTTGACAGCCTTCTGAGGCATCGCGCTCGCTGGATGACCGATCTTCGTGTCATCGTCGCAGATGAAGTACATCTTCTAACGGAGCCAGATAGGGGACCGACCCTTGAGGTGGTTCTAACTAGGTTGAAGCAGATCAATCCGAAGGCACACTTCCTCGCCCTTAGCGCTACTGTTAGGAACGCGGAGGAGGTTGCTGAGTGGATAGACGCTACACCGATAACGACTGAGTGGCGTCCCGTACCTCTCAAGGAAGGGGTCTACCTGCAAGGACAGATCCAATTTCGAGACGGCTCAGCGAGAGCAGTACCAGAGATTGTTGGAAATCCAGTTCTGGACGTAGCTATGGAGGTCGTCAATGATGGAGCGCAGTCGCTCATATTTACCGAAACGCGGAGAATTGCAGTTGAGACTGGGAAGAAGGCAGCGCTGATTCTTAAACGATCTTTGAGGCTACCTGAGACGCGATCTTTCAAAGGGATCGCGGAAAAGATTTTGACGACGGGGGAGAAGACGAGACTCAGCGAGATGCTGGCGGACCAGACTGCCTGTGGGGCTGCATTCCATCACGCTGGCCTCGCTGGTGTCCATCGGCGTATCGTTGAAGACTCATTTAGGAAGGGACGAATCAAGATCTTGGCGGCGACCCCGACATTGGCTGCAGGAGTGAACCTGCCCGCCCGAACAGTCGTAATAAGCAGCTATGAACGATATGAGCCGGGGTATGGTCGGTACCCAATATCGGTATTGGAGTACAAGCAGTTCTGCGGACGCGCTGGTAGGCCCAAATATGACAAGTTTGGTGAGGCTATTTTAATAGCAAGGAACGAGGACGAACGAGAGTATCTGATGGAGAACTATGTCCTAGCAAAGCCGGAGAGGCTTTGGTCGAAGCTCGGAGTAGAAAAAGTTCTCCGCCCCCATGTGCTCTCAACAGTTGCAGCAGGTTTCGCTCGGTCTGAGTCTGGACTTCACGAGTTCTTTGCCAAGACACTCTACGCGCATCAGTATGATCCTCGAGCTATTCGCTCGAAGATCGGGGAGATACTTCAGTTCCTGTACAAGGAGAGAATGGTTGAAGTTGAAGGCGATAGGATATACGCTACTGAGTTCGGGAGAAGAGTTTCTGAACTCTACATCGACCCAGTATCAGCGGTGATAATCAGGGACGGGTTGTATCGGAGAGCTCGAAATGTCACTGAGCTTTCCTTTCTCCATCTGATAGCCCGGACACCGGACCTCGCGCCTAAGATGTATCCTCGGCGAAGAGAAGCCGAGCTCCTAGAAACGACAGTGTCCAAGCATTCGGACGAGTTCATGGTTGACGTGCCAGATGTGTGGGGTGACCAAGTAGCATACGAAGAATTTCTTGCCGAGTTGAAATGTGCCTCAGTGCTGCTTGACTGGATAGACGAGGCTACTGAAGAGCGTATATTGGAGGCGCATAGGGTGGAGCCAGGAGATCTGCTTCGACTGCTTGAGACTGCAGATTGGCTGTTGTACTCGTCGCATGAGTTGGCGAGGTTGTTTGGACACAAGGACCTGTCGAAGCCTCTTTCAGTCCTCAGAACGAGAGTCCAAAGCGGAATCAAGACTGAGCTCGTTCCCCTTGTTGCTTTAGAGGGAATAGGCAGAGTAAGGGCAAGAATGCTGTACAATGCCGGAATGAAAACCATTGAGGATTTGAAACGAACTAGTGTAACGGATCTCATGAAGATACCGCTCATCGGGCCCGCTGTGGCGAAGAAGATCAAGGAGCAGGTGGGGGGCAAGATCAGAGCGGAAGAGTGGGAAGCCATGAAGTCCAAGCCTGAGGAGACTGAGGAACAGCGCCTGCTTTCCGAATATTAGTTGCTGGCAGACGCGTTGGGTGCACTCGTAGCTATTATCGATCGAAAAGGGGATGGCAATGTTGTCCCCGCGGCTATTGGGATGATGTGGTCGCTTTCGGAGCGTGGAAGCGATTCTTTCGGGTTGGCTACTCCTGATGACGTTTTTGTTTGTGATTCATTGTGTTCTCTCTCGAACCAACATCCTGACTCTTCAGTTGCGATAGGCTACAATCTCAATCGAATATTCTCGAAGGATATCTCTCAACCTCTTGTAAGCGGCGAGTTACGAATCGCCGTAGAAGGAAGAATCCATCCTACTGGTGAAGATCCTGACTGCAGAAAGATGCTTTCACAACTCGAAGGAAAAACAAGTATCGAGTTACAGGAATTCACGAGAGAAGTTGACGGGTCATACGCAGTGGCAATGTTGCTTCGTGGGCAGCTCTTGGTTGCAAGAGACATGCTTGGCAGTAGGCCCCTATACTGGGGCGAATCCAAAGACATAGTGGCTTTTGCTTCTGAACGAAAAGCGCTTTGGACGCTCGGCATCGAGTCACCTCAGAGATTTCCCCCCGGAGGAGTTGGCTCGGTAGGAGAAGGGAGAGTCTCAGTTCAAAGATCAGACATCCCGGTGCCCCCTTCTAGGCATGAAATCGATCTCGATTCCGGAGCTAGAACACTCTCTGAACTGATCGTAGAGTCGACAAAAAAGCGCGCTGGAGATCTGAAGAGGGCTGCGGTCGCATATTCTGGAGGGTTGGATAGCGCGGTTGTGGCTTCTTCGTTGAGGTTGGCGGGATTGGATGTGGAGCTTTTTACAGTGACTGCAAGAGGCAACGGTGAGCTCGAGCATGCAAGGAAGACGGCCAAAGAGCTGGGCTTTCCATTGGTGGCGAGGCAGTATTCCCTCGCAGATGTTGGTAAAGAGATTTCTCAGGTTCTCCGAAGGATGGAGAAGCCGAATGTGACGGATGTGGCCGTAGCCATACCGGTGTTTTGGGTGTGTCAGCTGGCGGAGCAAGCCGGGCATCGTGCGATCTTTGTGGGCCAAGGTGCGGACGAGCTATTTGGAGGGTACGACCGGTACATTTCGGCTTACCAGAAGATAGGACCTCAAGAAGCGAATGGTTTGATGATGAGTGATGTTCTGAGTCTCTCGGAGCGTAGTTTTGAGAGAGATGAACAAGTGTCTGCAGGGACAAAGGTTGAGCTGAGGCTTCCATTCGCCGACCGTGAGCTCGTAGGATTCGTCCTCTCGCTGCCCCTGTCTCTGAAGATCGGAGGAGTCGAGGAGTCCCGTCAGAAGCTTGTTCTTCGGCAGGTTGCGAAACTCCAAGGAGTCCCTAGCTCCGTCTCGGAAAAACCGAAGCGGGCCATCCAGTACAGCACGGGATTAGCGGCGTCAATAAGAGCGCTTTCAAGGAAAGCGAGTCTAGTTCCGCAAGAGTACATTTCTGAAACCTATGACCATATGAGAAGGGAGATGCGCAGTCGCACGCCGAAGCCTAAGTAATCAAGATCCTGGAGATTCTCTCACAGGATGCAGAAGGACAAATCTCTCCTTGTGAATAGAAAGAGTCATAAGTCTGAGACGTTGCCCCAGCTTGGAACGATTGGGTGAGGTATTGACGTGAGATTCGAAGAAAAGGTCTGGAAGCTTATGAAGAGGATCCCCCGAGGCAAAGTCACAACCTATGCCTTGATAGCTAGGAAGCTAAATACGAAGGCCTACAGAGCCGTTGGCAACGCTTGTCGCAAGAACCCCTATGCCCCAAGAGTGCCGTGTCATAGGGTTGTGAGGTCTGACGGAACCGTTGGAGGCTTTGGGGGAAGAACCTCTGGCAAGACCGTCAAAAGGAAGGTTCGATTGCTGAGAAGGGAAAGCGTCGAAGTCAAGAATGGAAAAATCGTCGATTTTGAGAAGGTTCTTTTCAAGTTCCGATGAGAAAGAGAAGTCACTATGCAGCTGGGCTGATGAAGATGAAAGCGAAGTTTACCTATGTTGGAATAAGGGTCAAGGATCTGCAGAAATCTGTAGATTTCTACACAAAGCTGCTTGGCATGAAGGTCAAAGGCAAGGGGAAGCTTGAACAGACCAAGGGGGAAACAGTCGGCCTGGAAAGCGAAGAAGGCGGTTTCATTCTGGAATTGAACTACTACGAAAGGGATAGCCCTTACTACGCTGAATATGCTGTGGGAGAGGGACTTGATCATCTGGCTTTTAAGGTGGAGAATCTCGACAAGGCATTGGAGGAGGCCCGATCCTCTGGCCATCATACCGTGCTACAAATGAAGGCAGATGGCGGCCGATGGGCATACATAGAGGACCCAAATGGAATCTGGATCGAGCTCTTCTGAAAATCTATCCAACCATCTTATGTGACTCACGGCTTGGTCACAAGCAACTTGATGTCCCTAGAAAGGTTGCGCTACGGCTTCTTGCCGCGTACGATGTTCGGCGGCAGATGAATCGCAATCCTGCAAACATCACTTCCGCCGAGCACTGTTTCTAGCACTTCCACCTCAACTGGTTGCTGAAGTATTTTCTCCCAGATGTCTTTGTAGAAGCCAGCTCCGCAATAGCAATATGTCAAGGAGATTCTTGGTTGAGAAGATCTTATGGCTTCTCGAATTCTTGGACAATGGCAGTAGTGATACCTCTTCTCCTTGGGATCTGTGGCTTTTAGATGCTCCCTGAGTTCAAAGGGCATTTTTGTTGCAATGACTGTATTTCCTTCTTTCACTCCTGCAACTCCCCAGCCCCGGCTTAATATGTTCCTGATGAGTTCATCGTCTAGTTTCAAGACGTTCTTGAGGTCGGATATGAACAGCTCACGTAGCACTTTGTGTACCGTGTCCACATCCCTCGTCTCTTGATACTTGGCTCTGAGCGGCAGCAGACGCTGCTCAGGAAAATGACAGGCACAACCAGTCATTACTTCTTTGCGATCTTTCATTCCAACCAGAGAATCCAATCGACGTATAGCGTCTCTTGTCCAATCGATTATCGCGTGCTGATTGATAGAGGCCGCGTGTTTCTCGCTTCCTTGCAGCACTTTCTTCCGTATCTCCTCACCACCCGCCTCGTCTAAGGATTTTGAGAGTTTTGCTAACCACTGAGCTTCAAAACGCCTGTCCGGTTTCGCTAGCCCTTTTACGAATTCTGAGATTTTCTTTTCAGACACTTTTTCACCTTCCCGATGTTGAGCAATGCCTCAGATTTGACGCATAGTTGTTAGACTGGTGCACGCCTGTGTCCAGCCTACTTCTGCAGCGAGGAAGGAAATCATGGAGATAAAGACTTCGCAGGAATACTTGTTTAGCCGTTGTAGTCTGCTCCTGTCGAAGACTTTGGAAAGTAGGAGATTGCTGCTGGCTGCTGTTGAACTCCTGTCGGCACAATAGCGTTGATTGTTGGCGCCCACGCCTACTGATAGAGTAGCAGACTGCTATCTCTTTGCGTCGATTATCTTCACTATTTTTTTCACGATGATCTCTGGTGGCACTGCGACTTCAGTGTTGCGAACGTTCTCAACGAGCTTTCTCTCCTTGTAATAGTCTAGTAGGGGCTGAGTTTGCCTCTCGTAGGTTCTGAGGCGTTCCTTGATGACCTCAGGTTTGTCGTCCTCTCTTGTGTACAGTTCTCCGCCGCATTTGTCGCAGATCCCTTCGACTTTGGGTTTCAGGAAGCGCTTGTTGTATATCTCGCCGCAGTTCTTGCACGTGAGCCTTGACGACAGCCTCTCGATTATGACTTCGTCTGGAACGTCCAAGTTTATGACGATGTCTATCGGCGATATCTTGCTAAGGGCTTCAGCCTGAGGGATATTCCGCGGAAATCCGTCCAAAATGAAGCCGCTTGCACAATCAGGCTGTGAGACTCTCTTCTTCAAGAGCTCGATGACTATGTTATCCGGCACGAGTACGCCGCGTCTCGTGTAGTCTTCGATCTTACTTCCCGTTTCTGTCTTATCCTTGATCTCCTGTCGGACGAGGTCTCCGGTTGAGATGTGAGGCGTCTTGAGCAGCTCAAATAGTCGGGATGCGTATGTTCCTTTCCCTGAGCCAGGCGGCCCGAAGATCACTATGTTCAAGCTTACTCGTCAACTCTTCTGCTTTGCACGTCTTACGCGCTCGGTTTTAAGACTTAAGCGTTCTTGTTGAATCAAAAGTGTGAACTACCGAGCTAGGCCGGATAGAGAACGGAAATGGCGATCATATCGCAGCAGAGAACCGACACCGAGCTTCTTGGGCACCGAGAATCACGGTCTGGGTCTTTCAGCTCTGATCGGGCTGCTGGCTCTCAACTTCGAAGTGTGGTTCCTGAAGGAAGCCAAAAGGAAAGGGTGTTGACCTACTGTGGCGATATGTGGCGAATATCCTATCTCTGAGTTTGAGATCGTTTTCTGTGAAGGGTTTTCTCTCCTTCTGAAACATGGTGGCTCTAATTGGTGACAGGTACACGCGCAACGTATCTGATTTGACGAGAAACTTCTCTTGAATGTCTCTGCCGATGACTGAGGTTAAAGGAGGCTGCTGTCTGTCGACCGGAACCACTTCAAATGATGAGCTCAAATCTTTTGCGAGGCTCTTGAGATCCACTCGTCTGAATCCACTATGTCTTATGAAATGATATGGAGTAGAACTCATGACTGACGATCACCTCAGATGGCTAACCCAGCAAGTACTCAAGATCGGATGAAATAAAGCTAAGCTACTTCAAGTGTCAGGTAGCGTGTGAGTGGTCGCCGTTTGATGACCTATCATCCGTTGCAGTTGGCGGGCAAGGGGGTTTCCGGTTGATTATGCTTTTAGCAGGCACGAAGGTGCGCCAATATGCGACTGCAAAACGTTTGAAGCCCATGAAATCATTGTTGTGATTGCTGCTCGATGGTGGTGAACATGGTCAAAGCTCTGGTGCTTTATCACTCGCAGGAGTATGGAAACACAAAGGGAATGGCAGAGGCCGTCGCTGAAGGATTGAAAGAATCGGGGTGCGAAGTAGAGAGATTCAACACGAACGATGGTCGATTCGATATTACTACTTTTCCGAAATTCGACTGTGTCGCCTTCGGTTCACCTGATTACTTCAGTTATGTTGCAGGCGGGTTGAAAACGTTCTTAGACGACCACTACATACAAACCGTGGTGAAGAAGGAAGAGGGGTACACGGGTAAGCCGTATGCTCTTTTCTACTCGCACGGAGGTGGTGGAAAGGTGAAATCGGTGATGATCCAATTGTTCAAGAGGATTGGCGCGCAGGTATGCGACCCAGTGGGTTCCTACGGAAAACCAAACCAACAGATAATGGAAGAATGCAGAGAGCTAGGAATGCGACTAGGCAGAACGGCAATCTCAGGCAAATGATGTGATGGGCCGGCGACACCTGAACCCAAATGGGTTCACATCCATCGCAGAGGCCGCTGCCCAAGAATAGGGGCTAAGCCACGTCATTGTCTTCCATCCAAAGATTTGATTGGGACTCGGGACAGGGCGGAATAACCATGGCGTCTAAAAACGAGTACGCCCGTGCGTTTATGGCGCTATTCTCAAGAAAGATATGTTTGATCCCAAGAGCGACAGCCTGCTTCTCAAACCACTTCAGAATCTCACCACCGATGCCTTTTCCGCGCTTGCTGACGTCAACGACTAGATCGTGGAGAATTGCGAAGGGAGGATCAGCGTTCGGTTGATACTTGACATATGCCAAACCGACTAGAGCTTCTTTGACACAAGCCGTGGCAACACGAAGCAGGCCAGGTGCTTCGTTCGGCCCAGGTATGGCATCAGCGAACTGTCTAGTGGGGATCTCCTGCAACTGAGAACTCCAGTTTTTAGGGTCAGAGGCTCGGCCATCCTGAATCTCTCCATGAGAAATGTAGTCGGTAGTCACATTCTTTGCAAAAAAAGGCTGCCAACTTGCTGGCAAGCCCTTTATCTTCACACCAAGAGATGATGAGATCTTTTTTCATTGATTCATGCCTCTCTTTTGGGACTGTTGACTCGTGCGGCTCTCAGCGCGTGTTGGGGAAGGCCCTTCGAATAGGCACGCGTGACACCGCATTGAAATTCATCGCCCTGAGATGAAGCCTGTTCGGGGCGACGGTTGGATGCGCGCGTTATGGAAAGAAGTGAGTGTTGTTATTCTAGCCTTATTTCTTCTTCACATCTCTCTGTGGGTTTGTCCCTGTAGTGGGTTAATCTGTAAGAGACATTCGGATTCAGCTCTTTGAGAGTAGATCCCAGCTTAGCCGGTGCACCGACCTGGCATAAGGCCTCAGCGGCGTCATCGTCTAGCCCGCCCATTCTGTAGCCGTCATACATGGGACACCTCGCGTTCCTTAGCAGCAGCGAACTGGGTCCTTCCACCATCTGAGAATCGATACCTATGCTTACGTTGCTTTTCTTCAGGATTTCAGCCAGAGTCTTCAAGTCGTACTCGATATCACCCATCTGCTCTCTCAGCTTCTTGCCCGTCTCGAGGCCCATTAGCTCATGGGCTCTTTGATGGAGAGCTAAGGCCTTCTGCTTACCCAGTTCCTTTGCCACCTCGTTGAAAAGCGCGGCATACAATGCATAAACCTTGACAGCTATGTTGTACGACTCCTCACCCAACACAACAACCCCAATAATATGGTGGGGCCGGCGAGATTTGAACTCGCGACATCTGGCCTCGACATGCCTTATGGTCAAGGTCGCCAGCGCCCCAGGTTCACCACGCTCAAGCAAGCGTACTGGTATCCTGTTGGCGACATTTCGCTGCCTAGACCAAGCTAGACGACGGCCCCTGAGCTGGGCTGAGAGTGATATGCCCACTCAATATAAGCGTATTCACAGAGTTTGCCTCTTGGCTTAGTCGAATGCGGTTGCCAGACGTAGGGTAAGCCGAAAAGCGTGATCATGCACGAAGCAATTCACGAATATCTTGCGAAAAATACCTAGGGGGGGCTGGCTGACACCCTTGCATACCTTTCTCGCAAAATAAATGTGTAATGCGCTTCTTTTCCGCGATCAGCATTCCTAAAGCACTATCCGCATAACCCTCTTGAAGTTCTCAGATTCTCTGTTGTCCTTGTACCGCTTCAGCGCTACTATGAGCTGGCGCCTCCCGATGGGCCCCCTGATCCGTTTGATCTTCTTGCTCAGATCACTACCGATGAACAGGTATTGAGTTATCGAAGTTACGTTTGCCGGCCGCCTCTTCGTGCTCGCCGTCTCAAAATCGACAATCTTCGGCTCGTCCTTGTCGGTCACTATGATATGCTTTGGAGCTCTGCTAAGTTCCCCATGGTCGAGTCCCAGCTGATCAAGCCTATGGCACGCTTCCAAAAGCCCAGCCAATACACCTTCCAATCGCCTCTTTCTGCCTCTCCCCCTAAGGCCCTGTATCCACTGAGGCAGCAACGAGCCCTCAAGATACTCCGAGACCAAGAAGTTCTGCGAAAAATCGAGCAAAGCCGGCCCAACGTTGACTGAGTTGGCGAGCTTGAGCATTGAAGCCTCGTGGTCGAGGCCTGTCCTGCCGGCATCTGTTCTAAGGATCTTGACCGCAACCCTTCCACCATCTCTCAAGGCTGAAACGACTATCCCTACGCATCCCTTGCCGAGGACCTTTGTGCCAAAGATGTTCTTCGATCCCCGGAGCTCTAAGGCAGCAACTCCGAGATCTGAAAGCTCACTGATTCTTCTCTCAAACTCCTCATCAGAATAGTTTGGATAACAGATGATCGCTTTGTAAGGGGTTTCTCGAAGGTGATCCAAGGCTACTGTTGTGACTTCACTCAAGCCAAGTCGGCCTGCCCGCCAAGTATTCAGTCAGGAACAAACCAAGATCCCGATGTCTCCTGCATACACCCGCGATCTGTTCGTTGACAAGGACCCTAAAGTTCTTTCTTAGAGCCGGTGTTATTCTGTTCGCCACTCCTATCGTCTTTCCGCCATCACTCAAGCTAGTCCTAATCAGAGACGCCGCATCGACGTGTCTTCGCTTCTTCTCAACCACCCACCTATCGCCCTCCACACGCGGACCCGATACAGCTTCAGGCGCCCCCACGTATTTCTCAAGAAATCTCTCAGACTCGGTCATCCTTGACACGGGCGGTCCGAAATGCTTCATGATTGG
>Ga0315310_10003092_pt1 | contig 10386 bp, 13 predicted proteins | sample TDP5_MG_FD_203630 | JGI IMG/M metagenome (GOLD analysis project Ga0315310, IMG submission 203630) | Freshwater sediment microbial communities from Lake Towuti, South Sulawesi, Indonesia - TDP5 | ecosystem: Environmental > Aquatic > Freshwater > Lake > Sediment | place: Indonesia: South Sulawesi...
TTTTGGGTGGAGGTGGTGGTTGGGGGGGAGGTATTAGGTAAGGGATGCGGCAAGAGCAAGCAGTTGGCGGAGAAAGAAGCAGCTAAGCAAGCCCTGGAGAGCATGCTACCACCCAGTGGCTAATAACTGACTCTACAGAGACTAAACCCGAACCATCAGCCATATATGCCACTCGTCAAGTGGTTTTGTCTAATCTAAATGAATCAGGCCAGCTTATAATAGCTCAGAAAATCTCTCAGGTGTTATCGCTGCCTGCTTCAATATAGAGCGTAAGGTCTTAGGAGCGAGCTCGCGTCGGTGATAAGGAATTGTCACTCGGCGACCCGTTTCAAGGTGCTTAAGGATATAATGACTACCGCGAATACGATGGACTGTAAAACCTGCATGTACAAGCGCTTCCACAGTTTGCTTGCCGTTAACCCGTGGAAGCTTCACACTGCGACCTCTACGACTGCCTCTTCGAAAGATTCCTCAGTAGGGATCGGCTCACCATCTGCTTGAAGGCTCTCGACATAAAGTTCTATGGCTTCCTTAATATTAGCCAGCGCTTCCTCTCTGGTATCACCCTCGCTGATACATCCGGGAAGCGAAGGAACTGTAACAGTATATCCGCCCAATTCATTAGGTTCAAGGATTACCCGAAAACTCCTCACTCCATGCCTCCTGTTGCATAAACTGGAGAACCTCCCACATTATCAATAGGTATCTCTCAAAATTGCCCTCTGCGCAAATTATAACAGAAAATTAGCCGAGGGAAAAATCCGGACTCTTGCAGAGATTTGGTTTCTTGTTGTGAAACAGAAAGCTACGATTTCTTTGAGCTCCCAATTAGGTAGCCAATAATGCCTCCTATCAGCAGCGGAACACCGATCTTTGCGAGGGTTTTTAGAAATTCATCTCTCTTTCTAGATGCTATCCACTCCCGGAAGGGTGACATTATGCCTCCGAGCCTTTGCCGCAACTCTTCTAGATTCAGTGAGTTATAAGAAAGTGCTAAATCTTTCATTTCCCCAGGCAGCCCGCCCAGAGTCACTGCCTCGTCTTCAAGTACCAAGACAGGCCTTTCTTTACCGTAGGCGATACCAACCTCGCCATGTAACCATTCAAGTGTTCTCCACAATCCCCTCAGTGCGTCTAGATACCGCGGGGTAGCAATAGCGATGAGGCAATCTGATTTGATAATTTGATCTCTGACAACTTCTTTTAGCAGGCTCGGGTCAGCTGTCTCCTCAATGCCTACAGTGTAGGTTTCGAATCCCCACTCTCTTACCATGTCTACAATTTGATCGCCTACTACTCTATCCTCAGGTGGTACCCCTCTACTGACGAACGCTCGATAATAAGGTAATGGCAGCGCCTTTATATAATGGTTGCTCTCAGACCAAGACTTCCCTAAATCCGTCCAACTACGTCTCAGGGAATCATATTCCCATAAGTGATAGCAGACTCTATATCTGACGATACCCGCTATTAGCTTCGGTATCTCGAAGGTAAACAAAGACAAGTATAAGTTAGCCCTTGGAGCAACCTGCGTATTGCAAGAGGAGTAATAGTAAAGGTCTTGTTTCTGTTGAAATTCAAACTGCAACCCAACTTCTGTCGCGTGAAGATAGGTATCACCTGTATTCTCCAACCAAAACTGGACAGAGCCTGTATCCCCAGGCTGATAAGTTGTCTTGCTAAAATTCCACCTCAGTATCCAGTTTGCCATTGTGACCTCCGATCAGCGTAAGACTTCCTGCGTACCATCTCGCTTGCCGTGACAAGTGAATGATTTGCTACGGGTTCCGAAAGTTCAGGTAATTTTAGCTTCACTCAAATGCGAAAGCGCCAAGGATGGCTCCCAAGCAGGATTCGAACTTGACACTAGAGTTAGTGACTGGGATTCACCCCCTGCCGGCACCTAGCTTGGGTAAAGGCTCTGTTCTACTTTGCCAGATGCTGCAAGGCAAGCTTTATTTTTTCCTCTAAGCTAAGGTCGGGGGAGGGAGGAAGCTCAGCTACAGCTTTGCTTGCCTCGGCGGCAGAGTAGCCAAGGTTGGTTAGCGCAGCTACTATCTCGGCATTATCCTGGGTTAAATAAGAACTGACCCCCACCCATCCTTTTTCTAGCTTGCTCTTCAGCTCCAGCACCAAACGGTTGGCTGTCTTTTTACCCACACCAGGTATTTGGGTAAGAAGGCCAACATTGCCACCTACAATAGCTAAGGCTAGCTGCTCAGGTTTCAGGTTAGAAAGCATTGCCAGGGCTGTTTTTGGACCAACACCGTTGACACTGGTAAGCATTTTGAAAAGGTCAAGCTCTTGCTGGGAGATAAAGCCGTAAAGGGCTATATTATCTTCCTTCCAGTGAAGATGTGTATAGAGTTGCACCTTCTCGCCTACAGCACCAAGTTGATCTAGGCTAGAGACCGGCAGTTGAACCTTAAGGCTCACCCCGCCTACCTTAATGATAGCCCAATCAGTGCCCCGCGCTTCTAAAGTCCCTTCAATTGCAGCAATCATGGCTACTCACCTTGAGCCATTAGCTTGGCTACTTGCCTTTCTCGGAGGTGGCAGAGGGCTACCGCTAATGCATCAGCCGCGTCGCTGGGCTGAGGGATTTGGGTGAGTCCTAGCTGGATGCACACCATCTGCTGCACCTGTTCCTTCTCACTACCTCCGTAGTCAGTTACCACTTGCTTCACCTTGGCGGGTGGATAGGTATAAATAGGGATACTATTGCTGGCAGCAGCGAGCATAGCCACTGCCTGTGCTCGACCTATGGCTAAAGCTGAGCGAGCATTTTGAGCCACAAAGGGCTCCTCAATAGCGACCTCATCAGGCTGATAGGAATTAACAAGCTCCGTGAGCCCTAGATATAACTCGTGTAGCCGCTCAGCCAGGGGCATATGGCTTGAAGCTGTCAAAATACCGCAATTGAGCATCCTCAACTCCTCATCCCTATCTTCAATCAAGCCATAACCCATGATTAAGGTGCCTGGGTCAACGCCTAAAATCCGCATTACCTATCCCTCAAGCTTGAGCCCTCAGCCTCTCCAGGACCTCCTCAGAGAAATCGACATTAGAGAATACCCGCTGCACTTCCTCCAGCTCCTCTAGCTTGTCCAGGAGCTTGAGGGCACGTATTGCCTCCTTCTCCTCCAATTCCAGGGTGGTTTTAGGTATCATTGATACCTCGGCAGAGATTATTGGCGAGTTTTTCTGCTCTAAGGCTTGACGCACTGCTTCCAGCTTATCCAATTCGGTATGAACCTCCAGGTAACCCTTTTCAATTTTGACATCTTCAGCGCCAGCATCAATAGCCCAAAGAGCCACCTCATCGGCGTTAATTTGATTAGTTTCTACAGTGATTACCCCTTTCAGCTCGAATAGCCAAGATACACAGCCAGCTTCACCTAAACTTCCCCCGCCTCGAGCAAAGATATTGCGTATCGCTTGAAGAGCCCGATTACGATTATCAGTTAACACCTGGAGGAGAATAGCTACACCACCAGGTCCATAACCTTCAAAGCTCACTTCAGCTAGGGCTATACTGGCTCCTTCACCAGCAGCTCGCTTGATAGCCCTTTCGATATTCTCCAAAGGCATATTGTTGTCACGGCATTTCTGCAATATGAGACGGAGTCGAAAGTTATGTTCGGGATTGCTTCCTCCCTCCCTCACTGCCACCATAATCTCCCGAGCCAACTTGGTAAAAAGCTGACCCCTTTTGGCATCAGTCACCCCTTTTTGCCGTTTTATCTGTGACCATTTAGAGTGCCCTGACATATCCTTTTCCTCCTGATGCTATCATACCATTTTTGTGCCTTATTTTCGAGTTATATCCGTCCTAAGGCATAACTATAAAAATAGCCTTGCCAACACCGCTTGTTGACTTCTTTACAATTTAGCTATATCTTTAAGCAGTTAGAAATGCGCATAAGTGATAGTGAGGACAAAAGAGAGCCTTCCAAAGGTGGATGGTATTTGATCCTCTTAGCTGGATTGCTTGCTATCGGCATAGCAGCAGTGGCGGTAATTTTTAGAGAACGGTTAGCCGATTTTAGGCATTACGGTTATTTGGGGGCTTTCCTCATCAGCATTTTGGCTTCTGCTACCGTCATTGCTTTTATCCCAAGTGTGCCGGTGATATTCACTTTGGGTGGAGTATTGAATCCTTTTTTTGTTGCCCTGACTGCTGGGATGGGAGAGGGCATCGGAGAATTCACCAGCTATCTTGCCGGACGCGGTGGCTATGTTCTCTTTAAAGGCAGGTCCATGAGTATTCACCCTTGGCTGCAGAGATGGGTGAAGACAAAGGGTTCCTTTGCCCTTTTTCTGTCCTCTGCAGTATTCAATCCGTTCTTTAGCGTAATAGGGGCTACAGCAGGGGTTCTTCGCTTCCCACCGTGGAAGTTCTTCCTCATAGTTTGGGCTGGCAAAACGGTAAAGTGGACAGTAGTTGCTGTATTGGGACAGTTGGTTTTAGTCCACGTACTCCATTGGTTTGGCATAACGCTCTAGGTTTATCAACCTGTGGGGCAAATAGAACAAGGTATCCTGCAGTTCATCCAGCAAGTTTATCAGCTTTTCCAGTGGCCCGGGGTAGTGGTGCTTATGGCTATAGAGAGTGCCTGTATCCCGCTGCCGAGCGAGATCATCATGCCCCTTAGTGGCTGGATGTTGATCAAGGAGCAAGGGCTTGGTTCAATCTACATCCTTTGGGCTGGGTTCTATGGGGCTCTAGGATGTCTCCTCGGCTCTATAATTGCTTATTGGGTAGGGGTATGGGGAGGACGCCCCCTGCTAGAAAGGTATGGGAAATATGTCCTTATCTCGCATCATGACCTTGACCGTGCTGAGCGTTGGTTCAACAAGTATGGAGGCAAAGCAATCTTTTTCTCACGCCTTCTCCCGGTAGTGCGCACCTTTATCAGCCTCCCTGCTGGCATAGCCAAGATGCCCTTTATTAGGTTTGCAATCTATTCCTTCCTTGGCTCCTTCCCCTGGTGTTTGGGTTTGGCTTACGGGGGTTATCTGCTTGGTGAGCATTGGGAGCGAATTCGAGAGGTGATGCGCCCCTTCGACATCCCCATTGGCTTGGTAATCATCATTCTCGCTGGCATCTATATCTATCATCGTCTGAAGCAAGTGCTCTCTGAAAGACCCAGCTAAAGCCCTCTTGATTTAACCTCCCCTATCCCTTATGATAAATTAGCTAGAGGATTTGTCCCTGTAGCTCAACAGGACAGAGCACCTGCCTTCTAAGCAGGGGGTTGTGGGTTCGAGTCCCGCCAGGGACGCCACAAAGCCGACTAAAGCAATTGCTTGTGACAGTCCCCAGCACCAGTGTTGTAACCAAAGCTCAAAGTAACTGCATTGCCAAGGGGATTCCATGAATCGAAGTGACCGTCAGCGTTATCGAGGTCAATAATAACCTCAGCACCATAACTTTCTTCATTGTAGGTAATGTCCTCTAAGTCTATTAGGACTATCAGTGGTGCTGCAGGTAGTAGCTCCAAGAGTTACCTGAAGGAAAGGTTTGCCGTCATACGCCTTCTGGGTGGCTTCCAGGTTGGAATCCAGTGTTCACATCTGGGGGGTTCTTTCCTCTTTCCTTTCTCCATCGGTCATAAAGGATACCAAGCATGAATACTTGTCTAAGAGCGTGTACTGGACAGCAGGCTTGACTTACAATGGCATTGATTATGCGGTCTACCTGTTCTATGTCCTCTGTGTTGGGAAGGTATGGCTGCCATCCTAAACGCACCAAATCCTCCAAGGACGGTTTAAGCGAATCAAGTGTCTCAATCTTTTCTATCTCTGATTGCCAATCAAATCCGTTCATTTAATCCACCTTATACTTCCTGACACAGGTTTTAAGCTTCTGAAACATGACTTATCATGAGTGCTCATCGGAGATTACGGTCTTCACCGTCACTGCTGAGAAAATTATAGACGTCCTCAAGTCTGAATCTCCGGTCACGGCGAGGACCAATTCGGTAGGACGGAAGCAATCCAGCACCACTCCACGCCCTCACTGTATTGGGATGAACATTCAAAATCTCGGCGACTTCCGCTACCGTCAGCAGCCTTTCCGGTGATTTTTTCGGCTCTTCCTTAGGATGTCCTTTAACTACCACTAGCTTCCTCCTGTTTCTTCATCAAATCCTTATAACCTATCACTTCTTGCCATTAGTTTAGCCCAAGATAGTAAACATATTGTTAAATAAACAATGAGAAATGGTAAAGATTGGGTAGATGTTGTGTAACGCTTCGCTTTCTGACCAGACGACGGCTACAGAGTCGCTTCATCCCTCCCAAGTCAAAACCACTAGCAGGGTTAAAGGAGGCTAACCGCCAACTGATAAGGGTTTATGTGGAGAGGGCTAAGCCGGGGTGGCAAGTTACCAAGTTCTGAGGGGAGAGTATCAGTGCAACTGGAGAAGCCACAGGCTGTGAAGCAAGGGGCAAGAGCACAAGTGCGTAGCTTTTTCGTGACATGAGTGTTCATCGGAGATTACGGTCTTCACCGTCACTGCTGAGAAAACTATAGACGTCCTCGAGTCTGAATCTCCGGTCACGGCGAGGACCAATTCGGTAATATAGAAGCAATCCAGCATCATTCCACACTCCCACTGTATTGGGATGAACATTTAAAATCTCGGCAACTTCTGTTACCCTCAGCAGCATGAACGGAGTTTTTCGTAAAATTCCCCCAGGTTTCGGACGATGAAATCCCCCTTTTCCTTCCCCTCCCTATCGAGATAAAAAGCCCTAATACCGAGTTCTTGCGGTGCGGCGAAATCGAAAAGGCGATGGTCTCCAACATGAGCCATCTCCTGAGGCTTTATGCCCAGGGTCTGGCACACCTTCAAGTAAACATCAGGCGTCTTCTTCACTTCACCGAAGTCCGAGGTGGAGGAGAAGACACTGGCAAAATATGGCTTGAGCTCAGCTGCTTCAAGCTCAATGTCGATAAATTCTTTGCAGGCATTGGTGGTCACGATCAATTTGTAGCCTTTGCTTAGTTCTTTTAAAACAGAGGTTACCTCGGGGAAGGGCTTTATTTCATACTCGAAGCTTTTCAGTAGCTCCCTCCAACCCTCTCCCAGACTAAAAAAACTAAACCAGTATTTAATGTCGTACCACTCTTTTTTCTCCTCCCCTATTTTTTCGTATTCCCGGAACACATATTCCTTTGCCTTCTCAAGCGGTATCTTTTTCGTTAGGGAATATAGCCTGGGAACACCCTCCCCCCAAATAAGCTCAGTGAACCTATCCTGAGTGAGAGTCCCATTCATGTCGAAGGAGACTACTTTCAAAGAAGGAGTCCTTTTCAATCTCAGTCACCGGCCAGACATTCTATGATCTTCGGGATAGTATAGGTGGCTATCTCTCTACTGCTACCACCGCAAAGTACCACCACTAACCTACCTTTACAAGCCCTCTCAGCAGCACTTTTAAAGACCTCTGCTAGTTTAGGATGGCAATCCCTAGTTAGACCTATATCCCCATACTCCCCTTGAGTTCCATCATACCCGAAATTCCAAAAAATAAGCTCTGGTTCAAATTCAGCAACCCGAGAAATAAGATTTTCCTCCACCTTCTTAAGGTATTCTTTGTCTGTGGTATAGAAGGGTATTCTAACATCTACCTTATTCTTTCGTTCAGAATGGTTACTAGAGCAGAAGCAAAGGTAAAGTACCTCCTCATTATCCCTGAAGATATCCCATGTCCCATCCCCATGGTGAGAGTCGGTATCTCCTATGGCAAACCTCCTTGCCCCGAATTTCGCCCTAGAGTTTTCTATAGCTAAAGCAGCACCATTAAGATAACAGCCTCCGCCGAAGAATTCCCTGCCCGCATGATGGTCCCCAAACCCAGTGAAAACAAAAGCATTGTCTATCTCTCCCTGGAAAATCTTCTCTGCAGCCTGAACAGTCCCGCCTGCAGAATATAGTGCCCCCTCATAATATCCGCTTTTCTTGATCCATTCTATCATCCGCTTGGAATGTACCTTGAGGAGTAAATCCTCCCTGACTGGCTCCACGCCATATGCCAGTTTCTCCCGATAAACAGCATCATAAAAAACTACGCCTTTTTTGTTTAGAATAGCCCCCAAAGCTGAAGGGAAATCCTTTAGCCTCTCACCCCTTTGGTAGTGGTAAAAGATACCCGTCCTCCTCATCTTAAGCCAAGCAGAAAGTGTCTAGCCTGAGCTTATTATATCTTAAAGGAAAGACAGGGGGTAAATCGACATCAGGTTTACATTGACGAGCTGATTCAATTCCTATTTTGGTCAGGGCGAGGGGTTATTCATCTATACCGTTAGTTTTGCATACTCATTCCATCCCTTGCTCTAGCCTTGCTTTTCTAATATACTTTTTTAAAGCCTTTGAGGGAGCAAAGATATGGATTGGTCATCAGTTACTGATTGGCTCTCCCAGCACGGAGGGAAGATCCTTCTCGTTATTGTCATCGCTGCAGTTATCTACTTTTTGCTGCTCCGATTAGTTCCTCCAATTCTCAGGAGAACTGTAACCACTCGAATGCGAGGTCAGCCTGAGGAGGAGATAAAGAAGAGAGCAGATACTATCTCTCGTGTACTGGTGGGTGCTGGCTTGGTGATTATTATCCTAGTATCATTGCTCACTATCCTGGCTGAGGTGGGGGTGAATATTGCCCCAGCTCTAGCCGGAATGGGCATTGTTGGCATTGCTATTGGCTTCGGGGCTCAAAGCTTGGTGAGGGATTTCCTCACTGGGCTTTTTATCCTTCTGGAGAACCAGTATCGGGTGGGTGACGTAGTGCGAATAGCCGACGTAACTGGTGTTGTAGAGGAGATAACTTTGCGGAGAACCGTTCTGCGAGACCTCGATGGTATAGTGCATAGCGTTCCCAATGGCGAGATAAGGGTAGCCAGCAACTTCACCAAGGAGTGGTCTAGAGCCAATATCACGGTTGGCGTGGCTTATAAAGAAAATTTGGATCAGGTTGTGGGAATCCTGAGAAATATCTGGAAGGAAATGAAACATGACCCTCAATGGGATGAGTTTATCCTCAATGAGGAACCCTCCACAGTCAGGGTAGATGAATTTGGTGATTCTGGGATTTTAATTAGACTAACTGGGGAGACCAAACCCCTTAAGCAATGGGATGTGATGGGTGAGCTAAGGAGAAGAATCAAAAGGGTTTTTGATGAAGAGGGCATCGAGATTCCTTGGCCACATACCAAGGTTTACTTTGGCGGTCCTCTGGAGCAGCAGAGGATAAGAGAGGCTGAGAAGCCTCCAAAACGGGGGGAGGTGGTTGAGCGGCGTGAAACAAAACCCAGTGAGCAAGTGCTACCGCCCTCTTCTGAGGAAGATTAACTATGTGAGGATAGCCAGTGACCGGTGACGAAATCAGAAGGGCATTTCTTTGTTTCTTCAAAGAGAAAGGGCATACGACCCTCTCTAGTTCCCCTTTGATACCTCAAGGTGACCCCACCTTGCTGTTAACCACTGCTGGTATGGTGCAAATCAAGCCCTACTTTTTGGGTCTGGCTACTCCGCCTAACCCTCGCTTAGCCTCCTGCCAGAAGTGCTTTCGCACCACCGACATCGAGTCAGTAGGGGATACCAAGCATCTCACCTTCTTTGAGATGCTGGGCAACTTCAGTGTTGGTGACTACTTCAAAAGGGAAGCGATCGATTGGGCTTGGGAGTTTGTTACCCAGTGGCTCAAATTACCCCCTGACCATCTATGGATAACCATCTTCCTTGATGATGAGGAGGCTTTTGATTGTTGGCAAAAGGTAGGGGTTCCTGCAGAAAGAATCGTCAGGTTTGGGGAGGAGGACAACTTCTGGGGACCGGCTGGCGATTCAGGACCTTGTGGACCCTGCAGTGAAATCCTCTACGATTTTGGTGAGGAATATGGCTGCGCCAAGCCCGACTGTGGACCGGGATGCGACTGCAGTCGCTTCTCGGAGATATGGAACCTGGTATTCACCCAGTATAACCAAGATAGAGAGGGGCAACGCACCAGGTTGCCTAAGCCCAATATAGATACCGGCATGGGTCTGGAGCGCACTGCAGCCGTAATGCAGGGCAAAATATCCGTCTATGAAACTGACTTATTTGCTCCCATAGTAGGCAAGGTTTCTGAGTTAGCCGCAAAGAAATATGGACAGGATGAAACGGTTGACCGAGCTATCAGGATAGTAGCTGAGCATGCCCGTGGCGTTACCTTTCTCATTGCTGATCGAGTCGCTCCTGACAAGTCAGGACGCGGATATGTACTTCGGCTGCTGCTGGCAAGAGCTGCTCTTTTTGGCAAGAAGGTGGGAATAGAGCGGAGTTTCCTGACTGAGATCGCAAGCACTGTCATTGCTCAGATGGGCCATGTCTACCCCGAGGT
>Ga0315310_10003094_pt1 | contig 10383 bp, 9 predicted proteins | sample TDP5_MG_FD_203630 | JGI IMG/M metagenome (GOLD analysis project Ga0315310, IMG submission 203630) | Freshwater sediment microbial communities from Lake Towuti, South Sulawesi, Indonesia - TDP5 | ecosystem: Environmental > Aquatic > Freshwater > Lake > Sediment | place: Indonesia: South Sulawesi...
TTTCGCGATTGTCACTCTCGTATGCATTAAGGAATTGGGCATCGATCCAAACAAGGTTAACGTTAAAGGTGGCGCCATCGCCATTGGGCATCCGTTAGGGATGAGTGGCGCAAGACTTGTGGGTACACTGGCTAGAATATTGAATGTGGAAAAGGGCAGATACGGAGTGGCCACGGCATGCGTTGGCGGAGGCCAAGGGGCTGCAATCCTTCTAGAAAGAGAAGAATACTGAACACATGGCATAGTTACATTCTTATGTGTACGCGTGCAACAACACAGCTTCTAGAAAGAATCGTCAAATCAAATTATGAAAGATGACAACCATGATAGAAAATGATTTTCTAAGCACATTGGAAGAAATCAAACTCAGAGAGGAAGTCAAGAATCTCGTTAGAAGCGTGGACTCGGAACTTCTCAGAAAGATGGACAGAAACGAGATAGACTATCCATTCGAGTTTCTCCATGAAGCGGCAAAAAGAAGACTCCTCGGACTACGTTTCCCAAAGAAATACGGTGGAAGGGGCATGACATGGACCGCTGAGATGACCGCCTTAGAAGAAGTTGGCGTGCTCGGCATGGGCTTGGGATGCAGCTACGCTATGGTAAGCATAGTTGGAGAAGCGATAAACCACTTTGGCACAGAATGGCAGAAACAAGAATTCCTAAAACCCTTAATCAAAGGAGAAAGACTCTCAGCTGAATGCCTAACCGAGCCCAGAGGTGGAAGCGACTTCTTCGGAACCACATCGAGAGCTCAGAGAAAAGGAAACAAATGGCTAATAGATGGCGAAAAAAGATTCATTGCAGGCGGCAAAGTAGCGGACTTCTACCTTGTATATGCAAAGACTGATCCAAAAAAACCTGGACATAAAGCTTTGACTGCCTTCTTAGTCGAAAGAGACAGGGGCGTAAAGGTTGAAGAAGTCTACAACCTTCTTGGCTTTAGAGGTATGGGAACAGCTAGAATAGTGTTCAAGAATGTGGAAGTGCCTGATAAGTACAGAGTTGGGGAAATAAACAGTGGTGCCGCTATTTTCAACCGCATGATGGTTCCAGAAAGATTGACATCTGCAGCTGGTGCTATAGGCACGGCTAGAACCGCCTTGGAAATTGCTATAAACTACTCAACTAAAAGAAGAGCCTTCGGAACACCAATACGGAATTTTCAAGGTCTGAGTTTCAATATTGCTGAAAGCGTCACGAAAATTGATGCGGCAAGGGCTCTTGTTTATACAGCTGCTGAAGCTGCAGATGCGGCAGACAGAGGTCTGCCTGTTGATCCACGGCGACTTGTGAGCGAAGCCAAGCACTTCGCTACAGATGCTGCGTGGGAAATTGTCAACATTGCAATGCAGGTTTTGGGTGGAATAGGCTACACTCAGGTCTATCCGATTGAGAGACTGCTGAGAGATGCAAAATTGGCGCCCATTTGGACGGGAAGCAATGAGATAATGAAACTGCTCATACAGCACGAGGTCTACAAAATGATGGGATTGCCCTCAAAAGACAGAGATGTAGAAATGGACGCAATGGAATGGTACAAGAAAGCGGAAAAAGTCTACGAATAAGAGCTTCAGAGGCCGCACAAAGGGTCTGAATACAAAAGGGTTCAACCTTTTATTTCTCTCTCTTTCTAAACGCTTTAAACGAAGAGACTATTGAAGAAATGGAGTTGAAACCTAGTGAAGAAGAATAATAAGTCTAAACCGAAAACTCGCTTTCATCACGTTGGCATTGTAGTGAGGAACATCCATGACGCCATCAACAAATATGCAGCCGCACTTGGAGTCGACGGAAATGCAATCATCGTAGAAGAGATGAGCTACATGACGGGAAAGGGCGAAGTGGAAACCTTCAAGTACGCTTTTCTGCCCCTAGCAGATGGAGAAAACAACTTCATAGAGCTTGTTGAGCCTATTACGCCTGGACCAACAGCAAGGTACTTGGAGAAACATGGTGAAGGATTGTTCCACTTGGCTTTCGAGTCGTCAGATATCCTGAAAACAATCGACAATTTTGAGAAAAGCGAAATCCCGTTGGCAGGCGCAACACCTACAAAGGAGGTTTTGTCAGTTTTCTTTCATCCAAAGTTTGCACATGGGGTGTTGATACAAGTCATTAGACAAGGCGTCTTCGACAGTGCTGGAAGGGTAAGCGAGGACATAGTCGATAAAGAAAGCGTCTAACTTGGTGCCTTCGTCTGTAGCGCGTGGTGCTGCAGCAATAATATTGTGATTCATTCAGCGAAACGTGGTATGATTTCTTTACTGTATATTTCCATCACTTGACGCGGATTCGGGCCCAAGTTTATTAGAATTAAATGCTTTACCCCAGCCTTCATGAATTCTTCTGTCTTGTCTATGCATTGCTGAGTTGTGCCAGCTATGGAAAAATCAACTACAGCCCTTGTCGGGATAAATTCCCCATACCTTGAAAACTTGTCTATCCACTCAGCCGTTGGAAGCATATCTGTGTAAGATAACGAACTCAGTTCCTCGGGAAGCTCGACATCGTATCCCGCTTCTTTCAGAAGCTCTGGGGAAGGTACGATCATGTACTTCATTGAATCAAGCTGCTTATACGCGTCTTCTGCTCTGTCGGTGATGGAAGTGTATATGTATAGTCCAGTGTCAATGTCATCTGTTGATCTCCCCGCCATCTTGGCAGCATCTTCGACAAGCTTCAGGCGTTTCCTATACAGCTCTGGACTCAGAGGAGTCGGCAACCAGCCATCTGCCATCTTTCCAGTCAGCGCGAGCATGCGAGGACGGTTGGCGCCGAAATATATGGGAACTTGGGGTCGAACTGGGTTGATTTGAAGAAAAGCATCATACAGCTTCCAGAATTCACCTTCGTAGTTGACTGTCTCCCCAGCCCACAGTTTCCGCATGATCGTCACCAGTTCCACGAGCTTCGAAACTGGCTTATCCCAGTCTATTCCGAACGGTTCCAAGTTCATCGCCTCGCCTGCTCCCAGGCCAAGTATGACCCGTCCGCCAGAGAGTTGGTCCAAGGTTGCTAGTCTCTGAGCCAGAACAGCTGGGTGTTGTCTGTGGGGATCGGTGACGCAGGTTCCGAGAAGGGCTTTCTTCGTAACCATTGAGGCGGCGGTCAAGAGTGTCCAGCCCTCAGGAACGATGCCCGTGGGCACAAACAGCAGGTGATCTGGAGCCCATATAGAATGGAATCCAGCTTCTTCATTGACCCTCGCGATGTTCACGAGCTTTTCAACAGGTGTCGTTGGAACAGGCAGCAGCGTGCCAAACTTTACACTTTTTCTTGACATCTTCAACACCTGAATTATCGTTGGATTGACGCCTTTCTTCTGCTCTTTGTTGTCTGTAAGCGGTCGAAGCTATTCATATGATTTGCTAATCGCTTTGAATCCTTTACCAGTGCGTGCAACCAAGTTCTTTTCAACTAGGCGTTCCAGATGCTTTTCTATCATAGTTCTCTCGAAGAGCCTGAAAACAGCTTTTGGCTCAGCAAAACGCCTGTAGATAATCGCTCTATTGACGATCTCATCTATGTTACGTTCTTCTGTCAAGAATTCTAGCAGCTTGTTCTCTCTTTCGAATATCTTGTTCAGATAATCTGATAGTTTTTCCTCCAATATCTTGCGCCCACGTACGATGCCTTGGTGGCTTGTGACTGCCACCTCGAATTGAAGGTCTCTGACCCTTTCTATAGATTCGATAAACTGATCAATGTCACTGTCCAGACATCCATACCAAGGTCCAAAAGACGACAGATCTACGTCCGCTAAGAAGACTAGTTTTTCACTCGGGATAGAGAAGCAACAGTGACCGCGTGAGTGTCCAGGAGTGTGAATGACTTCGAGTTCTGTCGTCCCTAGATCGAAAACATAGCCATCATCAAACTCTAAATCAACCCTTGAGTCTCGCAGTTTGAAATGCTCATCCAGCAGTGAATCTATGAGCCTTTTTGCCTCCGCTTCAGCTGAACCGTAAAGCTCCTTCAACTTATCGACTGACCTAATTATCGGGGCATCGAACTTGTGCGAACATATCTTGACATCTTTGAACAAGTTGTTGCATGCCACGTGATCTTCGTGCCCATGAGAGTTTATGACCAAATCTATTTTCTTGTGCCTTGCTATGTCCATCGCTAAATCTCTGCCCATGCCTGTATCGATTAAGGCTCTCACGTCATCGTCAATCAGCATTGAGTTAGAATAGGGATATCGTCCCTTGCCATCAGCTTCGATAAATAATATTTCTTCCGTGATTTTAACGTAGTTCATAGCGGCGCATAAGACTCCTAGCTGCATAACGAAAAGATTTGATAGAGTTATTTTGCACCCAGAATTTCCATGAAAATGTCAAGTTTAGCCTTGGCTTGTGCATCAGAATATGCTCGCTCGTCTGTGTGGTCAGCCTCGAGTATTACACTTGGAATTCCATGTTTCTCTCTTAGAAACTTCTGAACTGCTACGTTGAGTATTGAGGTTGCTTTACACGATCTGCTTGAAAGCAGCACCATTCCGTCTACATCGAAGTCTTTTACGATTTTAACAACCCATTCTTCCAACCATGTCTGCGGCATGTTTGTTGGGTTAAATAGCATTTTGAACGCCAGACTTTCGAAGGGCTTTGCCGGGTCCAAGCTAGTGATGCCCCATGTCGCTGTGTAGAGTTCGTGGACAAACACCGCCTTGTACTTGTCTTCTAGATAGTTGAACAACTTCAAGTGATGCCAGAAGGGTATGCCGCTCAACAGAAGCCTGAATCTTTCGTCTTCGATCACTCCTACTCCTGCTTTGACTCTCCCAGAAACTTCACTGAGAAGCCTCTCATAATATTGCACTGCTTCTGTTGTTCCAGATGAAGCAACGATGGGAAACATTGCTGCAGATGAATCTGTGACTCCCATTGGGCAAGGCTTGGTCCTTCTGTATTCATACGCTTTGCGCCATAATTCTGCAGCTTTGTCAGAAAGTTGCACTGCTTCTTTCAGCTTAGCTTCATCCAAGTTTTTTCCAGTGATCTTTTCAAGCTCCACACCGAGGTTTCTCAGCTGCTCAGCAACATATTTGATCTGATAGTCTTCTATTTCCTCGGTGATTCGAGGGCAGTCTATGACGTAAAGCGGACGCTTAAGAGCATTCGCCATCAACTGCCACCACTTGAGATACGTGATGCACACGTTTTTTGTTGACACCAGAACATCGGGCGTCTCCATTCCACCAAGAGGCGACTCGCATCCGAGGACAGAGCCCATCACGCATCTAGTGTACGAGCATAGATCCCTCGAGATATCATGTGCTTCTGATACATTGATCATATCATGTGCTGCTTTCATAACAGTGCTGACGCAGGCATAATTCTCGGGGAAAAGGGGTTGGATCCCCATAGTGTATAGTATTTCTGCCGATGGAGCCACAGCAGTGCTCCAAGCCACTTGCCTGCCTTCGCTGTGGGCTTGTACAGCACTCATGTAATGCGCTACAACTAGGTCTGTCACTTCTCTAGCGCACGAGAGAGTTCTCCTAGTTGATCCTGACATGGACACTACCTCAGCATTTCCACGAACGCTTCAACACGCGTTTTCAGGGATCCTTTAGCCAAAGGGTACTCGTACTCGAGGAGCAGTGAGGGCACTCCTTCCTCTTTCAAAGCGTGTCCCAATGCCACGTAGTCGAAGAGATAGGGGTCGCAGAACTTTCTCGTGGGAAACACAACGCCTTCCACTTTAAACGCCTTTACCATAGCTGTAAGGTATGTTATTCGATCTTCGAATGGGGAACCATATGGTGATGGAAGCTCAAAGTACCGTCTGCTTATGCTTTCTACTGGTTTTGCAGTACTTTCGGTGAGAGACCAGAAGTATCGGGACCCAGTGTCAAGGTCATCTGCGACTATGAGGCCTCCTGAATCTTCAATCACCCTCAGAACATCTGGGTCGTCTATGATGTGTCCAGAAACCAGCAGTCGAGCGTTGCTCTTAGGGTATTCGTCCCGTCGTTCAATCTCACTCAACAGTCCTTCGAGTAGTTGATTGTGCAGGTGCTTGGGCACTGTCATGCTCGAAAGCACCACTTCAAGCGCTTCTACGCCTGATATTGGAGGAGACTCTTTCTTCCTCAGTTCATACAGGCTTTTCAAGAGCCTTCTGTTTTTGTTGTAAACTTCTATGGCAGCTTCTAGGTCTTTCTCAGAAATGTCTTTACTGGAGAATGCTTCGATGAAAGTCTTGAATCTTTCAACTACCTCTGAGAAGTAATTCAACGCCTCTTTTGAGCGCTGACTCGGATAGTGCAAAAGATAAGTGCGCTCATCGGACGAGAGCTCCTGCCATATGCTATAGAATCCCCATATAGAGTCACAAAGAGATGGCAGAACTAAGAGATCTAGATAATCGTATTCCTTTTCAAGAAGCCTTTCAAGAAATCCACGCATGAATGAGCAGCTGAAGCTGGGCAAATATGCGTCTGCTTTGGCATAGGTTCTAGGCTTCCCTGTTATCTCCACGGGCAAAAGCTGAGCGGCGTACACAATCTCTTCAGGCACGTAGGTTGAAATACAACCCACGACTTTTCTCCCACTTTTTGTTTTCCATTCCGCCGCAGCAGCGTCTCTGTTTTCAAAGAGCTCTTGGAACTTTCCGATTTCAAAATTCTCGTGCATTCTGCCTCTCTCTGTTTAAATGTTCCTTCACTGTCGAGGTTATTTTTCCCCAGAGCATGGAGCGAGCCTGCGTTCAAACGTGAAGAAGAGACTTGAGACTCGTCAAGCACATAAGTGTTATCTTTCTATTACGGGAAAAGATCCAGAGCTGAAAGCGCTACGTGCGCAGCATTCTAGGACGATGCGCGTGGTGTTGATGTGAAGTCGATTGATGCAGCAATGGTTGCTTTACATACTTTTGTCATGAAGTCAAAATCCAGCTTGTCGATCGTGTCTGCCTGTGTGTGATAGAAAGGATATCGGAAGTTCGCTGTGTCTGTTAACATCAAAGCCGGGATGCCTTGCCGCCAAAAGGGTGCGTGATCCGATCTCAGCAGATCAAGAAAACCTAACTGAACGATCTCCTCATAACGAAGAGGTGTAACTAGGCATGCATATGGAAGTTGGATTTGCTCCCGCTTGCTTTGATTGTAGAATGATTGGGCAAGTGCATCTGAGTTTGCGTCTCCAATGATGGCGAGGAAATTGCCAATAGTGACGTTGGAAACGCCGTAGGTCTGAAACATTTCAGGTTGCATGCCCTCTGGAAGTCTCTGTGAATGTTCCAGTTTGGAGGTGTAACCTATCGTCTCTAGGCATAAGACACCGAGCACATCTTTCTTGGTTCGAACAGCTTCGTCAACCCAGAAGCGACTTCCCATTGTGAACAGCGTGCCAGGGTAAGAACTCAGGGTTGTTCCTTTATAGATCTCTGCAAGTTTTGTTATGTACTCAATCTCAGATTTAGTCAATTGATTCTCATATTCTCTTCTGACTTTTTCTAGGACTTCTGCGGGATTTTTCCCTTCTGAAAAAGCCTTCGATTGCAGCTCAACGATTTGTTTCATCATTCCGTGGGTATGAGCTGTTGTGTAGCGACTGCGTTCATCGATCAGCCCTAGACTCTCAGCAATTGTTCTAGCTTTCAATGTATGCGCTGAACTGAACTCTTCCAGAGAAAAGCTGATGAAACGGATTCTGTGGGCTTTCTCCTCTTGAGCTAGAATGCGTGCACTCTCTAGCATGACTGCTATGCCGGAGCCATTGTCATTCGCTCCAGGCGAGTTCTGCACAGTATCATAATGGGATACGACGAGCAACTCTGGACCTTCGTTACCTATTGCGCCTTCGACGTTTCTGAATGTCTTGTCAAGCCCTTCGACTTTGAACTCTTGGTCGTGGGTATTCAGTCCGTAGTTCTTAAACTCTGAGAGGATGTAGTTGGCTGCCTCATCGAGCTTCTCGGGAGCGTCAATTGGATGTTTTATCCCCTCCAGCTTTAACATATGTCGATAGATTCTCTCAACATCCACTTGATTAACTAAATGGTCTATGTCCATTTCAACCCAACCATTAATGAGCCTCATCAATTACCTCAGAACTTAACAGTTTTTCTGCACAATGCGCACAGTCGTGAATCCACCCAAGCGTTGCCCCGAAGGGCACGTACCCAAAAAGCTTATACTGAAAAACCAGTCAGTGAGGGTATTCTTGGGGGCATGAAAGGAGTTGGAAATCAAAAAAGTAGCTGTAATTGGAGCCGGAGCTATGGGAACCGGCATAGCCTACGTCTGCGCAGTCAAAGGCTACAACGTATCAATCAGAGACATAAACGAAGACCTAGTTAAACGTGGAATGGGAAAAATACGTGAGATGATTGCAACTGGGGTCAACAGAGGAAAATTAACTCCCAAAGATGCCGAAGAGATCGTGAAGAGAACTAAAGGCACCACGGATGTCGCCGAAGCAGTTAGAGACGCAGATCTCGTCATTGAAGCAGTTTTCGAGGATATGAACTTGAAGAAAAAAGTGTTCAAAGAGCTCGAGGAACATAGTCCTCCGCACGCCATTTTAGCTTCAAACACATCAGTTCTAAGCATAACCGAGATGGGAGCAGCGACTAAACGACCGGACAAAGTTGTCGGTTTGCATTTCTTCAATCCAGCATACGCCATGAAACTCATAGAAGTCATTTCAGGGAAAGAGACCTCCGAAGAAACCAAAAAAATCGCCACTGATTTCGCAATCGCTATAGAAAAGGAACCTGTTCAAGTGAAAGATACGCCAGGATTTATCGTCAACAGAATATTAGGTGCAGCATTAGGCGAAGCCATCTACCTCTTAGAGGAAGGAATAGCCTCAGGTAAAGACATTGACAGAGCCTGCGTGCTAGGGCTCAACTGGCCAGTGGGACCCATTGCTCTCGCGGATTTCGTTGGATTAGACGTCGTGTATCACTCAGGTGAAGCAGTCTCCAAAGCTCTGGGAGAAGACTATCTGAGGAAAAGGTCAAAGCCCTCCAAGCTGCTTGAGGAAAAGGTTAAAGCAGGTCATCTTGGCGTCAAGACTAGAAAAGGCTTTTATGAATACTGAAATAGTAATGATGAGGCGAAATATCATGGCTTACAAATGCATAACATACACCAAAGAAGCGAGTTTCCTAACTCCGGAAGAAGAAAACATAGGAATCATAACCCTGAACAGACCAGAAGTTCTGAACGCTTTAAACACAGAAATCTTGCAAGAGATTGACAAGGCTTTAGAAGAGATCAGAAACGACGATAAGATCAGAGCAGTCGTGATCATGGGAAACGGCAGAGCCTTCAGCGCTGGAGCCGACCTCTCAGAATCTCCTGCAGATGAGGCTGGCATGAGGGAACGTATCGCGTTTGGTCTGAAAGTTTACGACAAAATCGAGGATTTCGAAAAACCTGTCATTGCAGCCATCCATGGATACGCTATAGCTGGTGGACTGGAAATGTGCTTGGCCTGCGACGTAAGGATTGCAGCTGACAACGCTCAGCTCGGACTGGTGGAAACAAACGTTGGCTTGTTACCGTCTTGGGGCGGAGTCATCCGACTTCCCCGCTTGATTGGAAGAGGCAAAGCATCTGAACTTGTGATGACGGCTACGCGCATCGACGCCAAAGAGGCTGAGAGAATCGGACTTGTGAACAAAGTGGTCCCAGCAGATGAGTTGAAGTCAACTGCTATGTGGACTGCTGGTACTATGGCTTCAAAGGCGCCCATACCAATCAAGCTGGCGAAGAAGATCATGGCTAAGGCTGTTGAGGTCACGAGGGAAGAGGGGAACAAGATGATGGTGGAAGGTGGTGTCGCTTGCATGAAGTCCGAGGACATCCTGGAAGGCGTGTCAGCGATGTTCGAGAAGAGAACACCTCGCTTTAAAGGGAAATAGCTCAAGCGATCCCTTTTTTCTAACATTTGCCTAAAGTTTGCAGCAATTCGGTTCATGACACGAAGACAGCTTGGGTTTTCGCTATCTTAAGCTAGCAGGTCTTCAATAGATTCCAAACTTCTTCAATAGCCATAGGTTGAAAGTCTTGTTGACTGAACGAGCTTTTGCATAGATCGTAGAGGGCTCTGTTACACGGAGTTTCCAATGCCGCAGAATTTGCCAGGTCAAGTATGTATTTGTTAAGGGAATCCAATTCTGTTTCCTTTCTGTGCTTTATGAGCACGTCTTGTCCCATGCTGTTCAACAAAGCATGTTCTACATTTTTCTTGAGGACTGATGTTCTCATAAACGAAGGCAGTTTTAAGCCCAACCGCAAAGTTCTCCATGAAGGATAGTTCTTGAAGGGATATTCCTTGTAGCCTGCGGCTTGGATCACGTCTATCCCTTCATTGACCAATTTGCTGGCCATCGTTGCAAGCTTGTCGTATGAAGAGATCT
>Ga0315310_10003095_pt1 | contig 10379 bp, 6 predicted proteins | sample TDP5_MG_FD_203630 | JGI IMG/M metagenome (GOLD analysis project Ga0315310, IMG submission 203630) | Freshwater sediment microbial communities from Lake Towuti, South Sulawesi, Indonesia - TDP5 | ecosystem: Environmental > Aquatic > Freshwater > Lake > Sediment | place: Indonesia: South Sulawesi...
GCGGCTCTCTTCAATTCTGCACCAGAGTGGGGGCCATCAGTCACAAAATTCTACAATGAACTCAACCAATCGCTCTGGCAAGCAGCCCGCGAGGTTACGGAATGGCCAGCACATGACCTGTTTAGTCGATATCAAATGTCATCGACCACAGGCCCAGTGACCTCGATAGTACCGACAGCTTCGGTGAGTTCACCAACGGCCCTGCTTCTCATTGCTGACTACACTCCATTTGTCGCCGTGATCTCTGTGGGAGTTCTTGTCTTAACTATTGGAATTAAGACATCTCGAAGACGAGGCCGGAACAGAAACCGCGAGTAAGGCATGGGTCAGCGGACACTAGCTTACATATCTGACAATGCTACGGCTTGATTCGACGAGTTCAGTCACCTGTGACCTACTACGACCATGGCTGTGAATCAAGAGAGTCTAGATACCTTTCGAGGAGCAAACACAGGCCAAGCCATTATTTAGGCTTCGCCGAGCGACAAAGTGGTTAAGACGGGTTTGCGAAGAAAGTTGAGGTGTCATGGATCGAGCAACCGTAAGCCTGCGTCAGGCAAGCTATAGTCAAGTCTCTTAGATCCATGTTGCAGCCACCATATTCGATTCTTGGAATTATACGAAGGACGAAAGCATTTTAGCGAGGTATCAATCTTATGTAGAGCACAGGTAGCGGGTTCTTGGTCACGCGTCCGGGGTTTCGTCTTTTTCTAGTCATGGTTATACTTGTCTTTCTTTCAAACATACACGTTGTTCTAGGGTTCGGAACATCGTGCGACGAGGCTACATCTGTCTTGTCGCATTCGGGACAGTCACATGTCTTCTTCCTGAATGGCGGGTTGGAGGACGCACAGATGGCGAATGCGCTGAGTGTGACACCTGCAAGAGAGTTGACGCTTAGCTTCGATTCGGTTTTCCCCCAAGAGTGGATATCATACGCAGAGCAGCTTTACGATGTTGCCTATGCTGACTTGAAGGCGTTCAATGGTCCACCTGTAAAGCCCGGACGCCTGACCGTGAGATATGATTCAAAGGAGCGGTATACGTGGTTTGACAGAGGTTCGGTTACCATCGTTGCAGGCTTGCCGAGGCCGCCTGCTGGAAAGACCCGAGATTTCTGGTGGGACTTATCGTTCTTGGAGAGTGTCTCACGTGCATTTCACGGTCCGATAGGGTTCCATGCGAATTGGGCTTATGGTATGCATAGAGCGATTGCTGACTTGGTGATGATGTCACTCACCGAGAAAGGTGCTATGCTTTCTGACCCTTCTATCACGCCTCCTTGGATGTACAACCTGAAAGTATATGACTCGTACTGCCATCTCGGATCGAATGTAATAGGCGGATCCAAATGGGGGTCAAAGTCAAGGCCGGGGATATTCTGGAACGCTAGGGAAGGTATGTTTCTGTTGCTTACCTACTCTTTTCCGTCTAAGCGGACAGGGCAATTCGATTATCTGGCCCGAGCCCTCCAAGTCGTCCGGCAAAGTACGGACTACTTGAGAGGTCTGTCATACATTCCTATCAGTCGATCACTGTTTGATAGAGCGCTTGATGAGGCGGCTGAGGGAGCGACCATAGACGGTCTTCCAGTCAGTGAGTGGGTGCGGAGACAACCCTCCGCCTGTGAAGAAGGCGCGTCAGGTCCTCAGCTTGGAGTATACTTCGAGGATCCTGACAACCCTTACCAGATAGTGGTCTTCGCTTTTGACAGGCAATTCAACCCGAAGAACAAGGAGGAGGCATTCGAGAATCCCATCAACAACCTTCTGGTGTGGCTGAGAGTCGTTGACTGGAAGGGCGACTTGGTCTACAGTGGCAACATGACCATCACAGAGAACGGCTGGGCCAGAGTCAGACCCAGATGGAAGCTACCAGAAGGTGCCTACACCGTCATAGCTGAAGCAGACTACCGTGGCCTAAGACTTTCATCCTGTAACTACGCAATGTGCCTTGGACCTGGTAGAAGCATTCAATCGTCCGAAGACAGACTGTATGGGGTCACTTTAGACTCCGAAGGCGAACCAGTATCAACGCCGGTTACTGCGTCTGTAGGCACAATAGAGAAGATGGGCAACGGGCTCTTCACCGTTAGGGTGTCTCAATCTTACGACAAGATCTTCCAAACAGCCGTGGCCAGCAACGTAGCAGAGAAGCAACTCACCAAGCCAGGGCCCTTCACAAGGATCGTAAGCATTCTAGCAAGAGGCCTAGGTGAGGATACACGCACGACAGTTAGTGGGGCAATCATCGATGCTATGACCAAAAGAAAGCTTCCAGACATTCTAGTAAGAGCATATCGGGGGAAGGCTCTGAAGGCATCGACGATCTCTGATTCAGAAGGTAGCTTTCGTGTCTCACTTCGTGGACTTGCCAACTTCAGCCTCTATGCATTCTCGCTTCGAACTCTGCCCGCGCAAAGGTCAATTGACTATGCGCCTTCTCTTTCCGTAGTTCAACCATCAGAAAAGGATGTTGGGGGGTTCACTGTCAGACTCATACCCGCGGCCCTATTGGTCATAGAACGCGACATCGACCTAGTAGAGTTCGACGGCCCGCCGACATCAGTGAATTTCACGGTTGTGGACCCAGTGTCAGGTCTGCCATGGCGGGAAGGAGGCTTTCTTCCGTACTATGGAAACTACAGTGTGGTGCTCGGATTTCCGCCGAACTGGGTGATCTTGCCCGCTGGCGTTTCGGTGAGGATAAGAGTGGACGCGAGCCGTCGAACGCTCCACACGTTCAAAGGCTTCATCAACCTCACTAGGAGTTTCGTTACTGAGGAAGGTTTTCAGCTCGGTCAGGGCCAAGCAGTAAGGGTCGATTTGCGTCGACACGCACTTGACTACAACATAAATGTCGTGGCAGCTCTTGTCACGCACCTCATGGGCGGTATCAGAAAGGCAGAGGAGACCGGGTTCTACTTGACAGCAGAGAAGCGTGATCTTCTCACTGTCGGGAAACTAGTTTCTGATTCACAGGTAAAGGCTTCGAAGGCCCAGTATGGAGATTCCTTTTCAGCGATCAAAGAGGCGTACATGAAGGCTGTTGGGCTTGAGGCTAGCCTTGAGCGATCATATACCGAAGCGTACTGGTCCGCGCTGCTTCTCATAGGCTTTCTCTCCTTTTCTGCGGCCACTCTCGCTTTTTTCATGTTCGATCGAAGCACTGCAAAGCTGGCCGGTTTTGGCGGAATGTATCTTTCTTCACTTCTGTGGTTCTATATGATATTTCCGGGCTGTAGGCTTGTTTCAGATATTCTGTTTGCACAATATGTTTTCCTTTTCTTAGTCTGTGTCATTGGCCTCATGTTCGGGATTCCTAAGATGCTAGAGAAGTCAAGGGGCATGCTCGCTTCGCTTGTGTCTGTGTTTTCCGTTGCGAAGAGAAACCTTCGAAGAAGGAGAATGCGTGCCTGCCTTGTGATAGTCACAATACTCGTGCTGGTGATGAGCTTTGTCACCCTCACCTCATTCTCTGTGGAATATGGACTGAATGTACGATCATATTCTGCAAATCCTCCTTCGGACGGAATCTTGGTAAGAGAAGCTAACATCGCAACAAGCGCTGTAGCGCCGTTCACAGCTTTCAATCCACGAAACCTAGATTGGATTTCTAGGAGGGAAAGTGTTATCGCAGTTTCACCAAAGGCTGAGAGCGTCCCTCAGGTTAGACTGCTGCTTGGCAAAGGAGAGCCGCAAAGATTCGAATTCGGAAGATTGATCTCAGTTGCGAGTCCGCAGGGACTTCCGCTGCTTGGAGTAGTGGGTATAACGCCAAGAGTGGAACGCGAAGTAACTCACCTAGACGATGCTTTGGTGGCCGGGAGTTTCATTGAGGACCAGAATCCGACCGGAATCCTGGTCAGTGCTGAGGCTGCAAGACGTGGCGGATTCGGTGTAGGAGAAAGCCTGCTTCTTTCAGTGAGTTCACAGACCTTCGTGATATGGGTTGTCGGATTGTTGGATGATCAAAGGCTGAACCGTATCCTCGACTTGGACGGTGGCCCATTCGTTCCTAAGTTCGTTTCTCGCACAATATTGGAACAAGCTCCTCCGGTAGATGAACTTGTTCCATGTGATGCTTCGGAGGTTGCAGTTCTCCATTACGACCTTGCCGTTAGATTACCGGGCATTGTCGTTTCCCGAGCCTGTGTCCAAGTTGCTGATCCGAATCGCCTTCTCGGCCTAGCGAGAGAACTCGCGCTTGCGAGCGATTTTTGGACATGGGCTGCACAATCCGGGACCGTCTATCACATGCACATCGGCCAGTATCTAGAAACGAAGGGAGGTTTCCTAATAGTCCCACTAGCACTTGTCATTCTTAATTTGGGCGGGACGATCTACACAGTAGTATATGAGCGCAGAAAGGAGATATTCACACTATCATCGCTGGGGCTTTCTCCATCGGACATAGCTAGAATCTTCTTGGCAGAATCTATCGTTGTAGGGCTTGTGGGTTCAGGCATAGGATATCTTGCAGGCTTGAGCTTCTACAAATTGATGCCAGCGTTGTCGCTTGCAGCTGAGGTTAGACAGAAGATCTCGGTTGTTTGGAGTATCGTTGCCTTGGTGCTAGCTATCGGCGTAGCTCTGATAGGGGGTGTCATGCCTTCGAGGCAAGCATCACTAATAGCTACACCGATGCACCTGATGCGTTGGCGCCTAGAGAAAGGGATCTCGCTTGCTCCGATGGCGAAAACGAGCCAGCTGGGGATGACTGGAACTGAAGAACATTGGTCAATTCCAATACCTGTGAAGATCCAGTCAGACGAAGTTGATCGTTTTATGGATTTCATATGTCGCAGGCTTTCTCAGATGAATGATCCTCAGTCTAATCATGTGGGTGTGATTAGAAGGACGCAGCGAGCTTCTGCAGATGAGATCACAAGGTCTATCGAGTTCAAATATTATTTCAGAGGAGATTCTGTCTCAGGTTTCCTGATAGCAAGCAACACTCTGGTCGTGAGAGGTAAGGTCGGCGAACCACATTCAGTTGAGATTGCAACAACCGGCGTCGGCGAGTCCAAACAACTAGTGTACACAGCAACAGATTTGATCCGCAAGCTAACGTTAGAGTGGAGTGTCGAGAGTAGGCGTTAAGGATCGTTTTGAACCTCTAGAGAGCGATCTGCTCGCGAGTCTCTTCCCTGTGAAGTCTCCCGTCCCTTAGGTAGACGATTCTGTCACTAGCGCCGATCATTTTCAGGTCGTGAGTTGCTGCAACTATTGTAACTTCTTTCCTCCTATTCATCTCCCTCAGCAAGTCAATTATTGCTAAGCCGGTTCGCAGATCTAGGTTTCCAGTCAACTCATCGGCAAGGACTAGCGAAGGATCGTTCACAATGGCTCTCGCTATCGCAACTCTCTGTTGCTGTCCTGCACTTAGCTGCGTGGGCTTGTGATTTTCCCGTTCTCCTAGGCCAACCATCTCTAGTGCGGTGTGAGCCCTCTCTCTTCCTTCGTCTATCGTGAGGCCTGCGAAGATCGTCGGTAAGGCAACATTCTCAAGAGCTGTCAATACGGGAAGCAAGTTGAATGTTTGAAAGACATAGCCGATCTTTCGACAACGCAACCAAGCCAACTCAAATGCATCGAGTCCGGTTATATCTACTCCATCGATGAAGATTCTTCCCTTAGTGGGCTTGTCAAGGGCTCCAATCATGTTGAATAGAGTAGTCTTGCCGGAGCCGGACGGGCCCATCACTGAGAGGAACTCACCTCTCCGGATCTTAAGGCTCAAGTCATCAAGTGCCTTGACCGATATTGACTCCGACTTGTACTCTTTCACGACGTTTTCCACTTCAACAACAAACTCATAGCTCATGCCTCAACGCCTCGACAGGAGTCAAATTGGCCACATAGTACGCCGGATACAATGATCCGGCCTCGCTCAGCACTAAGGCGCTGACGACTCCAAATAGAATATGGTTAAGGTACTCGATCAGCGGCACTTGAGCGACTATCCCGGTACCGAACTGCAAAATACTCAATAGTATTGCAAGCGAAGTGCCTGCAATTCCTCCAGCAAAACCGCCTACGAGACCGAAAACGAGCGCTTCAAACAAGAATATCAGAACCACATGTTTGTCCCTAGTTCCAAGACATTTCATCGTTCCTATCTCCTGATATCTCTCGGTTACTGACATTAACATTGAATTGGTGATGCCTGCACCGCATACAAGGAGCGAGATTACCAAAAGTAGAAAATAATGCGTCTGAACAACCGCCTCCTGTCCTGTCACTATGCCGAAAATCGATGTGGTCGCTCCAAGAAAGACCATGAACGCAATGGACAGGACGACGGATAGCAAGGCTAGACTAGTGCGTGCAGCTTTCATTCTGAGGTGCTCCCATGCAAATCGCGCTATCTGCGAGATCGGGAACTCAGTCGTTTCCAATGCAATCGCGGAACTGATTGGTAGTTCGGGGTGCTTTTCGCGTATTCTGCTCCTTGACTTTTTCCTCTTTTCTGAACGGAGCTTTCGAAACGTCAAACCTCCTGTCAGAACTGCCCCGACAATCATAGCCGTCACGATTAGAAGCTGTATTGTCCGTGCTTTCTCTATCGTGCCCGGCACATTCGACGCCAGATTAATGGCTTGGCGATAGTCAGCGCCAGTCCATGCGGTCTTTGCCCGTTCCAGCTGTCTCACTGCGGCGTCTAGTCCCCAGAACACTTCGCCTCTTGCCTTCTCAATCTCTCTCTCAGCCTGCTCGATTCTTCTGGCCGCCTCGTTAGCCAGCTGTCGCACCTCTTCAATTCTGTCGGGCTTGGCAAAATGAACTAGATACCAGCCCTCTCCCTTCTGAAGGATCACCATGCCTACGCGCTTTTCAATGTCGGTAAAGACGGAGATCTTTCCAGCTCCCAAGTTGAATGGTGCATCATCTAGTGTTCTTGTGTTTGGATTGGCGTCCACTAATCGTACTGGACCATTTCCGCCTTCTATCATTTCATCCACAAAAGTAACGAGCACACCGCTCTCCGGCAGAGCTGAATCGTAGCCTGTGCGATCTCTCACCTCGACGAGATAGTACTGTTTTGGTGACAGGGGAATCTTGACGAGCATGATGCCATCGGAGAGCGACTCCAACCGATTTATTCTTACCGATATATCTTCGCCCGGGCCGACAATCTGCACATTGCGCGAAGGAATCCATCCCAGAGTAAGTTTGCTCCATCCAAGCATATGGGGTCTATCTACGCTTCTCGACATTAATCCATAAGGACCGACGTAGATTGCGGCTTCAAGGTAAACTCCAGGTCTGGCCGCCGTCCTGTAATCATAAAGGTCCGGGAGCCCAAGTGCATGGCCAAACTCGTGAGCAAAGGTTCCCCAAGGCGTGTCTTCTGTCTGTACAGTTATTCTTTCGATCGTCATGTTATCTCTTGTCCTGATCATTCGTTGAGCTGAATACGCCCAGACAGTCTCACGGTATCTTCCAGCAGTTACAATGAAGACCAAATTGTAGCGCGAATAATCGACTACGTCGTCTGCCGCTCTGACGGCCTCCTCCTCAAAAGCCCTTCTATTTGTGTCGGAGGACCCCCAGCCCGAGATGTTATAGCTGCCTGCAGATCTCGGCAACCCTATCCAATCGGTTGTGTCCCCTGCAATAGAGATTTGATTGAATGAAATCTCTTTGAAGTAGGCGCTCATTTCTTGGAAGATCGTTCGCGAAATCTCTTCCCGACTAATTCTACGTTTGATGTCGCTGAACTCCACAAGTAAAGCTATGACAGATTGCTTCCCGGTCGTCGGCGGATAGCTCGCAAGAAGAACATGGTTCTTGACATTCGTTGCCTCTGTCTCTGCGCTTCTTCGGTCATCAGAGAATACGCCTGCAGGATATGTTCTGACTATCCTCATTGAAGGCAAAACCGAGATCTTGAGCCTAATCTTTTCAATTAGTCTTGAAGTTGACCAGCCGACAAGAAGGTCGTAGCCATTGTAGCCCCATTTTGCAGTAAATTCATATGTGAATCGATAAGTTTCGCCTGCGTCTATTGGCTTTCCAAAAATCACTTTGATCTGAAGAGATTCTCCATCTGTCTTCAGATGGTCGTAGTTGAGAGTACCTGACGAGTCATACACTTTGTCCACAAGGAACAAGGAGTCAAGATGTGACCGCAAACTCACTGTCCAAGTCCTGATGCTCGTGATCCGGATGTTCCTTATAGTGAGTGAATATCGATAATGTGCCTGTCTAGGCGACTCGACGCGAGCCTCTGCTTCTACCTCTTGGTAAACATAGTCGTAGGATTGGGCGTTGACTACTGATGTGACAGTGACCCCAAGAAGTATGATTAACAGTGTCGAAGTTACAACCTTAGTGTGTTGTAGTCGCCTCATATCTATCCCTGCTGAGCTTGTTTCTCCTAATGATTCAGTTCTTGAGCTGTGAGAGTAACCGTCTGTTGTGTCTCAATACTCCTGATCTGCCCGCCTTCCAACCAAGCGATCCTGTCGGACACTTCAATCATCTTTAAATCGTGTGTAGCGCAGAGAACAGTTACTTGCTTCTCAGTCTTCAATCTGTATAGAAGCTGGACTATCGAGAATCCAGTCTTGAGATCTAGGTTCCCTGTGGGCTCGTCTGCTAGGATTATGGCCGGATCGTTTGCCAATGCTCTGGCTATTGCGACCCTTTGCAACTGGCCCCCGCTAAGTTCCGGAGGTCTATGATGCTCTCTTCCACTCAACCCCACTTCCTTGAGGAGTTGCCTAGCTTTCTCAGTCCTAACATAAAGTGGAACTCCTGCTAGAACCATGGGTAGTGCGACATTGTCAAGAGCAGAAAGAAACGGAATTAGGTTGAATGTTTGAAAGATGTAGCCGATCCTTCTGCATCGCATTGTGGCTCGCTCGATAGAAGTCATTCTTGAGAGATCTAACCCCTCGACAATGACTGACCCTGCCGTGGGAAGATCCAGCCCCCCTATCAGGTTCAATAACGTCGTTTTTCCGCTACCACTCGGACCGAGAACGGACACGTATTCTCCCTTTCTCACTTGAAGGCTTATGTCTCGAAGAGCCTGAATGGTTTCTCCCTTCATTTCGTACTCCTTTGTGAGTCCAACGGTTTCGATGATTGGTTCGCTAGGCATTTGCGGGCTACTCCTTTATCGAGGTGGTTGCTGTCGCAATCCTTTGCCAATCTACGATTCGTGTCACTATCTCCTTTAGATGTGACTTCAACGCTACTCTTGCTGTTTCGCCCCCAATCTGGCTTATGTTCCAAGTGACGAAGGGAGGATAGAATGTGGCCTCCTCGAAGTTTGCCTTGTCTCCGGAAATATGAAACCTAACATAGCCAAGTTCTCGCAGATAGCAAGCGTCATTGGGGCACAATATGTCTATCTCATTTGATTCCTTCCTCAAGAAGATGAGCTGATAACTATCGGCACTGGCAATCGCAGCACCACAGGGACATTGCACCTTGTCGGGCACCTTCTTTCATCCCTCGTATTCAGTAAGCCTGTCCGGTCCTTAACATAATGTTTCATACCTGATGTTGAAAGGTCCTCATAATATCTTTCTTCCCTCTTGCGGAATGGTGCTTGCAGTTCTTCGATAATCTACAAATATGACAATTCGGCCAAATCGGCCTGCAGATCGTCTTACCGAACCGAACCATGAGTTCATTCACCTCTATCCAATGCTTTCTATCGAAATACTGCATAAGTTGGTCCTCTGTCTGTGCAGGCATCTTCGTCTCGACTATGCCTAGTCGGTTAGAGATTCTGTGGACGTGAGTGTCTACTGGGATCGCCGGTTCGCCGAAACCGTATACCAAGACGCAGTTTGCAGTCTTCCTTCCAACCAGTGGGAGTTCGAGCAAGCTTTCCAAGTCTCTGGGTACGTTTCCCTTATGTTGTTCTTCGATTGCCTTGGCTACCTCTTTGATCTTCCTAGCTTTGACATGGTAGAAGCCCGTGGGACGAATCAAGCGCTCAACACTTCTCAATGGCGCTTGAGCTAAGGCATTTGCCGAAGGAAATCTGGCGAAAAGCTGTTTCGTTGCACGACTTGTGTTTTCATCTCTGGTTCTCTGGGAGAGTACGGTTGCGATGAGAACCTTGAAAGGATCCCTTCTCCTGGCGCTAGCCACTTGCCTCAGCGTGGTCTTGCCATGATGTTTCCCGTAAACCATCACTCTCAGTTCATTGATAAGCTGGTCCGCAGTGAGTCCCAAGCAGTGCGCCCTCGCAACTTGGTATCACAGAGATGCAGCTGAGCTATTAGTGCGTTCTCACAATGATGAGCAGTTTCGTGGAATGATATACGTTTTTATTGGTGCCAATTGTTGCCTCACATATGTGGTCTGTGAAGAGTTGAGCGGCCGAAATCCGGTATACAAAGCACTGCGAGACAA
>Ga0315310_10003096_pt1 | contig 10374 bp, 9 predicted proteins | sample TDP5_MG_FD_203630 | JGI IMG/M metagenome (GOLD analysis project Ga0315310, IMG submission 203630) | Freshwater sediment microbial communities from Lake Towuti, South Sulawesi, Indonesia - TDP5 | ecosystem: Environmental > Aquatic > Freshwater > Lake > Sediment | place: Indonesia: South Sulawesi...
TGGAAGACGTGAACACGCGAAACAGAATAAAAACCGTAGAGTCGATATTCTCTGGAGAAGAAAAATAACCTGAGCACTGATGAGTTTTATTCTTTTGTAAGGGTGTAGCTGCGAGTGTGGATGTCACAGTCTATTTTTCCTGCACCAAACAGTTTTTGCAACGCCCTGAAAACGCTCTTCCGCGGTTTTCCAAGCTCATCTGCGATTTCAGCGAGAGTCATAGGCTTTCCAGAATTCTTCAGTAACTCAACAATTTGCTCGTCTAACTTCCCCAATTTGACACAATCCTCCGTCAGAACCCTCTCTGTTTACCGTCTTCTATTTAATAGAAGTTTTGCATAACAAACAGAATCCTTAAAGTTCAGTCACTTCAAGATGTTCCTGCTGAGTTCAGTTGCCTTTCTTGGAGTGATTCTTTCTTACCGAATTAGTACATCATAGTATCGTAAGATGCGATGAACAATTTTTCTATCCTCTTGGTTTATCTTGGCAGGTTTCTCTTTTGCACCTACCTCTTTCTGAAGATACAGACTTCTTTCCATGGCAAGGCGTAACACTGCGGCGTCCTCTTCCGATAGTTTCTTATGGGTCGTTAAGTCCTCCAATGTTTCAAGAAACGATGCTCTTCCTTTTTCTTTGAGATGCTCTATTTTCCAAGCCTGACTCAGAAACAATGTACAGTTTCTTAGAACCTTAGGCTTAATGATATTTGTTTCCAAATCCCTGTTAAGTTCTTTAAAGCAGTTGTGAATTCCTTTGTGTTCAAGAAAAATTCTGTCTAAATGAGAAACGTTTTTACAGGCGTTGAAAAACAAGGTGCGACACGCTTTGAATTTGTCTTGCCCAGCAATGCAGAAAGAGTAAAGGAATTTTACGCCGTTTGAAACCGCCCTTGCAACTCCCTTTCCAGTTTTGGGTAGCCTAACAACTCCAAATCGGCCAAACTTAAAGGTGCAGTCAACGTTCTTCTTTGATTTCACAATGTCTTCTAGAGTTTTCCTTTTCTTCATGAATTCTGAACGTTCTCTCATGTATGCTGAGTGTGCCACGTTTCGGTCGTCGTAAAGAACGCATATGTCTATGTCGGACTCCGGAAAGCACAATCCATGTGCTGTTGACCCAAACAATATCAGTGCAGAATTTTCTAGAATTCGAAACTCGCTTGGAAACTTTAGGCCTTTTAGAAGTCTAATTCTTTCATTTCTTTCTTCTTCGCATTTCACTAAGATTTCATATAAGGTCTTGTCAAACACTGACAGCCAACCCTAAACAGAAACAGGGCTCACCATGATATACGGTTATTTCCATTTTTCCTGGAGAAACTTGGGGATTTCAGACGAGTCCCGTGGGCCTACCAGAACCTCCCATCCGCTGAGTTCTTGAATCTCCCCACTGAGACGAGCAGCCTTGCCTGGGATTATGAGTTTTCTGTGCTTCACCTTTTCTTCTGCCTTGACTTGTTTGATGGTTTCAGCTACCTTTTCAGCTGTGAGTTTTCTGCCAGCCACTGAACTGTCGACGGCAAGTCCTTCGGTGTCAACTACGATGAGGTAACAGTTGACGCCAGATGACTCTATGTCTGAGGCAACGGTGTAATAAGTGAGCGCGAAGTTGGTGGTCATCATAACTGGCGAGTTCTCGTCTGGCTGACCGAAGGCTTTCATCCCTGCTTCAACGGCTACAGGCTTCCTAGGGTCTGTGTAGATGTTCTGTCTTAAAATTGTTGTTGGCAGAAGCACCCATCCATCAGTGCTGTGGATGATTAATACATCGACATATCGGTCGATTAGCATAGAGGCAAGATAAGCCTCGTTCCACATGTTGATTTCTGGAACATCAGCCTTTTCCATCCAAGCCGTTATAGGAGTGCCAATTATGGGAAAGCCAAGCAACTCGTCGCCTCTCTTGCACGCAGCTCGACGAATCATGGTAAGATTACTGATAGTGTCTGCCAGTCCCTCGTCTGGAAAAGTTCCTGGGTCCAAAACAAGGTCTTCGACACCGTAATCGGTCAGTGTTTTCACCAGTGACCTTAGGAGTTTGAGGTCGTTTGGAGCGAGAACGGCTAATGGGCAGTTGTACATGAGCGCCAATTCAGCCATGTCCTTCCAATTGTCTTTGTTGGCAGCGTAGATGAGTGGTCTGGTTTTGGGCGCGACCATTAATCCCGCTTCTATGACTTCTGGATGGAAGGAACAGAGAATAAGTGGAAGTTTTGTGTTTTCAACGGCCTTCTTTACGGCTGACTTGAACTTTTCTGGGTCGTTGGAGGTTGACCTGAGGGCTATCATGTTCAGCTTTAACTCTCGACCAATGTAAGTGTATGAGAAACCCTCAGTCTTCTTCGCCCTAAGTACTAATTCTTCTTCGGGCATCTCGTCAGTAACATCGATGGCGAAGGCTGTGGGATTGAAATAGGCCAGTTCATGTCGATACATCACGAGTTTTCCGCCGATCTTGACTGCACTGTCGCCGGTGCCAACCGTGACCTCTTTGACCGGAGGTTTAAGCATCTCCCACAACTTTTGATACGCTTTCTCATACTGCGTCTCTAAAAGTGGCGTGCAAAGTTCTAGGGCGATTTCTCGATTAACCAGTTTGGTGGCAAAGGCCATACAGTTCTCTAGCCCACATTTCTTACAGTTTGTTTTTGGAAGAAGCATATAAACGTCGATTGGGCTAAGTTCCTTGGCGGCAGCCTTCTCACTCATGACCCTTTTTCACCTTCCTGCCTCAAATCTTCAGCGTAACCCAGTCGCTAAGTTGTTCAGGTTTCCCTTTGCCTATACCAGTGGTCAACTTCTTGACGACATCTTTGACGGTTTTGACGGCGGCTGGATGCATCATCATGAAGACGTTGACGCCGGCTAGGAGCAGAGTGAGGGCAGTCACTGTTTCCCATATTGGTCCTCGAAGCTCGCGAGGTCCCCATTCTGGCGCCATCTTCATCCAAGCCTCTCTCGCAGCCCAAGCGTTCGTTGTGCCCGACGACAACGGATGTTGAAGCTCAGGGTCTCCCATCAAGCCAGCCAAACGAGCACGCTCCATCACCGTGAACGCATAGTCAAGTCCGTATCCCAACGCTGCCGTAGTCGTGTCCATGATAATTTGTTCCTTAGGGAGAAATTCGTAGAGTTTGCGGTTGAGCTCCCTGGCATGGTTCAAGTCCATAGAAGTGAAGGCCAGAGCCACATGTCCGTGCTTCTGAGCAAGTTTCGCCGACTTTTCAATGTCCATGTCAAGGGTAATCGAGCTCAACAGAACTCTTTCGCCCTCAGCTATAGCCGCAACCTTTTCGAAAACTTTGAAGTCTTTGTGTGGGTCTCCGCATCCACCGACAACGATGGGCACGTCCACAGCTTGTAATACATTCTCAACCGTTAGAGCTGCCTCCTTCGGCGGTGTGTCGTTTAAGAGCGGATCGATGCTGACCAAATGTAGCGTTATCATCTCTGCGCCAAACTTGTCCACGGCGAGTTTAGCCCAAGCTACGGGATCACCCACAACTTCCTCAACGTGCATCTTAACCGCTTTGGCTAAAGGAACCTTCATGTCGAAAACATCTAGTGTGATTACGGGAGGATGAGGAGTTGAATTTTCAAAGAGGTAGTAGGCCGGCGATCTTTCTCCTCCAACAATGACTGATTTGCCGCGTGTTCCACCTTCGCTTTTAGTTGCGCCTAATTGCACTTCCACAATTCTTCCAGGATAAGTTTCGACGGGAGGAACAAAATCGACTTCCATTATGGTTGAGGGCTTGACCTTTCCAGGTGCAGCCACGGTTGGAGGCGCAGCAACCTTGGGCCGGGCAGCGACAGTGGATGGCTGAAGCCAAATCTCTAGGTCGCCGACATCTAGGTCTACATCTTCGAGTTCCACTTCCTGAAGTTTGCTCAAGATTTCAAACAGTTCTGGGCTGAACTTGAGAAATGATTTCTTCTCCTCTTCCTCCCTGTTTCCCAAGTTTTTCACCTTTTCTCGGCTTTTTCCGCGCGAATGATAACTCTCTTGGCGTGAATCTTGGCGTCTTTGAGGATGATTTTGAAGCCTCCGGCAGTGATGGGCAGAGTGGGCATTTCAATAACGGGTGCGCCTACGGGAACCTCTTTCTCCTCGGCTGGAGCTTCAACCGCCTCAGCAGCTACCTCAACTGCCTTTGCTTTCCAACGTTCCACAACCGGATGAGCACGCGCTTCCAAGAATGTTCTTAAATCATCGGTTGTCTTTGCCTCGTTCTCGGTTGCGATCTTGTCTAGAAGTTCTTTTGGTATGAAGTCTTTTACCCGCTCCTTGATGTTAGCTGGCATCCAAACAATGCGGCTCCATCCTCCGTCTGATTGTAGCAACTTAGGCGACCTCATGTACTCCACTGACAAACCATGGAACCCATCGACTTGTCTACCTCCGGCAGTAGAATCCGCAATTGTGGAGAAGGGCAAGCCATTGACAGTCACTTCCTTGTACCCTCGGTGAACTATTCCAAACCCTTCGACCTCTGGAATGTAAAAAGCAACGGCTTCGAAGCAACCACATGAGGTATGAGGGTACCCAAAACCTGTGTAAAGCCAAACGCGGGTGATTTCGCCCAGCGACTTCTTTTTCACAGTTTCGTTTACACCTGAATACTCGCCTTTCACTGGGTCGATTAGCTCCCCCTTGTCTATCTCATACACGGGACCTTTAGGGTCAACTCTAGCCGTGGCCCTCGCGTCAAACCAGCTGATTGATCCACAGTTTGAGTATCTCTGAGGTGTTATCACGCAGACATGTGTTGGAGCAAACGATTGGCAAAGGCTGCAACCATAGAACTTGTCAACTTCTTCGTCCTTCAGCCCTCTAGCCTTGGCATCCCGAGCCTCGTAAATTTTCAAAGCTTCCGCATACATTTCTTTGACTTTGGGAGGATCTGTGAGAAACGTCACCTGTATTTTCTCGATGATTGGCAACTCGCTCTTGTAGAGTCGCTGCAGAACCTTTCCAACATAATCGAATGAATTGAATCCTTTCTGGAAAGACTTCTTGCTTAGGCGCAGCCAAATGTCGTAGCGCTGGTTGAGGTGCATGAATCCTTCAATGTAGTTGCAGAAGGCGTGGATCCTGCGTTCCACAACGCTTTCCAGTCCTTCTTCGAGTTGTTTCCCAGCGACTTCAACGAGAATGCCAAATGGATGGGAACTGCCAACCTCCATGTCTTTGATGTCAGGTCCGATGACATTGATTTTTCCATCTTCGATTTCATCTGAGCTTCTCACTCTAGCAAGTTCAAACTTTGTGTCGATGCGTTCGCCGCCTAACTCAACCTGTGTGTCCTTGTATCGAATCCGTTCTCCTTCGTAGATGACGCCAACGTCGACCGGAATGTCTGCAAACATCGACATTTTCTTCATTCTCCTCCTAATTTGCCAATAATAACTTCGAGACTTTGAGCCCAATCCTCAACTGAGAGATTGGGAAAAGACCAAGACGCGTGCGGATGATAGTACCTGTCTAGACTAATGGTTTTCAGGTTCTGGCCGAAGTGTTTGAGCCCTGAAAAAAGAACCCACTCCATATAGTACGTGATGCCCATAAACATAGCGAGGTCGTATTGACCCTTACCGTCTAGTCCTTTCCACTCAGAATCCACTAGTCTGTTGGTTATGTCAACAGCTGACATAAAACCCGCTGGTTGAAAGCCTTTCTTAACAAACTCGCCTATGATGTGCGCCGTGGCCACTATGGGAATTTTTCCAACCTGTGAGATGAGAATTGCGTAGTCTAAGGGTTTCTTGTCTCCGATTTCAACTTCAGCAGCCTCGTGTCCAACGATAAGTAGCGGCCTTTTCGCTCTCTTTACCATGGCGACAACAACTTCTGGCTTGGTTATGACCAGCGCTTTTGTTGGGCCAGGAATTTCTGCCTTTTGCCAAGGTTCAGCCGTTGCCATCATGCTTCCTCCTTCTTTTTTCTTATCATTCTGGGCAAAAGTGTGGGGTCTGGGATTCTGTTTTCCTTCCATTTTTTCTCTTCAAGAATCTTGTGAATTTCATCCTTCATGGTTATGGGTATGTCTAGTTCGGTGCGGACGAAGAGGTTGATGTCGTCAGGTAAAGTGCCGTAAAGACGTTTGCTCAAGTCGATATAATGCGTTAATTTGATGGCTCTTCCCCTCGTAGTGTCGTTCGGTCGCATGCACAGTTTGGCTATCATCACCATGGCCTCTTCCTTCGACTCAGCCGCGTAGAAAAGATGCTCAGGGGTAGGCCCAACATACACGCGGTCACCAGTCCTAGCATCATAAACATACCAGTCTTCCTCGCGGTCTTTCCGTCCCAAAAGCATGCGCCGATACTTTGCACCGTGAGGACCAACTATGACCGGAACGCCGAGTCGCCAGAACCCGCTGCCTATGGCTGCTGCTTTCTGGGAGTACGCTCCCCATGCGAGCCCAACCGCACCCACACGATTGAGAATGTAGTCGGCGATTTCTTCGTAGTTCGCCCTTAGGTTGCGCTTGGCAAATATGTTGGCGATTTTGATGGCTGCACCCGCTATGTGTGAGTTGGCTACGCATGAGCCCACGTTCACTATTCCACCCGCTTCAAACGAGCCTGGATACATTTCGTATAAGGTCTTGCCCTCTTCGTTCTTGTACATGGCTGCAGTCATTGCGGCGCATCCTGAAGTGACCACAATGTATCGTCGGTTGGCGAATTCTTGACAAATGTCAACGACTTCCTTTCCGCCGTGGGGATAGTTGGAGCACCCCACAACCGCTACGACACCTGGAATCTCGCCTAGGACTATGGGGCTGCCCACGTTTCGTATTTCCACGTCTTGTATGGCGCCTCTCCCAGATCTGACCTTGAATTTTTCTTCTTTGAGTTTCTTTTCTCCCGCCTTAACAATGTAGCTGTGAAGGGGTAAGTCCACTTGGCAGGCGTTTTCACAGCGTCCGCAGCCTACACAGACATCGTAGAGATTTGCAAGTGCATCTAAATTGCCTGATGAGGCTTCGGCGACAGCCTCCATTATGTGAAGGTCTTGTGGGCATGCCCTTCTACAGTCGTTGCAGTTCTTGCAGGTTTTTGCTCCTTCGATAATGTCTTCGACGTTTGGGATAGCCTTGAACTTTTTACGGGCTGGTGCAACCTTGACCGCTGTTCTCGCCGCGACTTCTCCGACCTTTTCTGGGTCGAGAATGAGCACGCCTGAAACCTTTCCTTCGATTAAGTCGGTAACGATTGCGTCAACAGGGTCATTTGTTCGATTTGGTAGACCCATGCAGTTTTTCTCGCTTGTCACAATAACTGGCGCCTTGATCTTTTGGGCTTCTAATAAGCTGTCGGTTCGCACGCATTGTTCATCTAGGACTATGACGTCTGGAAGCCCGCTTCTAATGAACCTGAGCTGCCACGAGATTGGACCGATTATTTTGGCCTTTGGATTGTAACGGGTGACGTCGTGTGCTGTGCAGCATAGGCCGCAGACTTCTACTTCGCCATATAGTCCATTTGCTTTCAGGTAGTCAACTATTCCTGTGGCGGGTACAACATTATGGCCTATGCACAATATTATGGGTTTTTGAGAGTCTATCGTCCCGTATCCTAGGTCGACGAGTGGTGCTTCTGGGTCGGCTTTTGGGAAGCCTAATGCTGCTACCTGTGCTATGTCTGCTACTTCCAATCCTATGTGGTCTATCATTCCGGCATGGAATACTTTGGATTCGAAGTCTATGTTATGACCCTCTTGTCCAGTGTGAGTTGACGAGAGCAGGTTGGTGATCTGGTTTTCGCAGTAGTCTAGAGCTTCTTCAAGGTCGCCGAGGGATTTCGGTCTAATGCCACAGACTAGGCGGGTTATTGGAGCCTCGACTTCTATGTTGATTCCGCCGATGTCTATTGGGAAGTCGTGTCCATTTTTTTCTATCAGGTGTTCAACCATGTGACGGGCATGGGCTGTATGAGTGGAAGCGCCGATTAAGCAGGCGAGCAAGACTATGCGTGATTGCTGCGCGGCCATGTTGATTCCGCATGCGCCTCTTTTACCCGCGGTTAGGTCACATTTGCCGAAGGTGCAGAGGCAGCAGACGTCGCAGTATGGCATATAAAACGGTTTATAGCGTTGTAAGAGTTTGTGGTCCCATTCACGTAGGCTGGTTATGCTTGGGAACGGTGTGGGTCCCATGGTTTCAGTCCATGTTTCTGTGGCAAGGCGTCCAAAACTGAGTTGAAGGTCTTTTATGGTTGCGACGTCTGTTTTTAGTTCTTTTATTTTAAGTTGAACGTTTTTTCGTGACAACGGTTATACACGTCTTCATGAAAGTGTTGAATTTAGTGAATAATCCGAGAGACCCTTATAATCTTTCTGGGCTATGATTCTGGTCTTTTGTGTAAGTTGTTTTGTTTATTTGTAGCTGCTCTGGGGAGGGGAAGGTCAATGTTGAGAACGTTGGCGGTGGACAATTAAACGGTGCAGCACTGTCAGTTTGCGCTACTGACCCTTTTTAGAAAGTTAGTAGTTTGTTGAATACGTTTGTGTCCCTAATATTTTAGCAAATTGTTTGGGTGTTTTGTATTCCTCGACGCCTTTGAAGTGTTTGTCGTATGAGACTAGATATTTTATGCCTAGTTCTCTGATTGCGGTGAGTTGTTCGAGGTCTTTTTGGTTGATTTGGCTAACATATTTTGTCGTGTGTTGATTTAGCTGGTAGGTAAAGATGATTTTGCACGTGGTGAATAGGTACATGCGGAATTGGTCAGCTAACTTTTTGGAGTAGTGTTTCTTGAAGTATTGATAAACTTCCTTGAATGTTGATTCAGTTATTATTGCTTCGAACTTGTTTCGGTTTAGGGCGTTTATGATGAGGTTGGAGTTTGACTTCGGGGTTTCGAAGGCGTATATGAATACGTTTGTGTCAAGTAAGGCTCTAAGTTGAATGCTACGGCTGTTCAAGACGCTGCAGGTCCTTTTCGAGCTGTTTTGGGCTGGCGCCTCTTCTTTTGTGAGCCCTTATGCGCTTCCATAAGTCTTCTCTGCTTAACAGCCCAGAGTCTGTAGCATACTTAACAATGGCGGCTCGAATGGCTTCAGATTTAGAGTTGAAAAGCCCAAGACTGACCATTTCATCGAGAAGCTCTGCTTCTACTCCTCTGAACTTTAACGTTAGAGTGGTGTCCCGCAACGCTTTATCCCAATCTTATAGCGATTTAATAGCTATTAAATGTTGCTTCAGTGAAGCTTTGATTAATGCCTGTAGAATGCCATAGCGCAAGTTTATTAGGAATTTGTTAACAATGCCCTTATAAAAGCAGGGGAATGTTGTTTGTCAGAGGTTCGTGTTGCCATTGCGGGCGTTGGAAACTGTGCGTCAGCACTGGTTCAAGGCGTGGAATTTTATAAAAACGCTCAGGAAAAGGCGGCTGTGCCTGGTTTAATGCACATCAGGTTTGGCGGTTACCATGTTCGTGACGTGAGATTTGTGGCTGCATTTGAAGTGAACAAGAACAAGATTGGGAAAGACTTGGCTGACGCTATATGGGTTGAGCCTAATTGCTGTGCCAAGTTCGCCGAAGTGCCTAACACTGGCGTTAAGGTTTTGCCCGGTCCCATTCTCGACGGTGTTGCGCCTCACATGAAGGAGCCATTTCGTACTTATGATGAAAACGAAATGAAACCTGCGAATGTGACGGAAGTTCTGAGAGAGGCTGAAGCAGATGTGCTCGTCAACTTCATTCCTGTAGGAAGCAACGATGCGACTCGCGCTTACGCCGAAGCATGCTTGAGAGCTAAGTGTGCCCTAGCCAATTGCATTCCAGAATTCATTGCATCTGACCCTGCTTGGGCTAAGAGGTTTGAGGAAAGCCGCCTGCCGGTTGCTGGCGACGATATAAAGAGTCAGTTGGGTGCAACGATGCTGCACCGTAACTTGATCAAACTGTGCGTGGATAGAGGCGTTGAGGTTGACGAGACCTATCAGCTTAACCTGGGCGGCAACACAGACTTCCTCAACATGACAGTTGAAGAACGGCTTCATTCCAAAAGAATAAGCAAGACAGAAGCGGTTACGAGTCTCGTACCCTACAAGGTTCCGACAAGAATTGGACCCTCCGACTACGTGCCATTTCTTGGCGACAAAAAAATCTGCTATGTACTCATCAAAGGAAGGAAATTCGGCAATCAACCAGTAACGGTTACAGCCAAACTTGACGTGGAAGATTCACCCAACAGTGCAGGCGTGGTCATAGACGTAGTAAGAGCCGTAAAAATAGCGTTAGACAGAGGTATAAGCGGAGCATTAACAGGCATATCCGCCTACGCCTTCAAACACCCACCACTGCAGGTGCCAGACGACCAAGCCAAACAATGGGTACAAGACTACATACAAGGAAAACG
>Ga0315310_10003097_pt1 | contig 10372 bp, 6 predicted proteins | sample TDP5_MG_FD_203630 | JGI IMG/M metagenome (GOLD analysis project Ga0315310, IMG submission 203630) | Freshwater sediment microbial communities from Lake Towuti, South Sulawesi, Indonesia - TDP5 | ecosystem: Environmental > Aquatic > Freshwater > Lake > Sediment | place: Indonesia: South Sulawesi...
TCCTCAGGGAAAATTTCTAGGAAATGATGGTTAGTCCCTAATGCGTCTGATACTAGTTTGGCAATCCTGACATCATCCATATCCTTTGTTCCAAATGTAACGGTATTTATCGGGTAATATTCCTTCCCTATGCTTGCTAAAATAGTTCTGGAATCCAATCCACCGCTCAAAGGAACAGTAACTCTAACATTATCTCTTACATGCCTTTCTATTGCTTGTAGGATAAGGTTACCAAGCATTTCTTCATAACAGACTTGAGATTTAACCTCTTTCTTGTCTAAAAAATTGAAGTCCCAGTAATTAGAAATAGAAACCCTGTTGTCTTTAAACACTAAGAATGACGCTGGCGGCAAAAGTTTAATAGATTCAAAGTAAGTTCTATTTTCCGCGACGAATCGAAAAAAGAATAAGCTGACCACTGCATAATTATCTATCTTCTTCGAAATACCATTACAGGTTAAAATTGCCTTCACTTCTGAAGCTAAGTATAGTTTACTGTCGTATTGTGAGTAATAAATAGGCCTCAGACCATACCTGTCATTGACAATAACTAATTTCTTTTCTCTGGAATCCCAGATAATTATGTTAAACGCTCCTTTTAGTCCAAAGACGAAATTATTTCCATATTTTTCATAAAGTGCCAAGAGAATATTCGAAGTGGAAACGGTATCTTTAATTCCGGCCTTATCCCTTAATTCCTCAGAATTATGAATTTCACCATGAAAAAGTAATACAAAACGATCCCCCTCGCTATTTATAGGCCCTAAATCCCTCTTGAATATTCCATGATCAACATGCCCTAATGCGAGAGGACCATTTGTATAAGTCTCTAATCTGTACCACTCATAATGTTTAACCGCGCGACACATCTTATTTAGTTGGTCTAATCGACTGGATTCATTCGTTGTTAATAGAGGGTCTATTATGCCTACTATACCTGGCATAGCATGCTCCAAATTTTTCCGTTTATTTCACAGCCATTTCGAAATACTTATAATCAGCATTTTTAATTTGCCCTTTCGTATAAATCTTGATACGAAAAGTTCGTTAACACAAATATTATTAATAACTGAAATTTTCTATAGTTATCCTGCGCAATCAACAAAAAGTTTACTCCACAACCCAAAAGTTAAGAGCCTCGATATAAGCTCTATGTGATTGCATTTGCCGCTAATATGTTCTTCCAAAACACGTTCCACTGTCTTAATATTTAGGATACTTCTAGTATGGGCTTTCCCATCTAATAATGTCCTGCGAATAAACCTGACCAAATTTTCATTTTCCCTTGACCACTGAGCATACTTGGCAAAGAGATTAATTGAGGACACTTTAGAATACCTGTTGTCAGTCAGCTTTCTATCCACCATACTAATCTTTTTCTTTAAATGTTTTCTGATTAAATGTAGAGTCATTTTGATAAAGGTATTAGTTGCGTCGATCGGCAGTCCGGTCTTTTCCCATGGAATTTTGGAAAGTTCTGGAAAAAGGCGTGAAAAAGTCCGAGTATATAAATATTGATATCTTCTTTCGTTCGGAGGAGTATTAATGATGAAGTCAACGAGGTCATTGTCGAAAAAAGGGCTTCTAACCTCCACATGAGTTCTCTTAACAAGATTGCCACAATTTACAAAGCGTCGCACGTACTGAGTAGCGATAGAATAATCTATGATGTTACCGATATACTTGAACTTACATCTCTTGGAAATATCCTGTATGATTCCCTTTGGGTAGCTTTTGATTTTTTCATAATAAGAGTGTGTAAAAATAGACTTTGCTAAGTCTATCGAAATTGGCTGAAAAAGATGCTCAGCAATTAACAACTTCTCTTTCCTTTTGAAAACAGAAAAAGGACTAAAAAAACTCCCAAAGGGCTGCATTCCATCAAGGCAAACGTCCGTGTAATCTCTTATTAATCCAAGTTTCATATTACCAGTGGAATGGAGAAAGGATATCATTCCATCAGTAACATTTACTATTTTTTCTGCATGATTAATAATATCCTCAGGGAAAATTTCTAGGAAATGATGGTTAGTCCCTAATGCGTCTGATACTAGTTTGGCAATCCTGACATCATCCATATCCTTTGTTCCAAATGTAACGGTATTTATCGGGTAATATTCCTTCCTTATGCTTGCTAAAATAGTTCTGGAATCCAATCCACCACTCAAAGGAACAGTAACTCTAACATTATCTCTTACATGCCTCTGTATTGCTTGTAATATAAGGCCCCCGAGTGCTTCTTCATAATAATCCTGACCCTTGCCTTCTTTTCTATCCAAAAAATTAAAATTCCAATAATTAGAGATGGAAACTTCACCATTTTTAAAAATCAGAAAAGATGCGCTCGGAAGTAATTTGATTAATTCAAAATACGTTTCATCCCCCATTACGAAGCCAAAGAAGAATAGGCTAGCAATAGCAGAGTCGTTAATATTTTTTGAAACATCATTACAGGTCAAAATTGTTTTCACTTCTGAAGCTAAGTATAGTTTATTGTTGTGTTGCGAATAGTAAATGGGCCTTAGACCGTATCTATCGTTAATAACAGTCAATTTTTTTTCTTTCGAATCCCAGATAATTATGTTAAAAGCTCCCTTTAATTTAAAAATAAAGTAGTTTCTATATTTTTCATAAAGGGCTAGAAGAAGTTTTGAAGTGGATGACGCTTCTCCAATGTAAATCTCGTGTTTCAGTTCCTCATAATTGTAGATCTCACCGTGAAAGAATAATGTGTAACGACCATCTTCACTATTTATGGGCTGTAAGTCTGTCTGAAGTATTCCGTGGTATACCCAACCGACGGCCAGAGTTCCCTTTATGTATATCTCGGGCTTGTACCATTCATAATGTCTTAGCGAACAGCACATTCTGTTTATCTGTTCCAATTGTCTAGATTCATCTCTCGCCGATGAAAGGTCTACGATGCACGCAATCCCTGGCATAATCTGCTCCCAACTTTCCTTTCTGCTCTACGATCGCTTCAAGAACGGAATCAATGAAGAATTGTGATACTTTCTCTCCCTGTATAATCGGGTGGATTCCTTTTAATATCTGCTATCTCCTCAGCTTGAATATAAATGCGAGTTCTATCTTTATCAGGAACATAAAACGTGATGCCATGTAAATCTCGAATACTTGGGACAAATGAATCAAAGATTGGCTCTTCCACTCTCGAAATTCTAATAATTATTTCATCACCTATAGTCTCAAATGACCAGTTCAAATACTTTTGATTAACATAATAATTCAGTAACTTTGAGGTGGTAGTGACATAGATATTTCCGGCTCGGTATTCCCTTTCCAGATTTCGTAGAGCAACCTGAGTCTCTTTGGGAATCGGCTGGGAGTAATTCGAATTTTTACCTAAATGGGTATAAACAATCATATAGCCGCCAACTCGTTTTAACCTGTCAAGCGTCCGCTGGGAGATTACGTAGGCTAAGCGCTCAGAAGTAGCACCTGTTGCAACTCCTTTCCAATAGTTATCAAATCTTATGAATTCATAGACTTTTTGACCATCGTCTAGTTTCGTTATTCTTATAAGTTCATAATCTTTATGCATAGCGTATTTCCTGTTTCCAAAGACAGCCAAAAAGTTTTTTGTAAATTCTTTGACCACATTAACTAAAGAATGAATAGGATGGTCGTGGCCGTAAATATTAGTAAAAGTTGTCAAAGTTATAGGCACAGATTGGCCAGCAATCATGGTTAGCCGGCCAAGCCAGACAAACTTTATTCCATAGGCCATCGTGAGGTCAGAATGGTAGGCAATCGAATCTGGATGGTCTCCCAGGCCAAAAGTAACATCATCACCTAAGTTATCCATGGTTTTAGCATGGTCGACCCACACTTCAATTCTATTGCTGTTCTTTTCCAGTTCTTCCAGCGCCCTAACTGCATCTTGGCGAGAGAAATCGGATTTCTCGCCATAAGAGTGCAAGGTATCTATATATCCTTCTTGGATAAATTTTGCTATTATTTCCTTATCTCCACGCTTCCCGGAGAAATATGAAAAAGCACAAGTTGCTGGAGCGAACATCATAAAACTATTACCGATATCTAAACCAACCCCTTTCCCCATACTGGTTTTCTCCTCCGTGTTCAGGAATTTTTGAATTTCTAAGAATTCTTCTTTAGTTGTAGTTCCATCAATGTCACTACAAATCGCCATTGCCCCTTTATAGGGATAGGGAAATCTACGTAGCGCGACCTTACCTTCAGTAGTGTGTCCTTCACGATAAGACCGATTTATCTTGTGAATGTTTATTAAATATAGACCCATAAACCCAAACATTGCTACTGCAAAAGACCAAACAGGAATGTATAACTTTTTCTTGGATGTTCTAAATCTTTTGGACTTCAAAACAAATCCTTTCGGCGTCTCTATTAAGACCTTTTACATCTATCCAAAAGTACTTTTTTATATACTTCGATTGTTTTTACTGCGATAGAATCCCAAGAAAGCTCCCCTTGCGTTTTTCTGAAAGCGTTCTCTCCCATTCTTTTTCGTTTTTCTTTATCTTTTAGCAGGTCAATTATAGCTTCCGCCAATTTCTTCGGATTTCGTGGAGGAACGATATAGCCTGTTTCACCATCATCGACAACTTCTGGAATGCTTCCCACATCAGTTACCACCACTGGTTTCTTGAACGCATACGCTAAAGGAATTATTCCACTTTGAGATGCCTCTATATATGGAAGTACCACAACACTGGCTCTTTGAAATAATTCAGGAACCATTTCGTTTGGTACGAACTGGTTATAAATGATAAACTTTTCCTTATGTACCATCATTTCTTGATACTTTCGAAAATCTTCACCTCTGCCAGCTATCACTATCTTAACTGTTGGCACCATCTCACTAATGAATGGTTCTGCCTCAATTAAATATCGCAGCCCTTTATATTCCCAGATTCTGCCTAAAAACAAAATTAAATCATTCTCTTCTTTAACTACCCGCGTGGTGAATTTCTTATAAAAGGAAAGCTCACCATGCGGTATAACTTCAATGTTGCTGGCTGATTTATTGTATTTCTCTGTCATTAGCTCTTTCAATTTTTCCCCGTGAACAATTACCCGATCTGCAAATTTCACAACCAATTTATGTACAAATGAAGGAATCTTTGTGGACTGTCTATCGCCAACGTGAGGCCCAATATCATGAACTGTTACGACTAAAGGGTATCTCGTCCTTAACAGCGGTAATGTCAAATTGAACCACGGATGGTCTTCCTGTAAATGTATAATGTCGGGGTCAAAGCTGTTTATGCGCTTGACAATTTTATAGACGCTTACCATGTTCATTGGATGCCGGATTCTAGGTTGATGATAAAACTCTACATTCAGACCACCTTCCACGGCTTGGATAAGCTGTTCTGCCCATTTCCGCCTATACTCTGATTTATATTTGGGTACCATAAGCAATACTTCTTCGAGCTTCGATAATGCCTTGGCTAGTTGCGTGACATATTCAACATATCCAAATGAAAATAAAACAGCGCGCACGATAAATGACCCTCTCTTTACTGGAAACATTATTGGCTAGAAGGCCTGTATCCACTTGAACTTTGACTTTGCGATAGTCCCAATCCGCTCTCCTTTTCCCACAATCTTCGAAGGATATGTATATCGCTTTTGGAAAATGTTCCCAGTGCAACCAGTAGCAAGGCGTAAACCGATGCTGAAATGAATATTAAGAGCAATAAGTTAACTGGTCTAAGTAACAAAATAACTATTCCCATCAAGGCTCCAGAAATAAGGGGTCTTCCAGTAGCTTCAACGAAGTTTACTCTGAATAGGTTCCTTGAGATAAAACCATATTGTAAAATCAAAAATATACAAATGGAAACAAAAGTGGCTACACTCGCTCCTAAAAAGCCTAATTTTGGTATTAATAACAGATTCAATCCTACATTGCACAGCATACCGACAATGTTTACCCGCAAGTCTATCCTTTGATTATTGCTTGCAATTAACGCATAAGCAAATACTAAAACAGTACTGAAGGGAACCAGTGTCCAGATAAGAATACGCAGAGCATTAGCAGAGGCCAAGAACTCATTCCGGAAGAACAGCTGCACGAATCTATCAGCCAAAACTGTAGTCCCAACGCCAATTGGCAAAATTGTAAAAAAGAGATATTTGATAGATTTTGTACAAGCCATTTTGAATTTTTCGGAGGATGTCTTAAATAGTCTGAAGATAACTGGTTGAAATGCCATGAGGTAAGCCATCGGGATTATCTTGCATACGTTCATTAATTTATAGGCCGCAGAGTAAAAGCCGACTTCTATTGGTCCTTTTATTTTAGATAGCATAACCACGTCCACGTTCCAATAAATAGTAGAAAAAATAAAAATAAGGGCAAAAACAGGAGTGGCTTTGATAATCGACTTACAGAAGCTGAGATCTATCCTGTAAACTGGCGTTCCAATAAACCTAAGAACGAAGTATAAACTCAAAAAAAAGATTAAGAGATTACTTCCTAAGATTACAGTCATCAGTTCCACTAATCCATAGCCCTTAAATAAAATGACCAGACCAAGGACGACTTTAAACAAATCTCCTGTTATGAGCGGAATGCTAACATATTCGAGTTTTTCAAAAGCTCTACATATCGATTCGCAAATCAAGGCTAACGCCCCAGGAATTAAGGAAAAACTAAGAACATAAATAGCCAGAGTAGTATCTGTCGAATAGTTTAACAGGTAGCCTGTTAGACACATCGCTCCAGCCATCAGAGCTGAAAAGAAAAATCCAACAAAAGATGCATTAATCAAGTATTTACCTGCTTTTGACCTATCTCGGGCAACTTCTCTTGTAATGAAGTGTGTAAAACCCAGAGAAGAAATAGTCTGAAAGATGAAAAAAAGAGAGAGGGCAGTGGAAAAATTACCCAACCCAGAGACTCCTAAGGATCGAGCAACAAACAGTACCAATATAAAGGAGCATGCTGGTGCAACAACGTGGGCCAAGAACGCAGCTCCCGTATTCTTGACTAATCTCTTGATTGTATTCATTCGCTCTAGGTCCGAATTAGGAACAAAGTCTCAAGACGAAAGGTTAAAATTGCCATATAATAGAGGGTTTTGTCTCAGATTCAATTTTTATTATCGCGATAACAATACCGGTGAAAAACCAAAATATAAGAAATAAATGGTTTCCTAGAGATGCCGCATCTACCAAGCCATGGATCAAAAAAGCTGTGACACCAGCAATAACACCTATAACTATGCTTGACATCACGTCTTCACTTGACTTAATATAACGCAATCCCTCTCTATAAACTATGAATATAAGCCAGATGAAGATAGCAAGACCAATAATGCCCATCTCTGCTGCAATTTGTAAGAATATATTGTGCACTTGGTAAGCGGTTATAGATGTAATTCCAATATTGGTCGTATCGTAATCTCGCATGACCTCTGTGTAGTTATTAATACCTACACCCACCAGTGGGTTAGCCTTTATTATAGAATATGCTACTTGCATCAAAGGAATGCGTGACCACGCAGCACCGTAATCGTCGGTAAAGATTCGACGATTAACGATGTTTAAGAATTGAGGGTTGGCGCTGAGTACAATCGAGATAATAATCAAAACAGTAACAATCGATGTTGTAAAATTCTTAAGGCCCGTTTTTCCCTTGGTCTTTGAAAAACTTAGTAATAATACTATCAGGATACCTATTCCAAAACTATACCATCCTGCTCTTGAAAGACTACATATTAGCGCGCCAATTCCGGCAACCAATGTTAAACCGCACATTGATTTATAAATTCCCCCTATTCTCGAAAAAAGCAAACTCATCGAGATAGGCATCATAAACGTAAGGTACCAAGCAAAATCATTGTAAGATGCCCATGTACCCGAAATCCTGGACAATGGTTCACCAAGTCTTATATATCCTAACCTTTCAGGGCCACCCAGTATAGTTGGAACAAAAGGGCGGTCAAACTTGTATTGTGCGAGGCCAAGTAAACTTTCCAAAAAAAGACCCAAAAGCAATAGAACAACCACAAATTGAATTTCTTTCCTACTCCTAATGTTGTTTGCTACATAAAGGAAGCCAAGGTACATCTTAAGAACTTGAACTATCTCAAACAGGCTCAATTCTGGGAAAGATGCATTTGCCATAGATATTGTGGCCACACTAATTAGACAGAAGAAAGGCAGACTTATTTTAGGAAAAAAGTTAATCCTTTTATCTTTATTTCTCACAAGTTCACTAATCCACAGCACACACAGAACGGTAAGTGTAATATCGTATAGAGATATTATGAATCCAGCTGCTCCACCGAGGTGTCCGCTATGCTGTAGGGTGATGTCTAACTGTAGTGGCAAGGCGAACACTAATATCCCCATGAAGAAGCGCTTCACATCCCCTGAGGCGAGCGCGAGGAACGGGACCATCGCTCCTATAGCGCCAAGGATTCCCCATCTTGCTGGAAGTAGATTTAGAAACAATATGAATGTGCCGAAAAACGCTCCACCTATAATCACAAGAAGGGGCCAACCTACCCTATACCTTCTATTTACTTCCAAGTCATAAAAGGACATGCTTCCTCTTTAATATGACTTTAGAATTAATCCCCACAGAAAAATCTGACTCATACCTCTGAATACTTTATCTTAAAATCTCACGCCAAGACTTACTCTATGACCATTTTCCAATCTATTCGCTAGGCCGAAGGCGTAGTTGATAAAATAGTTCTGATATGTGAAACCAATGCCGAAAGCCAGCCCCGTGTCGTCACTATTAAATTTATAGCCGATCCTTCCCTGAACCATCTCTCGCCAGTCAAACTCAAAGCCGACTGCTGGAGTGACTTTCTCCTCATATACCAGAAAAGGAATATCAAAACTAATCAAGAGCTTCTGGCTATTAAAAGACCTCTGGTAAGCACTACCGACAGAAATTATGAGGGGGAGAGAGTCTCCTTCATCTATGAACTTAATTTTTGTTCCTAAATTTCGAACCGCTAAACCTAATGTCATCCCTTCAAGTGGCGGATGGTAGAGGCTTCCAAAATCTATAGCAAAGGCTGTGCCACTCTCCGCTTCCACGAGCCTTGAGGAAATTATCTTAAGATTTACACCGATTGGAAACCTGTCCAACAACCGGCGAGCAAAACTACCTACCACAGCAAAATCTTGTTCTCCTTTCACACTCCACTCATTTCCATCAAGGTCGATGAGTTCCATCTCTCCGACCGTGTAGTAAAAGAAACCCCCTGCAAAGACACCGAGACGGGTCGGCTGACCATAAAGAAGGCCCATGAAACTATCTTCGGCTAATCCGCGCTGATAGGTGAAAGAGGCTTCTCGGCCGGGGAGAGAAATCAATCCCGCTGGATTATAGTGGAGAACGCCTATCTCGCCGCCAACTGCAGTGTAAGCCTCAGCCATCCCGCTCGCCCTTGCTCCAACTGGGTGCTCAAGTACGACCGCACCAGGTATCCCGGCTCCTCCTGCCCACAGTAAGTTTGCCGGAAGGGCTATCAGAAAAGTAGAAAGAATGATAGCTTTTCTCAATCTTATCCTCCTTCGGTAGAGTAACCTGTTTTTCTCACGATGGTGATATGGAGTTAACCCCACACTTTTCAACCTATTTCAAAACTGCTACCTTTCTAGTTGCCTCTATTCCCGGTCCTTCTACAAAGACCACATATACTCCTGAAGCCACTATATCCTCTTCACTGTTCCTGCAATCCCATTCAATGAAATCTTGATATCCTGTGACATCCTTACTTTTCTCCCACACAAGGAGGCCCGCCATAGTAAAAATCCTGGCAACTACTCTTCCGGGAGAACTGGGCCAGAAGTGAATCTTTGCTACCTCGCCTTTCAGGGGATTAACATAACCGTTTTCTCCTCCTTGAATCTTTACTTCCCCTTCTGCTGAAAGACCAATGGGAACAATGGCTACAGTTATCGTCTCAACTCCTCCATTTGAATCTACTGTCACCGTCCCGGTATATCTCCGCCATACTTCAAGAGTAGCTGTATCCGCAGTCACCGAGACTGTTATATGGTTACCACGAAAACTTGCAGGGTCGACTCTTATCCATGGTCTATTTATCTTGATCGTTCCGCTGAGAGTACCTAGCCCTGAATTTGAAATCTCGAAAGTTTTCGACCGTTTCTGACCTTTTGGTACTACCCGGAAGTCTAAAGAGGATGGCTCAACTCTGAGAATTGGGCGGTTTTCCACAAGAGGACCACTGACGAGGTTTGTAGGTGGACCACTCGCCGGACTATTCCAGATATCTTTTGCCTCAAAATAGTAAGTATAGTCTGTACCCGGCCCTAATCTATTCTTGGTGTAACTGTAAATCTTCCCATCGCTGTAAGTAGTATCTCCTGGATTAAC
>Ga0315310_10003098_pt1 | contig 10372 bp, 12 predicted proteins | sample TDP5_MG_FD_203630 | JGI IMG/M metagenome (GOLD analysis project Ga0315310, IMG submission 203630) | Freshwater sediment microbial communities from Lake Towuti, South Sulawesi, Indonesia - TDP5 | ecosystem: Environmental > Aquatic > Freshwater > Lake > Sediment | place: Indonesia: South Sulawesi...
TTTCTGTGGACGTGTTGAAACCTATCGTAGGGCAATCGCTCGTAAGGCGAGTTTAGGGCAAACAGACGGTGAGGAAAATTCTGGATTCTAGGTTGAAAAGTGGTTATATTATGTGGAGTTCTTTTCCGATTTTCTTGAACGCGTTTATCGCAAAGTCTAAGTCTTCTTTGGTTAGGGCTGCGTTCATCATGGTTCGTATTCTGGCTTTGTCTCTCGCTACCATCGGGAAAACAATCGGCAAAGCGAACACGCCTTCCTCAAACAGTCTCTCACTTAGTTTCTTGGTGATACCGCTTTCTCCAACTATGACCGGCGTTATCGGTGTCTGACTGTTGCCCACATTGAACCCCAAGTCTTTCACAGTGGTCTTGAAATAGCGCGTGTTATCCCACAACCTCTTCACGTGTTGAGGCTCCTTCTCCAAAACATCAATCGCAGCGATACACGCAGCCGCAACCGGCGGAGGATGCGAACCGCTCAAGATCCAAGTGCGTGACCTGTTAAAGGCAAAATTAGCTAGGTCTCGGCTTCCTGAGATGTGGCCGCCTACGACTCCAAACGCTTTCGAGAAGGTGCCCATCTCCACGTGCACCTTGTTCCTATCGAGTTTGAAATGGGAAACGATGCCTCTCCCGCCATCGCCTAGGACGCCTTCGCCGTGGGCGTCATCAACGAAGACCATTGCGCCGTGTTCTTCCGCTAGCTCTGCGATTTTGTCCAACGGTGTTATATCGCCGTCCATTGAGAAGACACCGTCTGTTATGATTAGGATCCGTCTATATGGAGGTGAATGCTTCTCTGCTTCGTTTAAGACTCGTTTCAGGTCCTCCATGTCCGCGTGTTTATAGATGCCTCTTTCAGCGTGCGCAAGCCGAACGCCGTCTATTATGCTCCCATGATTGAGTTCGTCGCTTATGATCAGATCTTCCTTGCCCACGAGCTGAGGAATCAATCCAGCGTTAGCGGCAAACCCGGTCTGGTAGACTAACGAAGCCTCCGCGTGCTTGAACTTAGCTAGCCGCTTTTCGAGTTCAATGTGAATGTCCATGGTGCCAGCAATAGGTCGCACCGAACCCGATCCCGCACCATGCGTTTTGACAGCCTCGATGGCTGCTTCCATGACTTTTGGATGAGTGCTCAGTCCTAGGTAATTGTTAGAGCACAACATGAGTACTTTTTTTCCATCTACGATGCACCGTGGCGTGCTCGGTCCTTGCAGGATGCGCAGTTTCCAGTCGAGTTCACTCTTAACTAGGGCTTGATACTCTTCAGCTAAGAACGCTGTTGGGTTCCGCACGATTATTCACCTTATGTTGTAAGATTTCACAATGTCTGTTTCGAAGTTTATTTTATTTACCATTTTGGCTCCAAGACAACCTTCGCTGCCTGTTTGGACTCGATTAGTTCTATCGCCTTCGCTATGTCGCACATTGGAACTCTATGCGTAATGATTGACGACAGTCTTTCTCGAAGTCCAGCGTGGGCAAGTAGCTCCTTGACTTGGACCCATGTTTCAAACATTCTGCGACCCGTTATTCCGTAGACAGTAGCGGACTTGAAGATCATGGCGTCATTCAAGTTGAGTTCCATCGGCTTGTCCAAGATTCCCAAAAGAGAGACTCTTCCACCTGGAGTAAGCATCTCAAAAGCCTGCCTCACAGCATTTGGATCGCCGGACATTTCCAACGCGACATCAACGCCATTACCATTTGTGGCGTCACGAATGATTTTCACAAGGTTTTCACCTTCTTCTCTGGCGCTAAGAACCATGTCCGCGCCCATTTTGTGGGCGAGTTCCATCCGAACCTTGTTAAAGCCACCAGCTGTGACAAACACTCTAGCGGCGCCCAACTGTTTGAGAACGGCTGTCGCCATCAATCCTATCGGGCCCGCGCCCAAGACAGCGACGTTACTGCCTTTTACATCGTTGATGTAGTCCTTGGGCAGAACAGCTTGGACGGCGTTTCCAAGAGGCTCCTGAATCGAGGCGAGGGCGGGTTCCAACTTAGGGTCGTTCTTCCAAGCATTCTGTTCAGGCAACGCAAACTGTTCCGCGAAGACGCCGTCTCGGTCGACGCCTAAGATTTCCATGTGCTGGCAAACGTGCATTCTATTGGTTTGGCATTGATAGCACGTGCCGTCTACTATGTGGGTTTCGGCTGAAACCTTGTCGCCCACCCGGACCCTGGACACGTCCTTGCCAGCCTCGATCACTTTTCCTGCAACTTCATGTCCAAAAATTATGGGAAGTCTTTTCAGGCGAGTCTGTGCCCACTCATTCCATTCCCAAATGTGCACGTCTGTGCCGCAGATCGAGGCGGCTTCAACTTGAACCAAAATCTCGTTGCTCTTGATTTTAGGCGGATTCACACTTGTGACTTCGGCACCAGGTCGCCTTTCTCTCTTGACTATGGCTTTCATTTTTCTATCTTTTCCCAGATCAGTTCCTACTGGAACCGTTCGTTAGGTTAACTTGATGGAATGCATTACATAGCAGTGAATGTAATTAGGCTTTTCTGTATGAGGTTCCTACACTTGAAGGCCTTGGTAAGGGGATGATTCGGGGCTGAAGATGGGTTTTCTCGTCAACCCGGTTGCTGGTATGGGAGGAAGAGTCGGCCTAAAAGGGACAGACAACGTTTTGGACAAGGCATATTCCCTAGGAGCCAAACCGGTATCGCCGGCAAAGGCAGTAGAATTCCTCAAAAGACTAAAAGATCTTGGATTGGCAGAAAAAATCAGTCTATTGACATGCCCAGGCGTGATGGGAGAGGACGAGGTTAAATCCTCAAGCCTCAGGGCTGAGATTCTGCCTATGCCAAGACGAGATGAGACCTCGGCTCAGGACACAAAGCTAGCTGTAAGACTCATGATCGGCAACAAGGTCGACTTGATAGTTTTCGTGGGTGGTGATGGCACAGCGAGGGCCATATTCGACGCGTTGGATCGCCAGACTGTCACGCCTGTCTTGGGCGTTCCATCGGGCGTCAAAATGTACAGCGGAATATTCGCTGCAAGCGCAATTGACACTGCGGATGTTGTGCAGGCTCTCTTGGAAGGTGAAGCGCAAATAATTGATTTTGAGGTTGTTGATGTTGATGAGGAGACTTTCAGGAGTGACCGCTTTTCAACCAAGCTTCACGGTTTTTTGAAAGGACCTTTTGTACCTATGCGCCTTTTGGGCAGCAAGCAGATTAGCCCAGAAACACTGGATGAGCATGAGAATCAGATGGCGGTTGCCCGGTTCGTGGTTGACGACATGAGGCCAGGGGCAACATATATTCTTGGACCAGGGACAACAATCAAATGCATAGCTGATTTGCTCAACGTGGAAAAAACCCTGCTGGGAGTGGACATTTACACAGACAAGAAGATCGCCAAAGACGTGAATGAGGAGAGAATCATTAAAGAAGTCAGAGATTGGAACAACACGTGGATTGTACTCTCACCCATAGGGCGTCAGGGCATGCTTCTCGGTCGAGGCAACCAGCAGATAAGCCCTGAAATAATTAGGAGAGTTGGAAGGGAGCATTTGATCATTGCTGCCACAAAAAGCAAGATTCAAGGCATAGAGGGAGGCGTCTTGCGAGTTGACACGGGCGACGCTGGGGTTGACGAAATGCTTAGAGGATACATCAGGGTGGCAATTGACTATCGCGAGTGGCGGCTCATGCAAATTGTCTGAGTGTTCACATTACTCGCCTATGATTTGAATTATCACGGTTCTTTGTCTTGGATACACGTCCGTTTCTACGAAGACAAGCGATTGCCACGTGCCTAAGACAACTCGACCGTCAACGACCGGCAGGGTCTTGTCAGGGCTTAGAAAGACTGACCTTAGATGCGAATGGGCGTTTGAAGGATGTTCATATCCAGTTCTTCTAGGGATGAGATTCTGGATTGTGTTCCTGATGTCGTGGAGCAGGCTGGGCTCATACTCGGTTAAGATGAGGACGCCCGTTGCGTGAGGCGCAAAGACATGTGCTAGACCATTTTGGATGCGTGCCTTGTTCACCACGTCTTGAACCTTGTCTGACAAGTCTATGAAGTCTATCTCGCCCTTAGTAGAGAAGCTGAAACTCTCATTGAAAACCTTCATGATACTATCTCCATTGCCAGTCTTTCTTGCACGGTTAGGGATAAAAGATATTTGAACTTCGCATCTGACCCCAATATAGGCGTAGTCTATGAGTGAACCCGACTATGAACAGACAGTCCTAGCTCACTACAATCAGAGAGAAGTCCAAGAAGAAATCGCAAGGTTCAGTCAAGACCGCTGGGTAGCCCTACACTGCGAGACTCTCAATCAGCAAGGCTATCCTGTCTGGGTCAGGTATCAGAAAGACACTGGCGTCGGTAAGGCTCCGTTAACAATAAAAAAGGCTGAGGATGTACCGGTGCTATTAGAGCGGTACAAGCGCCTGAAACCGAGGACCTTCTACGCTTCGATCTGCGTTTATAGGGAATTGACTCGGCAAGACCATGTGAAAGATCTTGGTAACATTGTGTCTTGTTCTCCCATATGGGATATTGACAACACGCCAGAAAAGTGGGAGGCAACAATTGAAGTTGCTAAGGAAATCGTGAAGCGTCTCCGCGAAGAAGGGGTGTCGCGTTCAGTGTTTTTGAAATGGTCTGGCAACGGGGCGCATGTGCACGTACACGACCGGGCCTTCTCTTCAAACCTCCTTCGGGAGATTTCTCCGTTGAACGTCTCCTATGCAGTGGTAGAATACATCAACTTGGCACTGAAGCCAAAATTCGCTGATGTCGCTGTGAGGCACGGAGCCCAAAAACTCACCGTCGAGAACGAAACTGACATTCAAAGGGTTTTCACATGCCCCCTCAGCCTGCACCGAAGCCTCAACTGCGTTGCAGTATGCATCTCACCGGCTCACATAGACGAGTTCACGCCTGACTGGACCAAAATTAACAGTTTTCGTCACTGGACTGGATGGGACGAGTTTGAGGATGGTGAGGGTGACGCCCTTGCTGAAAAGGCTTATCGTCGAGTAGGCGGCTATAAAACGAAGACTGTGCCTAAACCAAAACCCAAAGAAACGACAAACTCGATAATCAAGTGGATAAGCAACGAGTGAGTGCGGAAGTCTGTCTATGCTTTTGTATCCGGAGAGTGTGCCCCTAAGGGAGACATTCGTGAGCCTTGGTGATGTAGTCAAGTGAATTTAATACCTACTTCACCATACTCACTTTGGACTGTTCTAAGTATGTTGACGATGGCTCGGAATCGCTGGTTTTGCCTACAGGAAATGCTTTAGAAATAGGGGTCCGATCCAAATACGCCTTGTTTGGGCTTCTTTTCTGCAACTCCAATCCATGATCTCGCCAGCAGAGACGGATACAAAAGCATAGACGTGTCTGCTCAATAGATGAGTTTTTAACCAGAGACGAATATTCTCCTAATCGGTGCCTCATCAATGTCGTTGAAGGTTGAAGATGTCATGGTGGAAGACGTGATAACGATCGAAGCCGGCGCTACAGTCAAGAAGGCTGTCAGCCTTATGAACGAGAATGAGATAGGCTGCCTCATCGTCGTTAAGCAGGGAAAGGCCATCGGGATTGTCACCGAACGCGATATGTTAGCAAGGGTCTTGGCTCTGGCTCGTGATCCGGAGCGAACCCGAGTTTCAGAGGTGATGAGTGCGCCCTTGGTTGTTGCAGACCCGAAGATGGACCTAGAAGAGGCGGCTAGGCTCATGTTCAAGATGAAAGTCAAGAAACTGCCAGTGGTTTCGGATAGCCAACTCGTTGGTCTGATAACCCTAACAGACCTGGCTCGATTTCAACCCCAGATCATAAAGATACTGAAGAAGGCGCATGCTGTAAATCAGGCGCCCAAAAGGATGCAAAAAGTCGTTGACTTCTACATAGCCTAACATAGTTTTTGGCATGGACAAAAAATCTGTCCATGTGAGAAGACAGGGTTGCTTTTGAGGTCATTTTTGGACATAAATACTATCCAAAAACCACTGGTAGATGGTCCGGAGAATTTCAGAAAGCCCTGCGCTCTGGGGTGCCTCATAACATTGTTAGTGTCAGGCTTTTGGCTAAGGTTTCTATCCGTTTTTCACGGCTTTGAGGCGCCTCAAACGCCTGAAAAGGCTTACGTTTAATCGAATCTCCTAAATTCTGTTGGTTTCTATGCTGATGGATAGTTTTCTTAGCTAAAATGAAATGTTGAGTAGGTGTACAATTCTGTGCATGGTGAAGGTTTCTGCCCATCTGAACGCTATTGACGCGCCAAAACTACACACAAACGAAGCAAAACTAACATTCTTTTCCCGCACTCATAGCGCGCGCTACGGCTGAATTGCCCTTATTTCCTCGCTTTTCTTTTGCACCTGGCTTTTGGAAGTGGATGGTTGAGCTTTTTCTTCTTCAGGTTTTGGGATTTGTGCTCGCGCCGCGATATACTGTTCGATCAATTCTATTGTCTCATCCTTTGCTCCCTTGTACCTGCGCAGAATCGCTTCCCCTGTTGTTTTTCCTTTGTCCTCCAATAGGTGAATGTCATGATTCAAAGCATCTTCAGGGCAGAGGTATCCAAATTCCTTGTATCGTTTCAAAAGCTCCACATAAATATCTTCCATCTCAGTGAGTGACACCATCTTAGTGAGTGACATATACTTGACCTTCACAAACAGGCTTATTCTGAACGCCAATTTGCCGCGCGGAACAAGAAAGTTCTACAATGGAAGTTGCACTAATAATTTAAGAAGTTCAAATATTGACCTCAACTCAGCGCGTGCGCATGGTATTCCCGTGGCATCCAACGAAGATCTACTTTTTGGCTGAGTTTTCGGGTTGAAAAAGAGAAAGTATTACTTGTAAAACTGTAATCTAGGTAGTACAGTGTCTTCGAATCTTTTGAAAACCGCAAACTTGCCCAGCTTGCGTTTGTTTGATGCTTCAGAGTCCATTTCTGCTTTGATGGACGAGATCAATTCATTCGCTACTTTCATCAGAGCCTTTGCCTGCTTCTCGGTTAACTCGTTACCTTTCTGCTGTTCAAGTTCTTTGATGATTTCATTAAGAGCCTCTATCGCTTCTTGGCCTCGTAGGATTGGAATCTCTGGAATTACAAGGTTGCGCATCTCAGTCACCAAGACAGAACTAATGATAATTTTCTATAAATATAGTCCTCTGAGAACTGACATATTCCGAAACCGGATACGTCTTGCAACTGCAACGTAAAAGAGTAGGAAATCTTCTCCGATCCACTGAGCGATCACAAGCCATTCTATGTTTTACAATGCAGAATTGCAGGGAAAGCCGCAGTGAATTTTGCAGATTTTACGCTTAGAGAATTGTGGCTCCGGTCATTTTCAGGGCGTAATGCCATTGGTCTTGGAGTTCGGCGATGCGGTCCTTGACAGTGGTGTGCAGTTTGTTCTTGAGGGTTGTCTCTTTTTTCCACACCGTTTTGCTTGCCTTGAGTTTATTTATCCGCTGAGAGAGTTCAGGGTCGCCTATGGTCTCTCTAATCCAGTTTTCGAAGTCTCCTCGCTTTAGGTGAAAGGCCAAGCACTTAGGAGCAATCGTGTTGATTTTGGTGCAGAGGTCGGAGAGGCTCACAGCGAAGTCTCCGGTGGGTTTCCCGATGTCCGCATAGAAGAAGAAAGCCTTGTCATACACAACGTTTCCCAAGATCTTCTGGATACGGTCTCGACTCGGATTGTCGAACACCAAGTTCTCTCGATTCTCTGTTCTCAGCACATGTGTCTGGGTCATGGGTCATCGCCATTTGGGGTTATGAACGCTATAGATAGTTTTTATGAATTCAGAATCTTTATTTGAACAAGGACAGTGTTCTACCGACCTTGTTTTTTGATGCCTATCAGAGACAATTATAAGCCCTAGACCATACTTAGATTAAAAGAAGTGCTCAGCCATGTCAACAGCCGCAGAGGAATTCAAGAGATTATTGAACTCGTCGATGCCCTTTCCAGCTGAGGTGATCTCTGCTTACTCACGTCTAGGACCGGTCTTCACAAGCGGAGACCTGAGCATAGAGGCGAAGATCCCACGGTCAACCGCAAAATATTACGTCAATCGCATGACAGATCTGCGCATGATTTCCCGTGTTCCCCACAGGAAAAAGTATCAGAAATATGCCAACGCCCAAACCTTCTCGGACTGGCTCACCGACCTCATCAAGCTCGCCATCCGCCCACTGGAAAGGAGAAGCTGAAAAACAAATGTCATTAAGGGACCTTGCCTCACAGGCCAAACAAAAAGTAGGCAAGGGACGACATGGACGTGTACTAACTTTCAAGGAAATCCGGAGAATCAAGAAAAGAGGCTACGAAGCCGAACGGGAACTTGTACGCAAACTGCGATTCAACGGCTTTAAAGCCGTAAGAGTGCCGGTGAGCGCGCCAAGCGGCGAGCCCTTGCCCGATGTTTTCGCGACTAAAGGAGACTCCCTAGTGGCTTTTGAAGTCAAGGCGCCTAAAGCTGAAAGAGCCTATTATCCACGAGAACAGGTAGAGAAGCTCTTCTTCTTCCTGAACTTCTTCGAGCCGTACACCCAGAAAAAAGCTGTGTTGGGAGCCAAGTTTCCGCGCAAATGGGTCTTTAAACTGGTCGAGAAACCCGATGACTTTGTTGTGTCCAGGGAAGAATCAAGCAGCTTCCAGCTGGAAACTCAATAGTCACATTTTCTTTCTGTAGTGAAAACAACAAATACTCGCATTGCTTCTGAAAATGTGTGGTTCAGTTGACCAGACTCAAGGAATCTGAGGAGCATCAGTGGTACGTGAACATCTTCAACGACATGGGCACAGACTGGGAAGCCATCGTCAACATGAGAGATACAGAGAAAGAAGCGGGGTTCGTTGAAGAGGTTGTGCCCAAAGAGGGAGTTACGTTAGATCTTTGTTGTGGCACAGGGCGCCACTCCATTGCTCTGCGCAATAAGGGCTGGAATATAGTCGGGATGGACCTGTCAAAGAACCTTCTCACGATTGCTGAACAAAGAATGAAGGAGGCAGGAGCTGAATATCCTCTAGTGAGAGCAGACATGCGGTACTTTCCATTCAGAAATGAAGTCTTTAACACGATCATTAACATGTTCACGAGCTTCGGCTACCTGCCGTCTGAAGGTGAGGACGTTAAAAGCTTGTTGGAGATCAGTAGAGCCCTCAAAAAGAACGGTGCATTCCTCCTGGACTTGGCCAACCGAGACCACATAATCAGGAATTTTCGCGAAAGAGACTGGGCTGAGTTTGAATCATACTACCTCCTTGAAAGACGCTCTCTTGACTTGGAAAAGTCCAAGCTGCTAAGCCATTGGTCCCTCATCCGAAAGAGCAACGGCAAAACTGAATCGATCCGGCACGAAGTCCGTCTTTACACGCTTACTCGAATAGAACAACTGTGCAGAGAAGCTGGGCTAACCGTTAGAGAAGTCTACGGAGGCTATGAAAAACAAGAATTCAACCTCGAGTCTTCCCGAATGATTGTCCTCACTCAGAAGCGATGATTGAAGGCAAAATCTAAACTTCAAGGTAACTCTTCATTTTGCATGCTGTATTTTGCCGTGAAGACTATCGCCCATGATGAACCAAGAAACGCAAGTGTTGAAAATTCAAGTCAGGGCAATCTTGACGTCTGGAACTTAAGTGGGCAAAACTAATTTCAATGTTCAAATAAAAAAGGCATGTGATTTTCAAAAGAAATAGCTCCTAATTTGAGAGTTTTCCGGCAATATGACAGTCCTGTGCCTTATTTTTGGCTCATTTTGACAGAATCTTAGATAAATCTCCATTTGTTTCCAGATGATTTTGATGAATTCTTCTCAATAGATGTGCATGCGCGGGGAGTTCGTTGATAAAGTCTTGCAACTGGAGCACGGGCACAACTGGCACATCTTTATACATTTTGTATGGCCCCTGTGTCAATGACATTACTATGGGGATAGCCGTGGCCACTTCCCATCTGTCGACTCTGGCTTTTTGGCGATACTTGCCACGTGCTTTTGAAAAGGCTTCTGTTCGCTCTATCTGAGCTTGCACCATTCTGGCAGTGGCTGATCTTTTCCAACCGTGTTTCCAATGCTTGCAGTCAACGCAAAGAATCAACGGCTTCTTAAGCGCTATCAAATCGATCTCCCACTTTCGTGAAGCATGCATGAATCGGAAGTTCTTCAGCACCAGGTAACCGTTAGCCTCAAAAGCTTCAGCGGCAATGCCTTCGAACTCTTTCCACGAGAGCAGGTCACACACTCTCTGAGGGTCAGCCCCTAACCTCAAGGCGTACAAAGCCAATTCGACACGTTCAACTGGTGACACCTCGATTACGCCTTTACTTTCATAAAGGAAATCACATTGGCACAACCTTGTAAGCTCTT
>Ga0315310_10003099_pt1 | contig 10370 bp, 14 predicted proteins | sample TDP5_MG_FD_203630 | JGI IMG/M metagenome (GOLD analysis project Ga0315310, IMG submission 203630) | Freshwater sediment microbial communities from Lake Towuti, South Sulawesi, Indonesia - TDP5 | ecosystem: Environmental > Aquatic > Freshwater > Lake > Sediment | place: Indonesia: South Sulawesi...
TATTCACGAGGCCGGATGCAGGTTGGATTGTGATATCGGTCCCCGTCACACTCGAACACGACCTTGAACTCGGGGAGAGCAAAATCCACCACGTAGGTGTTCCCGTCTGCACCAACGATGGGGTGACTCCAGCCCCGAATAAGCTTCTTCAAAACCCGTTGATTCCAGTTCTTCGAGAATCAATTCCCTAACCCATGAATCGAGTGAGCCAAAAATCCAAACCACCTCGCCCTCGTCATATGGCTGACATGTGGGACAACTTGTTACTCGCTTTTGGGCTTGCTCGACCGCCTGGTCGAAAGCATCCTCGAGGGTCATCTGGTTCTCTGGGGAAGCCATTACTAAACCTCAGGTAGCGAGATTACCTCGTATATGTTACCACGCGCATTAACCGCATCGCTCTATTAATGTGGTTTCGCCCCGCATGCCTTTTGCAGCTGGTCAGGCAGGATGCCAAGGCGGCTGAGCAGCCACGGGGCGCAAGACCTCGTCACAGCTCGGTCACAAGCGGCTTTTCAGCAGCCCGTGGGTAGGATTCTTAGACCGAATTTCACCGCCACTCCCAGAAGACCTTCCGAAGAGCTGCCCATATGCTCCAAGCCCTTGTCGGACGCGGCCTTCAGGGATATTGCCCGATGCGGGGGTAATTGCGACGATGGTCTCAGAAGAAGCTGGAGGGGCTGGCGGGACTCGAACCCGCGACCCGCGGTTTAGGAAGCCCTTCTAATTTCGTTATCCTGTTGGCTCGTCTTTGCTTTCCCTGCACCGGTCAGAGCCATTTTGTTCGTTTTTTAGCTCCTATTGTTCCCAAATTGTTCCCAAGTTTTTGAGTAGGTATTTCAACGGCAACGGATCTGTACCCATTCGGTAGCAGACCTTTGGTTGGAGGAACCTGCCAAAACGAAATAATTTTGGCACAGCAGGCAGGTCGCCCGGGGCTTTGGCGGCAGCTCCCCGCCTTACGGGCGCTTGCGCGGATGGCGCCGTTGTAAGTATTCCTGGATATCCTGCTCCCCGATACGCAGGTGAGGCTCAGCGCGCGATTCTTGCGTTTCTCCTTCCAACTCCCGCTTCAGTCGCGCAAAACACACGCCCGGACCATCCTGGAACTTCAGGAGGGTCGAGCCAAACGCTTTTAGTTGAACTGTAACGGTGAATTCGCGCATCTTCTCGGGTGCGTCGATCACGCGAAAACTATAGATACGAGAAGTGGTTGCAACACTGAAACCGGCATATTGGATGGTCATTCAGTATCCTTTCTTGGTCTCTACAGTATACGCTACTCCGGGAGGAGATGCCACCGGGTTCTCAAAGGGGCACACCCGCAAAAAAGTGCTAGGTAGACTCGCTCACTTGTGATAGTGTAAGTATGCGTTTGTTGCTCTTGTAATAGCTTTTGAGTTGTACTCAAAGGCTGCGGGAAACGACTCGCGGCCTTTTGTTTTTCCAGCCCGAAGACGTTGCAGAGAACAAACAGCATCCTAAGGAGCAGATGTGAACGTGAATAACAATCGAGAACGAGGCACCGTGAAGTGGTTCAACGCCAGCAAGGGCTACGGGTTCATCCAGCGGAGTGCGGGTGAAGACATCTTCGTCCACTTTTCCGCTATTCAGGGAGAGGGCTACCGCAACCTCCAGGAAGGCGCAGTGGTGGAATTCGAAGTGGTCAAGGGGCCTAAAGGCTTTCAAGCGGCGAACGTTGTCCAACTGTAACCCGATGGAGGCCGGGCACAACCGCCCGGCCCCTTTTCTCTTGCTCCAGGGACGAGGTGTTCTTGTCCTGAGCAACTTTGGGCGAGGAGGGTCATGGCAAAAAGCCAGCAGACATTTCGCAAGCGGCAACGAGAGAGGAAGCTACGCGAGAAGGCACAGCTTAAACGCGAGCGCCGGGAACGACGACGAAATGAAAAGAAACGCTCACAAGCTCTTGTTCCACGGCCGTTCACCGGCCAGGCTAACCCGACTGGAGTGGGGCCCGCCGCGGGGGACAAACCAGAAGGCGAAACTCTACCTCCGACAGACGAGTAGCTGCCTTCCTGCTACAACTCCCGGATTTGAACCATACATCCGGCTTACCTCAAAGAAGGGTGTAACCGCACCGTTCTTACCAGGAGCTACCCTGGCGCTGGCGTGTAGTGTGCGGTCAAGCTCAGCTAGCTCCTCCGAGTTTCCCAGATGGCGAGGAAATCTTCGCCCGACTCAAGATAAGCTTCGGGGAAGTCGGCATGCAGGCGGTGAGTCTGGATAAGGCAGCTAGCGTCAGGGCGCCAGCCCCTGGGACTGCCAAAACGTTGTGGATTCAGCATGCCCCGAAGCGAAACTTCGACTCTAGGAAAACTGGTCAATTGCAGGGACAACTACGAAGACGGTTTCGGCACCTCTCGTCTACTTCGCCTAGGATTCATACCGTCGGTAACTTGAGGGGGCGCTCAATCCCAGGAATGTGAGGCCCTCTAGCAGCACATCGCAGTTGCAAAATCACTCACGCGGTTGCCAAAATTGACGGGGGACCTCCTTCCTACATTCTGAGTGGACACCTTCAAGCATGCTTACTGGCTTTACTCAGCCATGCGTTGCACTCCAGAAACAGGATACAGCCGGTATTTGCTGAGGCGGTCACGAATCGCTTAACTGGATCTCCTTCCAGAGGAAATGGCACTCCGACCTGGCCTCGGGAGTCGGTTCTCCTCTTGAATTCTTCATCGATGATGCCGCCATGGTGCACGATCAAATGCCGGATTGCTTCCAACCGAGCTAGGTCTTTGTTGCGAAGCGCACTGTCGAGCTTACTCCCGTCGCCCAGGATGGGTTTGTAGGCTTTCCTTATCCCGGAGACACTTGTGAAATCAAATTTCTTTCTGAGTACAGTACCCATCTTGCTCCGCATGTCGAAACCGTGTTTGGCCAGGAGCCCGACAGGGATCTGCTTTTGAGAGAGAGCATCTGATTCACTCGCCTCCAATTCCTCGAGAGTGCTCGGCACCAGGCGCGATGGACACGAGTTGACTAGGACTTCCCAGCAATCACCGGCCGCTGCTTCAAAAGCAGTCCATGCGGCCGATATGCAGGCGAGAATCAGTGACCGTAGGGAATTGCGTAGATCTGGGTGAACCTCTGGTCTCTCCTTGTTCAACATCGCTTGCAGTGTCCTGTAGGATCGGTCGATGATGCGCTGGTGGTCTTGTCGATCCCGCATTCGCTCAGCTGTTTTCGTGATAACCTCCTTCAAATCGCCGATAGTAACCGTAGTTCTTGCTCGGGCGTGCTTTACCACCTCACGTACTGCGTCGGTCATTCCGACGCCATACGACATTAGTGTGAGAGGCATGCCAAGCAAGCTCCTAATAGTCAGGTGGCTCTCCACGAATACGGTACAGACTCCGAGAAGATCAACAGATTCAATTGTGGGGAGCTGCTCGGAAAGTTCGGGGCCAACCAGCTTGGTTGCGTTTCGAAGTTCGACAATTTCAACACTCAGCGTCCTCTTCATGAGTCATCTTCCTGCTCGGGGATCCGTCGCCTTTCACTGGTGTTTGCACCAGTGTATGGCCTTGTCTGTCATCGCGGTGAGTAGCGGCAAAAGAGTCAACCAGAATGTCATCGAAGGCTCATTTGCGTCCAGAATAGAACCGACCATTAGTCTGATGCAAGTGGTAACTGACTGTCAGTTCATTGAAATGATCCGTGTGCCATGTTAGGGTCCCGCCTCTGGTTTGGGCAACCAGAGGTCAGATCGGCACAAGAAAGTGTGCCAAAAGCCTGTGATGGAAGGCTTGCGTAAGTAATTGAAGACGGGGAACGCCCGCTGGCTATGTCTTATGAGTCAAAAACACATGACGCTGTTGAAAAAGTGGCTTCGAAGGATGGCGAGCAGCGATTTTTCTTTGTTCCGTTCTTCTTATGTGCTAGCATACATTCAGATGAAGGCACGCCGTTCCCAGCGTCAGCCCCAAGAAGTTCGGCAGCAGTTCCGCGCCTTGCTGGCGTTCAAGTCGGCTAGTGTGCGGAGTGCCTTGACCACGGCGTTACTGTATGCCACATAGGACTCTCGCAACGCTGGCGTCATGCGGGGCTTCCCGCCGGGGCCGGAGACCATCGGGCCGGTGCGCCAAGCGTGCCGCTCACACAATTTTGTGAACCCCACTAGCTGGATCACGCGGTCTATGAGTACAATCTGCGTCGGCGTCAGCTCGCGGCTCTCGCCGCCGTACTCTAGCGCCAGGTCATCGGCCAGCTTTTCGATTCCGGCGCGAATCTCCGCGCACTCGGCGGGCATCTCGCCTTTGTGGAGCCACAGCCAAGCGCCATGTCGCACGTGGTCGGGTATGAGATTCTGTGTGTTGTAGTGTTTTGTGCTATTGCTCATTGTGTTTTCGACATCCTAAGTACGCTCTAGTTGCTTCTATTCGTGCGAAAAACGTATCCTTCACAACTCTGCCTCCCGTAAAGCATCCCGATGCTCCTGCCACTCTGGCAGGTAGTGGGTTTCTTGGTCGAGGCAGCGGTCGATGACCTTAGTGGCGAAGATGCTTGCCTTTAGTTCACCAGCCTTCAGCTTCGCCGCGAGGTCGAGCCAGGCATCGGCGACGATTTCGACAAAATCTCCCCACGGGCCGCCGCGCAGGACGGCTTCATAGTCAAAACTGGCAACTCCCGGATAACTTATGCTGCACGCCGCCTCTGTGAAGGCGTCGATTTCCACTTGGGAGAGCAGGCCGGTTTTTAGAGATTCGGCGACTGATGGCCTGTCGGAATTCAGAACCAGCTCCGCTACGGGCTGGGGCTTGTGCCTACTACCTTCCCGCTGGTATTCGGCGGATGGGCGGGCCGGCTCGGCGGCGGTTGCAGTCGGCGGGGTTGCAGTTGCTACTGCAACTGCCCTGCCCAGCCCTACACTCATCTTGACCCAACCCAACCCTACCCAACCCAGCGATACGTGTTTGTACACGTTTATACGTGTCTATACCGATTTCGGATTCCTTACCCGCGCGCCCGACTGGTTGCCACTTCAGACCGAATCTGCGCTCCCAGGCGCGGATAAGGCGCTCGGGCGGCGGGGGGAAGTCGGAGCGGGCGGACATATTGCCGACGAGCCGCTGCGTCGCGCCGGTATCGCAAATCTCGATGAACCAGGCACGCCCTGCGCGGTAGTGGGATGCGAGTCCAGCCTTGACCCACGCCGCAACAATAACGCGCATCTTCGCCGCACTCGGCGGAGCTGCGGGGTACAAAATGCCAGCAAGGGTTGCCAGGTCGCCCGGTAAGCGGCCTAGGTTGTCGCAGACGAGCTTCGCACGAAAGAAAGCCTCGCGCACCAACGGGCCTTTCACCTTAGCTAGGCGCGGGTCGTGCAGATAAGCGCGCGGTAGCGGGGTGGTGATCCGTGTTCCTACCGGGGTCATGATGCACCCCCGGCATCCGCGTCGCCATCGGCGGGCACGCGGTTGGCGCGGATGATTTCGCTAGGGTCGAGCAAGACGCGGTCGCCGAGCCGGACACACGGAACGCGGCGCTGCCTACACCAACTGTAAAGCGTCGCTGGCGCGATGCGCAGGATTTGCGCCGCCTCAGCGACGGTCAGGAGTTTCTGATTTTCCATTATCTCTCTGCGTGCCTCCATCATGCATCTCTTTATCCAGCTCCGTCACCATCGGCGCTATCTGCTCGTAGAAGCGAACCGCCTGCACGAGTCCGCCCTTGCGGTGAAGCAGGTGGACGCGCTCCACGCCGCTGACGCCGACGACAACAATCGCCTTGGGTAGGGTCATATCGACCTCCAACTCTATACCCGCAAGCGGGCAGAAAAATTCCAAGCTCTAAGGCAAACTATCGTTTACATTTTGTAGGATTTAAGAAGTCATGAGGGCGGGCTATTCTCGCGCTTCTTAGCCCGACGCCGCTTTCGGAAGATATACGAACGGGTTCGCAACAAGACCCGCATGATCTCCAATTCAAGTTCGTTGCGAATCGGGCGGAAATGTTCAGCGCTTCGGTGCTCTCCAGTCTGGCGTTCCCATTCCTTGGCGAGCTTGCCGTTTGAAATCGGCGCCCTTTTTCTTCTTGTGTCTTGTTCGAGGCGAGCTTCAAGAAGTTTGTCGAGTATGAACCGTTTCTTTGGGTCGTCGCCGCATAGCTCGTCTGCCAATTGGGCCTTAAACTTTTTCCATTCGTCTTTTTCTATGACAGCGCGGAAGTCATCGCTTTCTGCCACAAGTATCACTTCTTCTGGCAGACTTTCCTCGCCTTCTATGACATCAATTGGTATGAATGGCACTTGCGGCGGCTCTTTGCGGAAAAAGTCGATGGGATTCTGTTCTACGTCACGCCAGCAGTTCTTGTATGCCTGATAATTGTCCAGCAGCGCAGCCAGAAGGTCTTCGGAAGATTTGAATCTCTTGCGCCGCCAGCGGGCGATACTCATACCTAGCGCCGCAGGGATGCACTCTTCAGGGACATCTGGAAGCCGCATCTTTTTTGCGATTCTGAATAGCATTCCCGGCTGTGGTTCTATTTTTCCGTCTGGGCTGCTTGGCTTCCCCGCTAACTTGAAAACCGTCTCATTGAGCATTTGCTCTCCGCGTTCGCGTTCATCCGGGGCTTCCGACTGCGCCCAGAAATCTCCCAACATCAACTTCATTATTTCCTTGTAAGACGCGCAGGCAGCGACTATCTTCGCCTCAAATATACCCCAAAGGCGGAAGTAGAGCCAGTTGGCAAGCTGCCGGTCGCCGAAACGCTTTAGCGCATCTTCGGAGAACTCAAAGGCCAGTCTGTCTCCAACAACCTTTGCGCCGGAGGCGCAGATCATCGCCAGTGTGGTTGCGGCGTTGCCGTAGGTCTTGACCATCGTTTGGAAGTAGACTGGCGGCCCAGGGCCGAACCATCCGGGCATGATCGTCTCGTTTGCGAGCCTCGCTACCGCTTTGCATAAATCCCGGTTAGAAAAACGGGAAAAATCGACCGCCTCGACTGCACGGAAAACGTCGCGGAGCACTCTGGCATAGGCCAGGAAAATGTATTCCCTATCGCTTTCGCGGAATAAAAACTGCATTGCTGCGGCCTGTGTGAGATGACAGAGCGCATTAGGGTTGGAAGAGGGAACGATAATCCCGCACTCTTCAGGTATGGTTATGCGCGCGAGGATCGCTTCAAGCCGCCGCCGGATGGTCTGCCCGAATGATTCATCCGCCCTGGGCAATAGGAGCGCAAAGGCATCTTCGAACTCAGGCCAAAAATCAAGTTCTCGCCGCCGCTCCGCTTCTTTCCAATTTCGCTTGTGCTCCCTGGTCTCGGCGAAATGTTTCCGCAGCTCTTCTTCGGTAAAGCCGTACTCGGCGCATAGTATCTCGCTCGGCTCAGAGAAGGGAAGGAGCGCCGCTATGTCAGCCTGTTCGCCCGCCGATAGCTTACAGACTGGGCACGCCTTGGCCCTTGGCTTTTCCTGCATAGTCATATTCCATTGCCGTAACCTCACTCTCTATACCCGCACAAAAAGCTGGAAATTGCAAGTCTAGACCATCCCTTTCGGTGTTCATCCTGGTGTCTATAACAGGTAGCACTAGGCGCACGCAGGGCTTTGTACGCACACTCGCCGAGATAAGAGAATCATCCACATAACAATAGGCAATACTAGGGACGCAAGGCGGCTTATCGCTGTTAACCGGAGGGTTGCAGGTTCGAGTCCTGCCTGGGGAGCCAAGCTATTTTTAGGCGGCCGCGAAGCAAGGGGCAAGCCCTTGCCCCGGTCCTCCTTCAGAAGGGGCGGGGTCAGAAGGAGAAGCCGAACTGGGTAGTGTCAGGGCCAGGGGCGACGCCGGTGTGCTTGAGTTGCTCGACGTAGTGGTCGGCTTCGCGGGTGGGCTTAGGGATGCGTCGGCCATCGGTGCAGGCCATAGCGAACTCAATCGCCGTCTTGAGGTCAACTAAGTGGCCGATGGAGATGAAGACGGGTTGGACGTCTTTGCGTGTACGCAGGACGGCGCCGATGGTTTCTTCGGCGTCCACCAGCGGCGTCCACGCGCCGGGTAGGTTCGGCGGCTCTTCGTAGTGCCCGATGAGCAGCGACTTAGCGCAGCCGATAGCGGGTGTATCGAGTATGACACCCATATGCGAGGCCAGCCCGAAGCGGCGTGGATGGGAGTAGCCGTGGGCGTCGAAGAAGAGCAGGTCGGGCTCGGTGCGCAGCTTCGCTAGGGCATCGAGTAGCGCGGGGCCTTCGCGAAACACCAGCAGGCCGGGGACGTAAGGGAAACTGATGGTGCGCGAGGCGCCCTGGCGCTCGAGTTCGTTTAGCGCGGGGAAGGAATAGACGATGACACCGGCGAAGCCGCAGTTTTTTTCTTTGTCGAGGGCGATATCAGCCCCAGCGATAGTTTTGATCGCGCGTTGGCGCAGGCTCGCTACCGGGGTGGGGTTGAGCCGCGCGCGCAGCTCAAGCTGAAGCCTGGCGGCTTCCTGCGGGCTCAAGTCCCAGCGATGCTCCACCCGCACTTTCATCTTTGCTGATTGTAAACCAGACGGGAAGACAGAAAACAGAAAATAGAAAATAGAAAACGGGATTGGTTGATTGGTTGCTTTGAATTTAGCTCTTTCTTCCCGGGGTTTTACAATGTCACGGGCCACGGGCCGCAGGTCACGTCCAGCGCTTTCACTCTAGCTTTTGCTTCCGGGTGTGTTAGAATGCCGCCGTGGGCACGTCGAAATTCTCAACCTGGACTTTCACTCTAGCTTTTGCTTCCGGGTGTGTTAGAATTCCAATTTTAGGTAATAGCGTGCCTAAACCATGTTCTTTCACTCTAGCTTTTGCTTCCGGGTGTGTTAGAATTTGGGCCGTGTCGAAGTATTGTTCTTGAGTTACTTTCTTTCACTCTAGCTTTTGCTTCCGGGTGTGTTAGAATTCAGGTTTCGGCTGCTGAACTCGAACTGCCCTTTCTCTTTCACTCTAGCTTTTGCTTCCGGGTGTGTTAGAATCCATATTCGCCGCTCACGTAGCTATCACTATTACCTTTCACTCTAGCTTTTGCTTCCGGGTGTGTTAGAATCTCGATGTCAGCCGGGATTCGACAGGGCTCTTTCCCTTTCACTCTAGCTTTTGCTTCCGGGTGTGTTAGAATCCGCCTGGAAGCTTTTTCTTTTGTATTGGTTACGGTGATGTGCAGGGAGAAAATTTCGCAAAGGTGATTTTTGTAAGTGGGGTGGGGGTGGTTTGCGAAGAGTGGCGTGAAAGAGGTCAAGTGTTTTCCTCCCGGTCAGGCTGCAAGGTGCGGAAGTAGCGGGCGAGTTCGGCCCGGCCTAAGGTAATCCGGTTACGTTCCTCTTCCTCAGCTTCCTCTTTGGGTGGGAGCTTCATTTTCAATCGGCGAATAATTTCCTGCGGGACGGCGCTCTCCGGCATGGCGGTGATGCCGATGTGCTGGAATTTGGTGAGGCGGTAGAAGCCTGCGGGGTGCTTTTCGGTAGCGTCAAGCCAGATGATCTGATGGCGTTTGAGCGTGCCCAGGCGATGGGCAGCGGGGGGAATAGGCGGGTCGAGCCGGGGCAGGCCAAGCCGGAGCAGGGCCCGCGGGCGAATCAAAGACAGCTTGACCTGGAGGCGCTTGGTTTTCTTGCCGACTTCCTGCTGCCAGATGACGACACCTTCTGAGGGCAGCTTGACCTGGACTTTGCGCACGGGACCATCGTGTGGGCGTAGCTGGACGAGGATGCCGCCGGGCTGCCGCCAGAGCTGTAGTCGGCGCAGGCCAGGGAAATTTTCAGCTAGGACAGCTTCGGGGAAAGTCTTGTTTTCCGGCAGGCCGAGTTCCCGCGCCAGGTCTAAGAGGCGGCTGCGCCAGTAGGCGGAAACGACATTTTGCAGTTGGCCGACTTTCAAGTCCTTCACCAAGATGGACTGCTTTAGTTTCGGGGCTTTTAGTTCTAGCGGCTGGCGACCGAAGGTAAGGTCGGCGAAGGAGCGGTGCCAGGTGATAGGGTAGCGGCCAAGGACGCGCACGATGGGGAATTCGCGTCGGGCAAAGAATTCCGCCCAGTCGGGGGCAAGTTCCGGCGGGGCCAAGCCGGGGCGCTCGACCCAGGTGCCGAGCCGGTCAGGGCGGCGAGCGCGATAGCAGAAGATACGCTCGCGCCAGGTATGCGGCGGGCAGGCGGCGAGCAGGGCGGCATCCTGGGCGTGAGAGAAGAGGCTGGCCGGGTCTTTTGGCGGGAAATTGTCGCTGCCATCGGGCTTTTTCAGCCAAGAGAGGCGCAGGCGGAAAGTTAGTCCGCCGGGGATGCGCTGAACGAGTGGTTCGCCGAGCCGGTAGTCCGTGCGCGGTGGGGTGACGCCGTAGCTGGCGAACAGCTTGCGCAGGGCGACGATGAACTGGCGCGGG
>Ga0315310_10003100_pt1 | contig 10370 bp, 9 predicted proteins | sample TDP5_MG_FD_203630 | JGI IMG/M metagenome (GOLD analysis project Ga0315310, IMG submission 203630) | Freshwater sediment microbial communities from Lake Towuti, South Sulawesi, Indonesia - TDP5 | ecosystem: Environmental > Aquatic > Freshwater > Lake > Sediment | place: Indonesia: South Sulawesi...
AGTGCGGTCAGTGAGAGGGTGGTTCAAGGATGTCCAGACCCCTACTTCATCGTTACCTCCGGTGTAAGTAGCCGTCACGACTCCTTTTCCCCAAAACACCTTTGTATTATTAGGCGGTGGTTTGTCCCCTATAGGCCATCTCTCCCCGCCGAGGCGATTGTGGGACCAGAAATCATGCCCTTGCATGGGCTGCGGAGCATAGTCGTCAACCAAGATAGTTACAGTCATTTGTTGGTCAGAGCTCGCCTCAGAAGGTGTCGGGGCCGAGCTGCCACCCTTCGCCGCAGGCTGGAGGGCAAACAGCATCAGCACCAGGGTAAAGGCAGACAACACCAGCGAGAGAATTAAGGCGAATACTGCACGTCTAGACTTTGTCATAGTCTTCCTCCTCACTCAACCTTTGTGTAGCTCCCTGAGGCCTTTTGACAAAGGCTCGTGAACGATCTGATCGGCAAATTCGTACAGTTCGTGGTCCTTCTGCAATGCGGTGAGTTACTCCTATTCGAAGTAAGAGTAACCGGCCAGAGCTCGCTGCGCGATCCTCCGGGTTTCCGGATCGCTACTTCTGGCCAAAGCTTCAAGCTTCGCTCTTGTCTCTGGCCGCATGCCGGGGCTGGCATGAACAGATAGAACTTTTGCAGCGTTGCGCCAATACTGAGCAGTCCCATACAGTGCCATACCAACGGCTCCTTTCGCTGCATTATGACGCTTCTCCCATTCCTTCATTTGCGCTCCTCCTTAGTTCAATTGATGGGGCAGATTCGGCCTACTGATATTGCAGCGTAAACCGCTCCCAGTCCCCCACTTGAGGGGCTGCGGCTATGATCAACCATTGCGTCTCCAACGGTCGGTTGCCGTCCAGAGCAGTGAAATACCTGTGGGCACAAGTCTCAAAAGCAAGTTTGCCGCCACCCAGGTCCTGCAGAGTAAACCGCCCACAGTCGCTCAGTTCAGGCTCTTGCCTAAGCGCCCAGTCCCAGTCTGTAGTGCCAGTCTTAGGGGCAGTGACGTACTTGTTGTGACAAGTCACAAGGGCGACCTTGCCGTCAGCCAGATGCTGCAGAATAAACCGCCCACAGTCCCTCAGGTTGGGTTCTTGCTTGAGGAGCGGACAGACATCCATAGCAGTGACATACCTGCCGTGATGAGTTAGGAGGGCCACCGTTGGGTAGTAGTTCTTGAGCACCATTGGCAGGTGAATCCTAGTCGTTGCAAAAGTTACGAGGATTTCTTCTGGTATTTCGTCAAAATATATTTCATCATGTGTAAAGCGGTCCCAATCTTGACCATCAATTTTCACGCTTACAATCACCTTATTGGAAAAAGGCGATTTAAATACAAAACCTTGTTCTGTGTTTGTATTTGTCATGCTAAAATTAACTGTTAATACATCACCTTGGCTAGAAAGAGTATAGCCAATATCTCCAAAATAAGTCGGAAATCCGTCAATTTTTATCTGCTCCTGCTCCTCTAGCCATTTTTCATCTATTCCGCTACCAAAAATCAATTCCTCATCTTTTTCGTAAACGAACAAACTTCTTACCAGATTGATGTAAATTGCACCTATCCAGGAGTGAGGCATGTCGCCAATATATTCGGGGTCTCGATAGCCGGGATGAACTACTTCAGCCCAGTGATTCCATTCCAAAGGGCGTCTGTCCTTTAGAAAATAGTTTAACATTTCCAGAGCTTTATCTTTCTGTCCCAACATAAGATAAGCAATGGCTGTTCTCATTTCGTAAGGAGTATATCCAAATTGTAACCCCTGCTCAAGACGAGGAAGGAAGGTTTCCTGATAATATTTATCCAGAGTATACTCCAAAGCAGGTAATAGACCTCCTTCCTTCAGCAAATCAGTCTGTTCAGTTGGCCACACAGAGACCGCCGTTGAAGTGGCATCAAAGTCTCCGTCATCAGCAGAGCCAGGAATATATTCAATACATAGCTCACTCCTTGTTCTTTTTATTGAATTAACTAAACAATTGCTGAAATCTTGATATTCTTTATCTATCCAGGGAATCAAATCATACCTCTCTAATTCTACTGCCATTTCCCTCGCTTCTTGCCAACCTTTCAAGGCCCAGAAATCATCCCAGTAGCAGTGCTTACCTGGTTCAGGATACCCTTCATGGCAAATTGATGGTGGCAATATCCCATAAAAGCGCGTATTCTCGTATTCAGGTGTTAGTCTCTGCTTTCTAAGGTCTTCTAAAAATTCGAGCGCTTTTACCACGTTGGGAAATGTTTGTTCCAGAAATGCCCTATCCTGAGTAAACTTGTAATATTCAGAAACCAAGAAAATAAACTCACCCTGGCTATCCCATTCATTTGGAACTGTAGCTGTACATCCTTCAGAGTAGATTACGGGTGGAATAAGCCCGTCTTCGCGCTGGAAATCGGCAACCCATCCCAAATAATCTTTTACTTCTGTTGTAAAATGTCCAGTTCTTAGTAAGGCCGCTCCCATATCAGCGCCATCCCTCATCCATGACCGGTCATAACTACCTGAGCCAGGCTGAAGGGCCTCGCCGTCTTTTTGTACCAGGATATATGCAACGTTGGATTTAAAGGTATTGACAATATCCTGATTGGGCAGATCAATTTCAATGTTATCCAGGATTCCCTTCCGCATGGCCTTTGACTCATCAAACGCGCTGAGAACTTCTGTGGGGGTTGAGGGCAAATCACTGTCGTCAATACTTTTATCCATTGGGATGACGAACATAAAATCCTGCTTTCCTCCCGGCGCTAAGCTATATGTGTACGCCAAAGCTGCTGATGCATATCCTCCTGTACTTGTTACAGTTGTCGTAGGAGGCAAAACTCCCTTTCCAATGAAATCCATGACATCATCTATGATACCACCATCTTCGTAAGCTATTGCACCAAAATCATCAGGAACTGTTATCGCTGAAAAACCATTATTGCCATTTATCTTAAAACGATTACTTCCTTCCATCTCTTCTATTGACCAAATTTTTTCAAGTCCTCCAAACATCCACCAGGGAGTAACCTGAAAAGGCCTTATAGTAAGGTAAAGTTTTCCACTAACTGTACTGGTCCCCTTGTTTTCCAGGCTGTACCAGATATAATTGCGAGAATCACCCTCATTTGCCTGATAAGGAAAAACTTTCTGACTAAACTCGATATCTTTGTAGTACCATTTGACTTCTGGAAAAGGCAGATACCCGTCTTCCAGGGAATGGGTTATAGTTTCTGTATCAAAAGCGGTGATTAACTTTCCCTCAATAGTAGTAGTTAAATATGGCATTAAGGAAAAACCAATAGTTAAAGGTGGCCCTAAGCAAAAATCCCTCTTAGGATTACCGATCATGCCATCATCAGAAAACAGGGATTCTGCTTCGCTGTCTGGAGAACCCACCACAGTCCAGTAATTAAGTTCATTATAATAAAACCATCTTGGATAATATCTGTTTGGGACTGGTGGAAATGGTATAGGATCAATAGGTAGAGCCTCTGTTTCAAATACTTCAAACTCCCATAAAGAATATCCCCATTGAGTTCCTCTCAATATACCGCCCATCCTTACATAACGAGCTGAAATAGGAGCGAACGTTATTACATCGGTTGTGAACGTTATTACATCTGTGCACATTATTACATCCTGTTTGCCGTTTCCACCATTATCAGTTGAAAAGACCTTATACCAAGTCTCACCATCTTGAGAAACATGAATTTGATAATATTTGCCGTAAGCTTTTTCCCAGTGCAATATAACTCGATTGATTGTTTTTGATTCGCACAGGTCAATGCTAATCCACTGAGGGTCAATGAATTTACTGCTCCACCTGGTACACATGTCTCCATCAATTGCCTTTTCTGCACTGTATTCTTCCTTTTCTTCCGAAGATGCTTCTGCGCCGCATAACTCTGTCTTTGTATAGACTTGCCCCATGTTTAATGGTTCATTCAGTATTGTTGTGATGCTTGGATTCGTGGAGGCAAGCACCTCCGCAGAGCTAAATGGTGCATTGTAGATGGTCAATAAACCTTCAACAATCAACAGAAGCAGAATTCCTACAAAGATGGTGCTAATCAGGTGAGCTATCCTTCTCATATTGCACTCCCCAGGTGTTTCATAACCCTCGTTCTGAGGGGCTAGCAACTTAATAACTCAGCATCGTGGTGTCCTGGTGTAGGATGTGTAGGCTGCCAACAGTTGTTCTAGCCTGAACCTCTCCCAGTAGCTCAGACCTTCAGTTCTTGCTATCACCACCCACTGCAACTCTGGACTTCGGTTACCGTCCAGAGCAGTGAAATACCTGTGAGCACAAGTCTCAAAAGCAAACCCGCCGTGACCCAGGTCATGTAGGGTAAACTGCCCGCAGGGGCTTAGATCAGTTTCTTGTCTAAGCGCCCAGTCCAAATCTGTATTGCCTTCCTTAGAGGCAGTGACATACCTGTTGTGGCAAGTCACAAGAGCGACCTTGTCGCTATCCAGGTGTTGTAGAGCAAACCACCCACAGTTGCTTAGATTGGGTTCTTGCCTAAGCAGCCAGTTTCCACTGTCATCCATAGCAGTGACGTATCTGCCGTGATCGGTTATAAGGGCCACCGTTTCAGATTCGACCACCAAAGTGGCCACTGAAGGGGGTAGCGTCGGCGACGGCGTAGGGGTGTCGGTACGCGTCGGCGTGGCTGTTGGCTCCGCCTGCGTAGTTGCTGTAGGTGTTGCAGTAAAAGACATCGCTGTTTGGGTCGCAGCCACCGCTGTTTGAGCTTGCTCTAAAGCAGTCTGTGTCGCCTTTTGGGCTAGGGCAGTCCCGGCTACGGCTGTCTGAGTAGCAGACAGATCAATCAATCCCACGTTGCAGCCGCTGGAAATCAACGCCATCAGCAAAAGCAGACTAACTCCTTGGAGAAGAATCTTGCTATTCCTCATCGGCTTTCTCCATCCACTCTTGGCTCTTGGAGAGTGCTATGCTAGATACAGCATAGCATCAAAATGTTACCGCAAAGTTACCACTGCACCGCCACTTTTGCTCAAATCCTCTGAATCGGCAGAGTCAAGGTAAAGGTCGTACCCTCGCCAAGCTGGCTCTTCACAGCGATGTGGCCATTATGCTTCTCGACAATCAGCTTCACAATATACAAACCTAAACCCTGGCCTCCCTCCTTTGGCTTACGGCCTCTGGCTCCTTCCACCGTGTAGCCCTTGTCAAAGATGAGTTCCAAGTCTTCTTCGGGTATGCCCTGCCCGGTATCGGAAACCTGGGCATAGACCACGCTCTTGCTTGCCTCCGCCCTCAGAACTACGTCTATCGTGTCCTTCTCCTGGCAGTATTTGATGGCGTTGTCAATCAAGTTGATGAACACCTGCCGCAAGCCGTCTTGGTTAGCCGTGATGCGAGGGAAATTCTCTGGGCTGGCCCGCCAACTCAACTCTATTCCCTTCGCTTCGGCTATGTCATAGACATCCCTGACCACATCGCCTACGATGGCATCGAGCTTCACTTCAGAGAAACCGGGGACATGGCCCGGCGACTCCAGTTGGGAGAGGATTGCCATGTTCTCGATTAACTGGGTCACTCGCCACTCGTAATACTCGATAATCCCCAACGAGTCTTCAAGCACACGATGCCATCTCTCTTTCTCAGCGATAGGGAGCCCCTTCATCTCCCTCTTGATCAGGTGGAGTTCATCCTTGATGGGCCTCAAGTAGTTAACAGCTTGGTGCTTGAACCCCTTGATTATGTCGCTTATCTCCTCATGCCGCTGCCTATCGCGCTCCTGACGGACATCGGCGAGATGCCGCTCATGAAGCTCCTCGAGCTCGCGCGGCCTCCTTCGCCAGTACCACCAGATGGCAAGCATCGTTAAGATGACGACGATTAGGACGAGAATCGCTTCCAAAATGCCTATGTAGATAACCATAATCTCACCTGTAATCCCTGAACCAGTAGCCGACACCCCGTTTGGTCAAGATATACTGAGGATCGCGAGGGTCAGGCTCCAGTTCACCCCGTAGCTTAGAGATATAGCTGTTCAATGTCTTGGCCTGGTTTTCGGCGTCCTCAAAGAAACTCTCCAGCACCTCTCGCTCGATCACCCGGCCAGGATTGAGCACCAGTTTCTTCAAGACGGCGAACTCCTTGGGCTCGAGGTGAACCTTTTGCCATTCATCACCCCTTTTCACCTTGACCGAGTTGTTGCTCAGGTCGATCTCAATGCGGTCATCAATCACGATGGGCTCCCTCATAGCGCGGGGCAACCTGGCCTTGACGCGGGCCAAAAGCCCCTTCGTGCTGACGGACTTCCTAACGAAATCGGTAGCCCCCAAGTCGAAGCTTAACGGCTCAAGCTCCTCCTCACGCAGGCCAGTTAGCATGATGATAGGTGTCGCCTTGTCATCCCTTAGCTCACGGATCTCCTTAAGGATGTCCAGCCCCATCCTCTCATCATAAGGGCCAAAGCGGATGTCCAGGATAATCAGGTCTGGCTGAGCTTCATCGAAGTAATACAGTGCCTCCCGATCATCTTTTGCGATAATCACCTCATAACCCTTTTCCTCCAGACTTTGAGCCAGGGAGCTAGCCACTTCGGGCTCGTCATCTACCACCAGGATTTTCGCTTTCACAGCTTTCTCTCCTTGATCACCGATGGTCTCTTCCGTTGCTGTCTTCTCAGTACACCTGCGAAAACAAAAGCCGACTGCTTACCCAGTCTCTATCGGGAAAACAGTCGGCATCTCTTTACTATGCTATCACCTCCACCTGTTGGTTGCCAGAGCTTCTATGCAAGTGGAACGATGTTGGCATCTATGTCAGAAGTGAACTTGATAGGTCGAAGGACAAAGGTCGTAGCGGCACTCGGGACAGGTCTGACCACAACTGGGGCAAGGGTTTGGCGCCTTCGACAGCAGTGATTGTTTCGTTGGCTTGACCACCGTCAAAGGCGGGCTCCAGCATCCTGATGCCATTGATCAAGTAGTTCCTCAGGGTGAAGATATGGAATGATGTGAGAAGTGTCTCTGAAATGCTCATCGTAAGCGATTAGGGCTTCGCAATTGCGCAAGTGAGCAGTAATCACGTGCGACTCATCTGTGGAGTCTCGAATGTTGAACCTTCTTCCATGCACCAACCTTTCCATGCGGGTCAGCAATGGAACCAGCTCGACTTCGTTGTTCAGAAGATCGCGGATAGCCAAACGCGATACTTCAGCCGCTGTTTCCTGGGGGAAATTCCCTTGACAATACATGCAGATTTCTTGCAAGGTGTAAAGTGATACTACCGCTTTTATCCCCCCGCTATTGATGACCTCGAAAAGCTGGACGACGTGAGAAAATCGCTCTGCTTCTTTTTCCTCCCCAAAAAGGAGGACGTTGCACACAGAAGCATCAATATAAACGTGCTTCATGCTTCGACAGCCTCGCTGACGTGCTCGGTATCCTTTCTACTTTGGCGCAGTATGTCTGATAACATATCTGAGAACAACAAAGCGATCATCGCTATTCCCTGATCCTCAAACAGAGCTTGGCTTTCCTCTTTAGCCCGACGTGTAGCGCCTATGATGTCATCAGTCTGCATATATTTCAGATAGTCCTTCAAGCTCTTCTTTGTCGAAACTCTCTCAGTTTCATATATCCTAAGGCCTCTTTCTAAGGCTTGTACCATAGAGCTATGGTCGAGCACCTCCAGCTTCGCTGCCAATTCCTCAGGAACCTCAATAGTTATTGTTTTCATCTCATCCAACCTCCGCACAGAATTCCTCTTCCAAATAAATATTACTACACTTTCAAATTATACCAGCTTTCATCATCTTTGGCAAACCCCCTTCCGAAATCCATACCCAACCCACTCTGGACTGCTTCGTCCGACACACAGGCACTGTCTCTCTCCTCTCGTGGAAAAAGAAAAGCCAGGACAAACCGTCCTGGCTCCTCGTTTCACTCATAGCCCAGCTACACTGCGTGGAACTCGCCTTCGACCACGTCCTCGTCCTGGCCGTGGCCCTGGCGCGGCTCGCCACCGTTGCCGCCGGGCTGCCCGTACTGATACTGGGGCTGGCCATACATCTGTTGCGACATGGCGTAGCTGGCTTGCTTCAGTTCCTCCATGGCCTGCCGAATGCGGTTCACGTCGTCACCGTCCTTGACCCGCCGGACTTCGGCGATCTTGGCTTCAATGGCTTGGCGGTCTGCTGCTGAGACTTTGTCTCCCAACTCGCGCAGGGTCTTTTCCATCTGGTAGGCCAGGCTGTCGGCCTGGTTGCGGGCCTCCACCAGTTCCTTGCGCCGCTGGTCTTCCGCAGAGTGGCGCCGGGCTTGTTCCACCATCTGCTCCACGTCCTGCTTGGACAGGTTGGTGGAAGCGGTGATGGTGATCTTTTGCTCTCTGCTCGTGGCCTTGTCCTGGGCCGAGACGTTCAGGATGCCGTTGGCGTCAATGTCAAAGGTGACCTCGACCTGAGGGATGCCTCGCGGCGCGGGCGGGATGCCCTCCAGGTTGAACTGGCCCAGCAGAATGTTGTCAGCCGCCATAGGGCGCTCGCCCTGAAGCACGCGGATGGTCACGGCCGTCTGGCCGTCTTCAGCCGTGGAAAAGATCTCGCCCTTGCGGACCGGGATGGTGGTGTTGCGTTCGATAAGAGGCGTCATGACACCACCCAGGGTCTCCACCCCCAAGGTCAGGGGGGTGACGTCCAGCAACAGCACGTCCCTGACTTCGCCACCCAGCACGCCAGCCTGCAAAGCGGCACCCACAGCCACCACCTCGTCAGGGTTGACGCCCTTGTGAGGCTCTTTGCCGCCGGTCAGTTTCTTCACCAATTCCTGGATCATGGGCATACGGGTCGCCCCACCGACCAGCACCACCTCGTCAATGTCGCTGGCGCGGAGTTTGGCGTCCTCCAGAGCCCGATTGAAAGGCCCTACGCAGCGTTGCACCAGATCCTCGGTCAACTGCTCCAATTTGGCCCGCGTCAGTTTCATTTGCAGGTGCTTGGGACCCGAAGCGTCCGCGGTGATGAAGGGCAGGTTGATCTCGGTCTCCATCACCGTGGAAAGTTCGATCTTGGCCTTCTCGGCCGCTTCCTTCAGGCGCTGCATAGCCTGACGGTCATTCCGCAGATCAATGCCCTGGTCTTTCTTGAACTCGTCGGAGATCCATTCGACAATGCGCTGGTCCCAGTCGTCGCCACCCAGGAAGGTGTCGCCGTTGGTGGATTTGACTTCCACCACCCCTTCACCGACTTCCAGGATGCTCACGTCAAAGGTGCCGCCACCCAGGTCAAAGACCAGGATGGTCTCGGCCTCTTTCTTATCCAGGCCATAAGCCAGCGAGGACGCCGTGGGCTCGTTGATGATGCGCAGCACCTCAAGGCCAGCGATCTTGCCCGCGTCCTTGGTAGCCTGGCGCTGGGAGTCGTTGAAGTAAGCGGGCACGGTGATGACGGCCTGGGTGACCGGCTCGCCCAGATAGGCTTCGGCGTCCTTTTTCAGCTTTTGCAAGATCATGGCCGAAATCTCCTGGGGAGTGTATTCTTTGCCCGTCTGAGGGATCCTGACCCGGGCATCGCCGCTGGGTCCTTCCACGATCTGATAGGGCAACACCTTCTGGGCCTTTTTCACCTCGGGGTCGTCGTAGCGCCGCCCCATCAGCCGCTTGATAGAAAAGATGGTGTTCTCGGGGTTGACCACTGCCTGGCGCTTGGCCGTCTGGCCTACCGGGCGTTCACCCGTTTTGGTGAAGGCTACCACCGAGGGGAGCAAGCGTCCCCCTTCAGCGGTGGTGATCACCGTTGGATCGCCACCTTCCATCACCGCGACGACGGAATTGGTCGTCCCCAGGTCAATACCTATGATTTTAGACATCTGACAATACCTCCTCTAACCTTTGTTCTTTATTTGCTCGCTTTTCCTATAGGAAGAAGGCGCGTGGGCAGGAATGATAAAAGGCACAATGGCGGTGTGATCATCAATACTGGGCAGCCGGGAGTAATCGCACTCACAGGGGCCGCCCCGGCTGCATCCCAAACAGCAGTAGGCTACGCCGTCAACGATGGTCGGTCGCCAGCGTATTTCGATGCCGCAGTTGGCACAGATGGGTTTCCTGCTCATACCGCTTCTCCTTCAGGTTATTGTGCTCTTATTCTACCTTGCTAGTGTTAGAAGAACGCTAGAGGAATGTTAGAGTTTTGTTAGAGTTTGATAACGAAAACGGCTGAGGTTTTCCTCAGCCGTCGTTCACCTTTCTACCCACAGCGTAGAATATGGGCATGAAAATTAGCCTTTGGCCATCCTCGATGGCCTGCCAATCTACCTGCTTGTAGCGCTTTAGTTCGTCCTCGCTCACCAGCCCTACCAGGGTGCGCTCCATCAGCACCCACTCGGCCTCGAACTCGGCTCGAAG
>Ga0315310_10003101_pt1 | contig 10369 bp, 14 predicted proteins | sample TDP5_MG_FD_203630 | JGI IMG/M metagenome (GOLD analysis project Ga0315310, IMG submission 203630) | Freshwater sediment microbial communities from Lake Towuti, South Sulawesi, Indonesia - TDP5 | ecosystem: Environmental > Aquatic > Freshwater > Lake > Sediment | place: Indonesia: South Sulawesi...
AGTCAGCAAGCGGCCAGGATCGCCCTCCGGATCGTTGAGGAATTGTGTATAATTCATGTTGATTTATGGCCGACTATATCACATCCCTTAACGTGTAATTCACCCCAACAAGAGGCCGGTTTTTCCTGTATCTTTTCACCCCAATTTCACGTCATTTTACCACGTAACGTCCATTTTAAGGGCATAGTTCGATTACTAAAAATTAAAATTAAAAGGCCTCTAGAATTATCCCCATATCATCGGCGATAGAGGAGGTGAAAGAAGGATGATATTCATCAGCCTGACGAAGGCCAGGAAGAGGCTCTCAAAGGAGTCCATCGCGGAGAGCAACAAGATCATAGAGAGGGCGGAAAAATTCGGCGTAAAGGTCCTCAAGATATACTGGGTGCTGGGCAGGTACGACACGGTCCTCATCTACAATGCTCCCGACGAGAAGGCGGCGATGAAGTTCGCCCTGAGCGCCGGCGACCTGGTCTCCACCGAGACCCTGGTGGCGGTGACGAGGGAAGATGCCATAAAGCTCCTGGAGTAGCAGGGCGGCAAATGGCAAGTATATGGCCTGGAACGCTCCCCTGCATCGTTTTTATACTCGTGTATAATTCGCTGCAGTTTCAGGCCAACTTTACCACTTTTTCGGCATTGATATTTGGGTAAATAATGAAAACGTCGTCGAGTTGGGGTTTCTCATCAACCCCTAGCGATCGGAAAGGGCACGCTTCTCCGTCCGAGGGCGTTCGTCCCTGGCTTTTTTTGCATATTCTCCCCCCAATTTAAGATGAGCTTCCCCAACCCCCTACCAGATAAAGACTTATATTATCGGTAATATATTCATCTTACTGACCCACATGCGACGCATCATAGGCCACAGGTTCAGGCGGACCTTCGTCATCACCGATCCTAGCCTGAGCAGGGCTTTGAGATCCGAGTCAGGCACCCGCAGGAAGATCCTCGACATGCTCTACGAAAAAGGGGAGATGTCGCCAAGTGACATCGCTCGGGAACTTAAGATCAGCAAGCCCACCGTCGCCTACCACCTCAGGGCAATGTGGAAGAGGAACGAGCTCAAGCTCTCAAGGACGGAGAATGTAGGCAACCTGATCGAAAAGTACTACTCTCCAACGGCCGTTAAGCTGGAGATTCCGCTGCCCAACGTCGGTGACATCCGAACCGGAGGCAAGTACGCGGGCCTCTTCGAGGACGCGGAGAACTGCCTGCACGAGTTATTCCTTGTTCTTGCCAGGAACTACAAGGACGAACTCCCAAAGGGAGACATGATGAAGATGACGGACACGCTGATAGGAATGATTTTCTATGCCCTCATCGCCGACGGAAGGGATCTAATAATTTATAACAATAAGGGATGGTATTGGGATGATAAGGCTGGTTATCTCTCGACGAAGAAGATCGATGTGGATTTCGGACGCAAAAACAGGGATAATTCTATCTTTATCAAAGCATTCGACGGCATCAAAAATGCAACCGGTAAATGGAAGGAAGAGAACAGGGAAATATTAGGCGAAGATATTCAATTGGCTCCATAAATGTGGTTTCCGTTGGCATACCAGCAGCGACCGAAATGTTATATATAATAAGCTCAAGATAAGTCTGGTTATGGATGGGAGGAGGTTATTGGGGAGCAAGGTAGTGGCATTGACTCTTTTAATCATCATGTTTTCTACCGATATGATATCTACTAGATCTCAATGGTCTGAGACAATAGTGAATGGTGTAATCGAATCTGATACTATCTGGTAGATGGCAGTCCATATGTACGTACTTTCGTTAAGACGAGACAGGCGGCGCAGGCCTAGGCCTAAATTACACACTAATCGTAGTGTTAGGAACTTGAAATGACCGATCTGACTGAAAGAAAGAGACCGACCGAGGTAACGGTTGAGGCAAAGGTGAATGGTCAGGAGGATAGGCTGATGGCGAAGGGAAAGCCAGTCAGAAAGAGCTTCTTGAGAAGAGAAGTTGTCGACTTTAAGTGGAAGGGAAGTGAATTGGCACAATTCTTAAACGGCGACGCTAACCTGATAGACACGTTGTGTCGCATTGATATGCCGCGCTATCTAAATGCTTCTTTGCAGATATGCCTGACAGGAAAAACCAACGCATCATGATAATACCGATCACCCCCTCCCTCAACCATAGTCGTCTAGAATTGGCGTTCCCATCTGTTGAGACCTTTGAAGCCTACGATAGAATAGCCCAGCACATACGCAGCATCACGGGACATTATTGAATCAGAGCCTATAAAATATCTAGAGGCTTGGACCAAGGTCTCTATTATGCCAAGGAAGTCCAATTATATGCCTTCACGGGGGAAGTGGCTAACTACAACAGTTCCAAGCTTCGCCAAAGGGGGCAACAGAGGCTTACTAGTTTTCTTACCCGCGGCAAGCCCTGGGTCCGTTCGCACCCGGCAGCCACATGTCGCTCGCCGAAAGCCCGAGTGTCCTGGCCATTTCCAGGGGATAATCAAGGAGCCCCATGTTGGGATAGTGAGCGTTGGAGCCGAAGCAGAACTTCACCCCGGCCCCTTTGGCGGCTCGAAGGAACGACATTCTGGGGAGTCGAAAGCCAGAGTTGATCTCCATGGCGACGCCGGCCTGGAGGAGGGCCTGGATCACCTTCTCCAGGCGCGCTGGCGACCACAGCGTCTCGTATGCATCGCCAAACTTCTCAGGAATCCAGGAGACGTTGGCCAGTATGTCAATGGGTTGGGTGGTCAGGATCTCGATGTGCCAGTCCACGTAACGGTCCATGAACCGTTCAGGGTCCTCTCCGATTTCCGCATCCTTCTCCCATAAGAGCACGCGCCGACCATTTGGCCCTGGAAATGTCAATGTGTCCATGAGCACGTAATCCAGCGTGGCCAGGGCTTCTCGGCTGAAGCAGCCTGACCAGTCCGTCCACTCGGCCTGCACGCCCTTGTAGACCCCTTTGCCCTCAAGCGAGCTCGTCCACTTGATGAGATCCGCGTCACAGCTCAACAGCCCGGGATACACGACGTTCTCCTTGGTGCCCGCGTGTTCGACCATGCCGAATTTCACTCCGTGTTCCTGGGACAGGGCTACGATGGCTTCGATGGTGCCACCTTCCGGATGGGCGTGTAGATCCACGAGAGGCAAGCCTCCGTCTGTGAATGGGATGGGCCCTCGCTTCTCGCAGGCCGTCATGCCCAGGCCGCGTGGAGTCTTCCCGTTGCGTTTCTTCATCTTCGCTTTGACCGTGTCGGTTACAGCCATTTTGAATATAATAAGTTTATCGAATGTTTTCACATTTATCTCATGCATGGATTCCCAGAAATTCCGCTGCTCCCATCTTCTAACTTAAGTGAATCGTCTAGTGCTAGATAGTGATCGATGGCTCTCATCGAATGCTCGCATAATCTCGCGCTCCAGCCCACTGAGGAAGTGATGCCATAAATAAATTATGTAGTAAATTCTAATCGCCAAAGGATTATCTGATACATCGAACATAAACTTTATTAAGTTTTTAAATGTCAAGGCGGTTAATATTATGATTTCTCATTATGAGAGGGCCATTCGAGCACTGAGCATAGAGGAACCCGATAGGATCCCACTGTTTGAGCAAGCATTCTCAAAGGCGATCATCCAGGAGATACTAGGGCGTGTCCCTTATTACGCAAACTCCTTTCTCTGCTTGAAGCTCGCCTCCGAAGGCAAGCTGGACGAGGTAAACGAAGGCATATACCGTGATCTCGTCGATATTACGAGGAAAGTTGATCTCGATTTCATGGGCGTACCTGGTTTCTACGGAAATGTTTCGACCGCACCCGAGAAGCTTGAAGAAGAGACCTGGAGGATATACGGGAGGATTCAGAAAAGAGGGGGGGCTGAAGGGGAGGGTGAGACTTTTTGGGACGTCGAGAAATGGAAGGTCAACTGGACTGAGGGGAAGGCCAGGGAGCTCATCGATGACCTGAATAAGACGCGCCTAGAAACCGATTTCACGGCCGTTAGCGAGAAGCAGTACCGCATCATTAAGGAATGGGGTGACGAATACTTCATTTACGGCGATGCGGATGGCTCTTGGGGGCCAATAGTGAGTGACCCACTCCTAATGGTTAATGTTCTTCAATGGATGTATAGAAAGCCAAGCCTTACTCACGAGGTCATCAACGCCTACGTCGATTTGGCCATCGAGAGCGGAAAGGCGCAGATTGATTCTGGAGTCCATGGCATCTTAATGTGCGTCGATTACGGATATAGGAACTCTTCTTGGATGTCCCCTAAGCACTTCCACGAGTTCGTGGAGCCGGCACTGAGGAGGCAGTGCGACGCCTGGCACAAGAGGGGGGCATGGGCCATCCTACACAGCGACGGCAATACACGCAGCATAATGGATCACATGGTCGAGGGCGGTATAGACGCATACCAGTGCATAGACGTTCAGGCCGGAATGGATCTATCCGAGGTCAAGCAAAGGATAGGCGACAAGGTATGCCTCATGGGGAATGTAGCGCTGCAAATCCTTGAGAAAGGCACTCACTCCGAAGTTAGAGGGGAAGTAGAGAGATGCATTAGATCCGCGGCTTCAGGGGGCGGATACGTGCTCTCTCCTTCGGCGAACGTCTCAATAGGGACTAATGCGTCAAATTACCTACACATGATTGAGGTGGCAAAGAGGATTGGGAAATATCCTCTTTAAAAGCTTAGCTATTATACATGGACCTATATCCATACCTTAACTTATGCATCGAGTGCGGGGCAACGGTGGAATGCAAGGGAAGAGATGGCCGCCTGATCGGGAAGTGCCCTTGCTGCCTTGAGCAGTATGGTGCACCGGCAGGAAATGGCCCATTTGGCGCTGTTCTACAAACCGTACAGGGCGTTCTCAACCTTAGGACTAAGTGGCCAGCAACCATCAGCTGGACCAAGACGTGGAGGTGAAAGGCATGAACAAGACGAAAACTGTCGCATTCGGCGCGATACTGATCGGGGTCGCGGTCGTGAGCGTCGCGGTGGCTTCCTCCTGGCTTGGATTCACCTCGCCCGAGGACGCCCGGGACTTGGCCATTAGAAAGGCGTTAAAGGACCGTGTGGAGCTGAACGGCGTGCTGGTTCCGACCTCCTGGGAAACGCTGGATCTGAACGAACTGCTGGGCGGCGAGAAGCTGCAGTATATTGGCGAGGGATGGACCGTGACGGTCACCTACGCGGTCGTGCTGCGCCCTGATTACCAAGTCGAGGTCCAATACGCCGGCGAACCGAGCTTCTCCTGGAGCGGGACCGTCGACAGCGCTGGAAACGTCGTCGAGCTGGGGTTTTTAATCAACCCCTAGCGGCCAGAAAGGGCGCGCTCTCCGTCCGAAGGCGCTCTTCCCTGGCGTTTTTTACCTTTTTCCAATCCTCCACCCGTTTCCAAGATGAATCCATTGTACTACCAAGTCTCTGGGATAATACTACAAGCTCCCCAGCGTATTCCCCTCTCGTATTTCACGTTGGCTTGATCGATTCAATGATCCATTGTCCCGACGGATATCATATAAAGACCCAATCGGGGCGCCGTATCCAGAGGTGAGTTCATTATGAAGGAATACGAGTGCGTGCAAGTAAACCACCACAAGGACATAGGCAAGGCCGTCGGGGAGTGGGAAGGCAGAGGCTGGCGCTTGAAATTCTACCAAGTTGCCGGTTATGGGACCGCCATAAACCATTACTTGCTATTCGAAAGGGGCGATTGACGAGGCGTCCCTTAGGTTCGTGCCTGCAATCGCATCGTTGCAGCCCAATGGTTCGATCCGAGTTCAAGGGCGACAGCAATCTATAGTTTCAATTCTCGTGGATGATATCTTGTCCATCGCCTCCACCCCCCTGAAATAATTGACGAAGCGAGACTATGTAGGGTGGCCATCGAGAATTGTTTCCTACTCTCGCCTCTTAGGCTCTTCTCAGGCTATTCTCAAGGGAGCCGCGTTCTTTGTAGATTTAAGCTAGTAGGGCATATCGCGAGGGGGGGAGGTAGGGGGGTTACCCAAGAGGGGATCATGAAATACCGAAGGCCTTCAAGGGAACGATAGTTAATCCAGTGTAGTCCTCCCGTTTCGGTATCCATTCTTCCATCTTTATCTTAGTATCTCAAGCATGTGGGTAACCTTCACTATCTCAATCCCTTTGAATTCCCTCAGGGCCAGCAAGTGTCTGTCCCCCGTTACTATGTAATTTGCCTTACCACTATAGGCCGTGTTGAGTACCGTGTCATCATCGGGATCTTCTGAGATCATTTTGAAACGCGTACTTATTGTAACTATCTCGGATTTCCTCACCAGACCTGAAAGGTACCTTTCAAGCTGAGAATCTTTTATCATGAACCTATCCCTTGCGAGCACGTCAGCCAATTCAGCTAACATCTCACGAGATAGTATCACGGTATGTTTTCCTAGTAACTTAAGAACCAGTCGTCTAGGTTTCCCATGCCCGACGAGGGCGGACACTAGGACATTGGTGTCAACAACCACACGAACCATTTTACGCGCCTTGGCGGGTTCGTCTCTCACGCCTGTATGCTTGAATCTCTTCTAGAACCTCTCTTTCAGTAGGCCTCTTCTTACCTCTGTATTGTCCATCGATCTCCCTGAATAAATTGCCCAGTTCCTCTCCTAATGGAGGGACTTTGAGTTTTGTAACCACGAGTTTATCTCCCTTGCTATAGACTGCCAGCTTAGTTTTCGGAGTTATCTTCAACTTTCTCCTCAGTCGTTGCGGGATAACAATTTGCCCTTTCGTTCCAACGACGGTGATTTCAGGCTCTTGCTGCTCCATTTATCACCAGTATAACTTTCATACTAGAAGTATAAATAGGTTTGCTTTCCCGAATCTCTTCGTCCCGATTCTCTGGACACTTCGCTTGACGAGACATGACGGCCGTCAAGAACCATTCACCTCTTGCCTCTCTGGCTCATACCCCGTTATCCTCGAGGGAGCCACGTTCTTTGGAAATTTAAGTTAGTAGGGCATATCGTACTACTATAATTTTAACTTAAATTGTGGGTCAACGATGCTAATTACTTTAACGGAAGTTAATATCGAGGTATATACTATAAAAAGGAATGGAGGAGCTAGTCCATCTAGCCCCTTCCTTTGAGTCCAACCTCACTAGGAAGCGTATCTACTGTGGATGAGGTGCTAATTCATAGCTTACTGTGACCTGTTCCTTTGCCAATAGCTATTGGTAAGGTTTGGAAAGTTGGATCTGGAAATGTTACTATACCCTCTTCATTCAAGTCAAGTCCTCCAGCTTCGCGGTATAATCCGGCTCCCAGAGGCGGGGTACGAGGTCCTTGCTGGCCTCCTGCTTTAGCAACTTAAAACTCGCAATCCTTGTCGAGGGGAAAGATGGGGCGTTTAACCCTTTTGTAGGGCAGCTTTTCGACCTCTAGTGATGTGAACCCGGTGCTCAGTGCCATGATCGCTCTGCTCGCGATGTTACGGATTTCAGGAAAGAGATATCCGAGCTTCACTACTATCATCCTCCTCTCGAGGGGGTCTATCCCGGCCTCTTGAAAGTCCTTCAACGTCGTAAATGCCCTGCGTTCCGAGATCAGTATCACCTCAACGCCCTTTATCTTGATGATGGCAAGTCCAGGGGGATGGACGCGTTCGACCATCCCTTTGACCTCCAGCGGATGTCCATTCACCCCGTCGAGCTTTCCGCCGATGTGCAGGGACAACTCCGATCCCTCCTTGGCTCGAGCGCAGGCGGAGATCGCCTGAGGATCCGTAATCCCCGCAACTACTGCTTCGGTGGCCCCAGCTCGTAGTAATCCCCCCAAGATGGTCGGTATATCCCCAGCGCCACCTGCGGTGACATTGTCGCCGGAATCCGATATGAAGACGGGCCCCTCCCCAATCCCCATGGCCGCATCGATGGCCTCCTTCACCGGGACCGTCTCGACCTCGGGCGCGAAATCCCGGCGTTTGTCCCAGATGCCTTGCGCCAGGTCCCAAAGGCTCTCTCGAAGATCGTCTGGTAAACCTCATCCATGCCGTCTGGGCCTTGTGTGTGGAGTCTAATCTCATATGATATCAATGACGCATATCCCCTTAGGCTATCGAGTTGGCCTAAAAACTGGAAGTCAAGATATCTTTTCGCATCCTCTATTTTAAGATACCTCCGTAACCATTTCGCATCGAAAATCAAACGATCGAAAAGCGTTGCATATCCTTCATAAAGTGATTTGTCGCCCAGCCACTTATACTCGAAATCCAAGCTCGGGTCTACAAACCCAGTGTGTAAGCCATGGCCTACCTCGTGGAATACAGCTCCATAATCTTGATATCCCCCTACTGACTTGACCAACAGCCTTATGTCTTCGGGTATCTTTATTCCGATGAAAAAACCTTTGTAAATTTTATTAGGTCTTTCCTCTAAATCAAGATGGATTAGGCATAGTTCAATGGCCCCCAACTGCCATCTAGTAAGCCCTCAGTTCTTTAATTTAAGGTAATAGGGTATATGGCTTATCCAATTTATCCCCCAGGTGCCATAGAGTGAGCTGAATTGGGTCTGGAAGGTCACCATCACGGATTACTTCGAGCAAGAACGAACGGAGGAGGGGAGGTATTTCGGACGCAAGAACAGGGGAAATTCCATCTTACTCAAAGCCTACGATGGCACCAAGAATGCTACTAGTAAATGGAAGGAAGAGAACTTCTTAAAATAGTAATCATATTCTCTACTCATTCTTGTTTCACCTCCTTATTCTTGCTCGACTGTTACAATGTGTATAGGATCAGGTGCCCCACAATTTAGACAATAAGGAACTTTAAATCTATGTTCAGATACCCAGAATGAATAGCCACAAGCTTTACAATTAAAGTGGCTCTTATACTTAGTAGGTAAATACGAAACTGGTGGTGGCTCTTCTTGTTCAGTTATTTGTATGGTCTCTGGGGGCTCTACATATTCTAGTGTAGCAACTCGTATGAGGTCTGATGCCCCACATTTTTGACAGCGAGAGACCTCTAATTCTGGATACCCATCTCTCCAAAATAAGTGACCGCAATTTTTACAGTTATATTGACTTTTATACTTGCTCTGCTTAGAGGTAGGCGAAGTAGGTAGGGCTTTCTTCTTTTTCATCTTATTCTGCTTAAAATAGTTTTTAACGATTCTATCTAGACTTAGTAGCATTAATATCGTTATGCCCAAAAAGACCGGGATATATAAACTTGGAACAAAAAATCCTATTATAACCAAACAACTAATTATAAGTAGCGTAAAATCATTAAAGTGTAATGATGGAAGCTCTCCTTTTTTAGGTAGAGGTGGTGTGACCCCACCCTCGTCTTGTATATTTCCACCTTTCTTTCTCTTCGCCTCTATTTCTTTTTTAATTAACAATTTCCTTCTTTCTTCTCTTGTTTTTCTTTTATCCCCTTCTTTGGTTGTAAATACTTTAATTCGACCTTGTTCAGCTACTACAATATAATCATCATCTAACTGTTGTCCACAACCCTCACAGAAATGAAAATCTTTGGGATTCCAATGCCCGCACGGCTTATGACGTACCTTAAATTTTACATCATTTGGCGCCATCCACCCAATGCATTTAGTGCACCAAAACACTTCTCCTTTTGTATCAAGGTCAGATCCGCATTTCGGGCATACCGGTTTTACCATCATATATCTTACACCCCCTTCTATAATCGACCAATCTCACCTAATGACCCTATGACAGGCCATCATTCCACCTTTTTCAGGATCAATCCCTGAATGCACTCTGTTAATGACAATCCTCACTTTCAAGCTTAATGGTCAAGAATCTTTGAATTCGCTCGGTCTTGTCCTCTTTGTCCAATTATAAGTAAGTTATGAGTACTTCTAAGTTGACATTTCCATATGGGGCCCATAATAAAAGCTATACTCTTCAGCTACTGTCCTCAGCTGAGAAGGCTCTGGCACCTTTCCACATAGGGCGAGGATTATGGGCAAGGGATATTCGCTGCCACTAAAGCCCCTAATTCTATCCGGTTCCCTCTCGATCAGGTTCCCCAGCAATGTTGGCAAATTACATCACCGGTTATTACGGGTAATGGATAACGGGTGACTTATTTATTTAATTCCTATTCTTTTTCTTAGAAGGACCATGGGGGGATACTGATCTATGAAGCCCTCAAAAATACCCCATATATAGGAATATTTCCGATTATTTCGGGTAGGAGCGATTAGGGGATGGCAGTCGGCTTGGGCTTGCTTGCTTCCTGAGGATGGCCTGTATCTAGATCACCGCATGGATGACTCATACATCTGGATATTTTCTATAAATTCCTCAGGTGTGAGCACGTTTACCTTTCTCTTGATGGATTCTACATGAAAGTCTTTATCCCCAGTAATGAAA
>Ga0315310_10003103_pt1 | contig 10368 bp, 9 predicted proteins | sample TDP5_MG_FD_203630 | JGI IMG/M metagenome (GOLD analysis project Ga0315310, IMG submission 203630) | Freshwater sediment microbial communities from Lake Towuti, South Sulawesi, Indonesia - TDP5 | ecosystem: Environmental > Aquatic > Freshwater > Lake > Sediment | place: Indonesia: South Sulawesi...
GCATCATAGCCCGCTCTTTTCAGTTCTGTACCGAAGGAGCCGTGAGATTTGGCTTCACCAACCCCGTAGCTTTGTGGTGATTTTGCGACGAAAGCGTGTCCATTTCCGCCTGTTGGCCACACTGAGCCTGATATAGGCCCTGTCGTTAAAACTAATGGGTTTTCTGGGCTGAATGGTTCTACTCCTGGTTCAGAATGATCTAGCCATAGTCGCATCCCTAAACCTATGCCGCCAATGTATTTTTTCGCGTAATCTTCATTCAAAGGCTCAACATGCGTTTTTCCGGTTGCTAAGTCTACATGAAGTACTCGACCAGCATAACCGTACAAACCTTTTCCTCCAAATTTAAGGGAATTATAACGTTTGTGAGATAAGTTATATTAATGTATCTATCTAAGCCTATTTAATTTTCAAAGACGAATTTAGAGATGACGAAAAAGTTAACAGCCTTAGAAGGGGAATTACAGCGCGTCCTTTAGCAGTTCAAGAATGTCTCTTACAGCAATCTTGCTTTCTACATCCAAAACTTTAGCGGCGTCTTCTAAAGTTGTTATGCAGTATGGACAGGCTACGGCTATAACGTCAACACCAAGTTCCAGCGCTTCTTTAACGCGGTCGACGCAAGGTCTCTTTTCAGGCGGCGCCTCTTCTGTCCAGACTCTTCCAGCTCCACCACCGCAGCAAAAGCTACTCTGTTTGGTTCTTTTCATTTCAACAAGTTTCAAGCCATTTATTGACTGCAAGATTTGTCTGGGCGCATCGAATACTTCGTTGCGTTTACCTAAGAAGCATGGGTCGTGGTAGGCAACCTTCTTATTAATAGCGTTGGAAAGTTTTAGTTTGTCTTTGTTGATGGCTTCAGCCAAAAACTGTGTATAATGTTGAACATTGAGCTCTGCATCGCTGTAGGGTTTATCATTTTTGAAGGTGTTGTAGCAATGGGGCGACAATGTTACAATTTTCTCTACGTCAAACTTTTTGAACATGTTCACGTTATGTTCGGCTAGCATTTCAAACAATCCCTTTTCACCGAGTCTAAGAATGTGGTCGCCACAGCACCACTCTTCTGTGCCTAATGTTGAATAGTTAACGCCTAATTTGTCGAATATTGAAGCCATATGCTTGGCAATTTCCTGATTTCGTATGTCGTATGCATTTGAGCAACATACAAAGTATAAAATGTCAGCTTTCGTAACTGTTGGATATGTTTTTACGTTCAAATCTTTTGCCCATTCCATTCTTTTGCTTTGGTGTGTTCCCATTGGATTACTGTATTTGTAGACGCTTTCAAGTACATCTCTAACTGTTCTGGGAATTGTCCCAGATTCTACTACGAGGCAATGATCGTCGACTATCGTGTCTGCACACTTGAGCAGTTTGGGACAGAACATTGTGCAGGAATTACATTGAGTGCATAACCAGACATTGTCTGCCATCGGCTTTAGTCGTTCGTCGCAGCCTTCGTCTCTTGAATCTGTGATGAATCGATAATTGGCGGTTAAAGCTGAAGGCCCGAGAAATCTTTCATCTATTGCTGCTGGGCAGGCTGAGTGGCAGATTGAACATTTTATGCACAGCGCTAAGTCCCAATACTTTTTAAGCTCTGGTGGCACTTGAACAAACTCATCAGGCTTCTTAAATTCTTCTTCATTCTTTATTAGAATTGTTTTAATCCTCTTGTAAGTGTCAAAGAATGGTTGAATGTCAACTACAAGGTCTTTTATGACAGGTAGGTTGGAAAGAGGTTCTAATGTTACTGAGTCAACTCCGAGATCGAGCACTTGTGTGTAACAGGCTAGCATAGGTTTTCCATTAACATTTATTCCGCAACTTCCACAGATGCCCATTCTACATGAATGCCTAAAAGTCAGCGTCTCATCAAGATTATCCTTAATGTATTGCAGCCCTTCTAGTATGGTTGTTCCCTTGTAAACTGGCACTTTATACGTAGATTCATAACGTCTCTTGTTTTGTGGGTCAAAACGTTGTATCTTAAACTCAACAATTTTCTCCACTTTAGTGCTCACACAATCCACCTCCTAATAGGTTCGCGCAGCTGGTAGCCACTTGGTTATTGTGACAGGAATATACTCAAGCCTAGGTCCCTCTTTTGTGTAGTATGCTAGAGTGTGTTTTAGCCAGTTTTCATCGTCACGCTTCGGATAGTCGCGTCTTGAATGGGCGCCTCTGGATTCTGTTCTGGCAAGTGCACTCGCTATGGTAATTTCTGCTAGGTCTAACATGAAGTCAAGCTGCAGGGCTGAAGTAAATCCAGTGTTGAATGGCATACCTTTGTCTTCAACCTTTATCTTCTTAAATCTCTGCTTGAGTTCTCTTATTTCTTTCAATGCGCTCTCGAGTTGGTCGCCTCTTCTGAATATCCAAACTTTCTCGTTCATAACACGTCTCATTTCATCTCTAATGAGTGGCACTTTTTCATTGCCTTCGCTGCCTAAGATTTCGTCAAAGACTCTTTTTTCTTCTGCCACGATCTTCGCATTTGGAATTTCGTGAAAACTGCTGGATAAGGCATATTTAGCGGCTTCTTCACCAGCAACCGTTCCAAAAACTAGGCAATCAGCTGTCGAGTTTGTGCCAAGTCTATTTGCTCCGTGGACGCTGATGCATGAGCATTCGCCAGCAGCGTAGAATCCATTGATTGGTGTTTCAGTCTTCATGTTGGTGCGGATTCCGCCCATAGAGTAGTGAGCCGCTGGCCTGACTGGTATCTGCTCCTTGACGGGATCTACTCCGCCAAGTTTTATTGCAACATCCCGTATGAGAGGTAACCTCTCGTTTATTTTCTCCTCGCCCAAATGCGTAAGGTCTAAAGCTATGTAGGGACCATATGGCCCTTCAAATCCTCTTCCTTCTAAAATTTCTGTTTGTTCTGCTCTGGAGATTACGTCCCGTGGCGCCAACTCCATTTTTTCTGCAGCATAGCGTTTCATGAAACGTTCACCATTGGCGTTGATCAGGTATCCTCCTTCGCCGCGGGCTCCCTCGGTTATCAGCACTCCTGCAGGGACCAAGCCTGTAGGGTGGAATTGGACGAACTCCATATCCATTAGGGACGCTCCTGCACGGTAAGCCATGGCCATTCCATCACCTGTGGTTGTGTGGGAAAACGTTGTGAATTCGTATATGCGTTCGTGGCCTCCGGTTGCCATTGTGATGGCTTTCGCTTGGAAGGCGTGCAGTTCACCCGTCTTTAATTCTATGGCAGTCAAGCCTACTGCAGTATTATTTTCAACAATCAAGGAAGTGGCAAACCATTCGTTGTAGAATTTAACGTTATTATACAATGTGGCTTTTCCATATAATGTGTGCATTTCATGAAAGCCTGTCATGTCGGCTGCGAAACATGCTCTTGGATAGGTATGGCCACCGAAGGGACGTTGGTCTATTTTTCCTTCAGGGGTTCTGCTCCATGGACATCCCCAATGTTCTGTTAAAATAATTTCTTTTGGTGCTTGTTTGACAAAAAATTCTACAGCATCCTGGTCTGCGAGGAAGTCGGCTCCTTTAACAGTGTCGAAAGCGTGTAATTCAAAAGAGTCCTTTTCTCGCATCACTGCGGCTGTTCCGCCTTGTGCACACACAGAGTGCGAGCGTATGGGGTGAAGTTTCGAAATTACAGCTATGTCAAGCTCCTTGCTAAACTCACTAGCGGCAACTGCAGCCCTTAGACCAGCTAGGCCTGCTCCAATAATAACTATGTCGTGAGTGTATTTTTCCATTCAATTGTTCACCTATTTGAAGAGATTACCTTAGTTTATAGCCTAACCTTTATAGTTTTTTCAAATTTTTATGTTATAAGAACATTTATTTCAGCTAAAAACTAAATGCTTCATGAACTAACAAAATCATTCATGCCCAAAGAGGGCGACAGCATGCCTCAAACATCCAATGCCGAGTATCCGCCGCAATTAAAGTGGATGCTTAAAAAAGCTTTAGAGAGCCCTGACGATTTCTGGGGTGAGGTTGCTGAGGAACTACACTGGTTTAAACGTTGGGACAAGGTTCTCGAATGGAATTATCCAAACTTCACTTGGTTCAAGAGTGGAATAACAAACCTATCTTACAACTGTACAGAAAACCATGTTAAAAAAGGAAGGGGCAACCATGCTGCCATAATATGGGAGAACGGCGAGGGTTTACCATCCCGCATCTTAACTTATGACCAGCTTCTGTGCGAAGTTAAACGGTTCGCCGCTGCCTTGAAGGCTTTGGGAGTTGATAAAGGTGATAGAGTGACAATTTATATGCCTATGGTTCCGGAGGCAGCCGTTGCAATGCTAGCAATCACACGAATTGGTGCCATGCATTCAGTTGTTTTCGGAGGGTTCGGCTACGGCGCCTTAGCAGATAGGATGGCAGATGCAGAATCAAAGGTTGTTGTTACAGCGGACATTGGTTACAGACGCGGCGAAATCATTAACTTGAAAGGTGTTGTGGATGAAGCGCTTAAAAATGGTGGAAAAAGCGTGAAAAAGGTCATTGCCTTAAAGCGGGGTGAAAAGGACCCGCCAATGATATTTGGAAGGGACATGTTTTGGGAGGAAGCTTTAGAGAAAGGAAAAGGGGTGGATACTGAGGCTGAAATGACGCAGTCAGATGAGACTGCATTTATTCTTTATACCTCTGGAACGATGGCTAAGCCTAAGGGAACTGTTCAGCCGCATGGAAGTTATCAGGTTTACATTTACGCCATGGGCAAATGGGTTTATGACATGCGCGAAACAGATGTTTGGTGGTCAACTTCAGACATCGGCTGGATTGTAGGCCACAGCTACGTTGTTTATGCGCCTCTACTTTTCGGTTGCTCAACAATAATGTACGAGGGCGTTCCGGATTACCCAACTCCAGACATATGGTGGAAAATAGTTGAAAAGAATCGCGTCACAAAACTTTGGATGTCACCTACTGGCGTGCGTACGTTAATGAAATATGGTGATGAGTGGCCCAAGAAACATGATTTGAGCTCTCTTAAGCTTGTGGCATGTGCTGGAGAAGTATTGAACCCACCGGCTTGGGAATGGCTTCAAAAGAAGATTTTTGAAGATAGAATTCCAGTCATCGACCATATGTGGCAGACTGAGAGCAGCGGCCCAATGGTTGGCAATCCTTATGGTATAGCGTTACTGCCAATAAAGCCTGGCTCAGCCGCTATTCCGCTTCCTGGAATTGACGCGGAAATTGTGGATGAAGAAGGAAAACCTGTTCCGGCTGGCGTTGAGGGGACATTTGTATGCAAAAGGCCTTTTCCAGGGTTGACGCCTACCCTTTGGCGAGATCATAAACGTTACGTTGAAGATTATTGGAACAAGATTCCGGGCGTTTATTACACTGGCGACGCAGCAATGAAAGATGAGGATGGTTATATTTGGTTCTTAGGACGAGTTGATGAAGTCATTAAAATTTCTGCTCATAGGATTGGCACAATCGAAATTGAAAGTGCTCTACTTCAACATCCAGCCATTGCCGAAGCAGCAGTTGTTGGACGTCCAGACCCATTAAGGGGCGAAACTGCATGTGCATTAGTTGTTTTAAGGGGCGAATATGAGCCAAATGAAGCATTAAGACAGACATTAAAGGATTTGGTTAAGAAGACTTTGGGGCCTATTGTGATCGTTAGTGATGTGTTTTTTGTGGGTAAGCTTCCGAAGACGAGAAGTGGTAAGATTATGCGTCGACTTATTGAGGCGATAATTTCGGACAAGCCTCTAGGGGATTATTCGACGATTGAGGATGAAACGGCGATACAGGAAGTTAAAAAAGTGTTAAGAAAATGAATATTGCGATTGTTGTTGCGGGAGATACGGTTACTGTAGTAAAAGCTAACATAATGTGTAATAACTACTTCTAATAAAAGAATAATTGGGAGACAGGATGGGTAGCAAGTTAGCGCGGATCTTGGGCATGTGGGAAGTTCTTGTGTTAGTGGATGGACTTGCGCTGGTGAGCATAATTGTAAGCGTGTTTTTTGTTCGTAATGTTTGGGGTTTGTTGATTGGCTCTGGCTTTATAGCTTTTAGTTTGTACTGGTATTATGTGCGGCATGTTAAGAAGAGGAAGCCTCAGTATCCGTTGGTTCCGCCTGAGGGAAAGGCTGGTGCTTACCTTCCAAGAACTAATATTCCTAGGCCTGTTATTGCAGATTTTCGTGAGATGGACGAGAGGAAGCGGAAGCTTGCTAAGGTTAAGAAAATGATACGTGGGAAAATGGTTCGGAAGAAAAAGTAGCTGTCCTCTGGGGTGTCTAGACCTCCCTTATATAAAGGGGTTTTTGGTTCTTTTTTTGGAAACTTTTTAAATACGTGTTTGTTATGGCTTTATAGGTTCTGGGAAGAGTGTGTTGCGAATGATTGTTGGTCTTGATCATGTAGGCGTGGCTGTGAAGAATTTAGATGAAGCAATTGGGGTTTATCGTGACGTTTTGGGTTTTCGGTTTGAGGACGTTCATGTTTTGGCAGAGCAGAAGGTTAGGGTGGCGTTTTTCTCTACTAGCGGCGAAACGCGAATAGAGCTTTTGGAGCCGCTTGGTACTGATAGTCCTATTGCAAAGTTTCTTGAGAGTCGCGGTGAAGGTGTTCATCATTTTGCAGTTAAAGTCAGGAATATTGAAAAGGTTTTGGACGAGCTTAAGCGAAAAGGCGTGGTGTTGGTTGATGATAAGCCTAGGCTAGGTGCTGAAGGTGCAAAGATTGCTTTTGTTCATCCGAAGAGCACGCGAGGCGTTCTTTTGGAGCTTGTTGAAAAGCTGTAGGTTTGTCAATGAAGTTTAATGTGAATAGGGTTCAGGAAGGTTTACGCGCTCGAAGGTTTGGTAGAAGACTAATTTTCTTGCGTGAGGTTGGTTCTACAAATGATTTGGCTAAAGAGTTGGCCTCTTATGGGGCTGTTGAAGGAACTGTTGTGGTTGCGGAGACGCAGAGGGCCGGGCGTGGAAGGCTGGGTAGAACATGGTTTTCGCCAGCGGGCGGATTGTATTTTTCTGTTGTTTTAAGGCCTAATGTTCGTGCGGGTGAGGCTGTTACGCTTGTGTTTGTGGCTAGTTTGGCTGTGGCTGAGGTTTTGCGTGAACTGTATGGATTGAGGGTAGAGACTAAGTGGCCTAATGATGTGTTAGTGAATGGAAAGAAAGTTTGTGGGATACTCGCGGAAATGAAGATTACAGGCGAGATAGTAAAATTTGTTGTTGTAGGTATTGGAGTTAATGCTAACGTTAATGTGGAGGAGGCTTTTCCTGAAGAGTTGAGGTCAAGTGTTACTTCGCTTGAGAATAAGTTTAGGAAAAAAGTTGAGTTAGAGGTGCTGTTTAGGGCGTTGCTTGAGAAGTTGGAGAGCGTTTATGAGTTGTTCGTGAAGGAAGGGTTTGCTTCGGTTTTGAAAGAGTGGAAAAAGTATGCAAGTTTTGTAGGCTGTAGAGTAGAAGTGACAAGCGGAACCGAAAAGTGGGTTGGTTTAGCGTTGGATGTTGAGAGTGACGGTTCGTTGGTTATGAGGCTTGAAGATGGAACAGTTAAACATGTTTTCGTTGGAGACATTTCTTTACGGCAAAAATGAAAATACTCACTTAGGTCTTTTTCCAGTAATGTAAAAGCCTCGTTTTTCGAGTTGTTCGAGGAGTTCTTTTGGTTCTGGGTGCCATTGGCCCCATTTTCTGCAGATGTGTTCTGTCCAGCTGTAGTTGTCGTAGGTGAATGTTTCTTTGCGGTTTGCTTCTAATGGTATTTTTGCGTTAATTTTTCTGTAGTAGTCCTGTGCGAGATAGCCTTCGTCCATTTGTTTCATGGCTTTTGAAACTGTTTTTTCGTCTAGTTCTGGGTATTTGTCTTCGAAGAGGGTGAATTCCATTGGATATCGTGGTCGTGGCGGCGGGTCTTCCGCAGGATAGCCCATTGCTAGCTGTACCAGAGGAAATACTCTTTTTGGCAGATGGTATTCTTCTGCAATTTTATCAGCTCTATACATTGCGCCTCCGAGAAAACAGCTTCCAAGTCCAAGGCTTCTTGCTGCGGTAACCATGTTTTGCGCCATGTAGGCTGCGTCTTGTATTCCGAAGAACAGTAGTGTAAGGTCGTTTGTGACTAGTTTCCAGTTTCTTTTTGCCATGATTAGTTCGAACTTGTGGGAATCAATGCAGATCGTGAATAGTAGTGGGGCTTTGAAGGGGTTTCGTTTTTTGTTTCGTGACAGTAGTATGCTGTAGTATTGAGAAGCGAATGGTGCTTGCTGCCCTGCTCTGACGATTGTCTCTATCACTTCGTCGGAGGGTGTTTCGTCTGTGTATTTTCGTATTGATTTGTGTTGGAGCATGGTTTTGATAACAGGATTGAGTTTCATGGTATCATCTTCTTTACGCTTAAATCCAAGGCTTTGATGATATATAACTTTCTTTTGAGAAAGTGAGAGTGTATGTCTTGGGTGGGGGTGAGTTTGTGAAGTTTTTTGTAGGTTGTGAGTTTGAGGAGTTTAGGAGATATTTGGAGAGGGCTGGACGGTATAGGGAAGAGGGAGAACTTGATTGGCTAGAGACTTTTCTCAGAGAAGGATTGCTTAATCTTATTGTTTGGCGGAAGGATGGCGAGATTATTGGGGACGCGATTTGGCATGAGAGTAACACTGAGGAGCATAGGAAGGGCGACCCGAGAGACGAAGAGGATAGGGAAGCGTTGCGGAGGCTTCTTGGCGGTAGGAAGAGAGATTTTATTGAGCTTCACGAGGTTTGGCTGTTGGAAGAGCATAGAGGTAAAGGATATGGCACGAAGTTTTTTGAGTTTTTCGAAGAGTATATGCGGAATAAGGGTTACGATGGGATAGTTTTTTATGCGCATCATCCAGCGGCTTTGGCTATTTGTCGCAAGCGTGGATACAAGGAAGGCGGTCTTATAGATATAGAAGGAACAGTAGAACACGTCTTCTACCTTCCACTAAAAAAGAATCTAAGGTGACCGCATACTAATTCAGATTCAAGCTTGACAATATTTGCCTATCGATTTGATAAGCTCGCTCTCTCTACGCCGTTTCTCACCATAATACTCGCTGTTTTTTTGGAAACGTACGTTAGGTTGATATATCCACATATCTGAATTCCAACCACATTTACTGCTTAATGTATCGTGCAGGGTTTTTCCAACCATCCAGACACACTTTTCATCAATTGGAATGCCATCGATTATTGGCTTCACATATTGTCTCCAAGAGATTGGAATTATCTTTTCCACAATCTTTGAGGGCAGACGATTGCTATCTTTCCGCTCATTATTTTCCTGCATATACGTCTGTCTGTTCTTTCCATAATAACAAGCATGAAGAGACGCATCGAGAAGCCAAATTCCCCTTTTACTAATGGTTTTCAAGACTTTCACTTTCCATTTTAACCTTTTCATTTTCTCAGGTTTTTTATCGAGGCCAACGCATTTCGCAAATAGATTCACATACTGGTTTGAACCGCGATTATACTCTATCCTTTCAGGCTCGCTCAAAAGGCACGAATTTCCATAACTTAAACAGTACACGAATCTAACAAAGCACAAAGGAATATTTTTTGGAACATAATTGGGTAGTCTATTTAGGTCTATTTTAACTTGAATTTCGTTCTTATTCGTGTAAACATGGGATTCTGCAACAAGTATGAATTTGACGATTTCGGGTTTCCAAAACCAGCGATATTCCTCTACACATATGGCAGTTTCAAGCGGTTCCGGAATGCAATTATCATTTTCTATGATCTTAGAACCTTCCTTGTGGGCTTCAATAAGTTTTGGTTTGTATTCTTGAAAATTCATATTCTCTGAGATGAGCCGTTGACTTCTTAACCTTTACGTAATTCATACCTAGATGGTTTATTCTTCTTTCTAAAGAGCCAAGTAAAGCTATATTTTCTTATAATTTCCATATATTCTAAATATTCGGTGGATAAATATACTCTTCAATTTGAGGTAATTCATGATGTCAGCTATAAAAGAGCCTAGTGTTGATGAGAAGATTAAGCGTTTACGTGAACTAACCGAACAAGCCAAACTTGGCGGTGGACAAAAACGAATCGAAGACCAACATGCTAAAGGCAAGTTAACAGCCCGCGAACGTATAGAGCTTTTACTCGACCCGGGCAGCTTCAACGAAATTGATCAATTCGTAGTTCACCAATGCACAGAATTTGGCATGGCAGACCGCAAAATCCTAGGCGACGGCGTAGTAACAGGCTACGGTACAATAAACGGAAGACTCGTCTACGTATTCAGCCAAGACTTCACCGTTTTCGGCGGTTCGCTAGGTGAAATGTTTGCTAAAAAAGTCTGCAAACTCATGGATTTAGCCCTAAAAACAGGCGCGCCAGTCATAGGCTTAAACGACAGCGGC
>Ga0315310_10003106_pt1 | contig 10365 bp, 9 predicted proteins | sample TDP5_MG_FD_203630 | JGI IMG/M metagenome (GOLD analysis project Ga0315310, IMG submission 203630) | Freshwater sediment microbial communities from Lake Towuti, South Sulawesi, Indonesia - TDP5 | ecosystem: Environmental > Aquatic > Freshwater > Lake > Sediment | place: Indonesia: South Sulawesi...
CTCTCCGACCAACATGGACAGGTATGTCCCAAAGAAGTACAGGGTTATCATATTCCCAAAGATGTGAGCGAAGTTGGCATGGATGAAGAGGCTTGTCAGGATCGTCCAAGGCTCGCTTGTGAAGGATGCCGGTTGCAGACCGAGCCGTACAATAAGGTCTGGTTCTAGAGAAGTGAATACGAACAAAATTACGTTAACGGCTACCAAGAACCATAATGCGCTTAGGTCGAAGCCACGACGTCTCTCATTAGATAACACTGTCGGACATTATAGCACCTGCTGCACTGCGCCAGTAAATCTCCTTCGTTCACAGTCCATCAGCATCCTTGTGTACATAGGCAACTCCCAGATCCGCTTGCTTGAGAACTATGAGAGGAGCATGAGGTTTGAGGACAACCTGGAATTCTACAAGGCACCGCTGTCTTGAAGATTGACCAGGAGGAGACAGACATGGCAAATTCAATTTTCCCTGGTGAACGTCAGAAAGTCCCCGTGATTGCAGTACACAGGCTGTCCTTCTGGCTAGTGGTTTACAGGGGTTAAGACGGAAGTTTCAACTTAGAACGGAAAACTCGCAGGTCTTAAAAGTGGCACAGTTCCGACAATTGTTGCACACTTGGGGTAGGCTGGGCCCAAGGTACCTGTCATCCACAGTTCACTTATCCGCTCGTCCGGCGAAGCACGCCAATGATATAATAAGCGAGCTCAGTGCCAGCCTACAAGGCTTGTTGGGCAACATTCAGTTGAAAAATGAAGAAAAGAATGGCTGAGAAGTCAATCATCATCATCGGTGCCGGGCTTGCCGGCCTATCCGCTGGCTGCTATGCCCAGATGAATGGCTACCGCAGCCACATCTTCGAGCACCACAGCAAGCCGGGTGGGGTGGCTGCGGCTTGGCAACGCCAGGGTTATCTCATTGACGGCGGCATCCATTTCCTCATGGGGCACAGGCCTGGTCAGCCGATTTACGAGCTTTATCGTGAGCTTGGCACTGCCCAACCAGATAGTTTGGCTAATATGACTACTTATGGTCATCTTACTGACGAGGTAAGCGGTGTTGAATTAGATGTAACATATGATCTAGATAAACTTTCGCATGACTTGAAGTCAATAGCTACTGAGGATGCTCGGAGAATTGATCGCTTGATAAGTGGGGTGCGTGCTATGCAAGGTTCCTATCATGAGCTTGTGCCAAGCATAGACAAACCTCCTGAGTTGATGAGCCCAATAGACAGGTTAAAGCAGTTGTATAGTATGCGAAAGATGTTCAAGTACTTCTTGCAAGGTTACAACAAACCAGTCAATGAATACGTCCAGACCTTTCATAGTCGACTGCTTCGTGAAATTATAGCTAATCTATTTCTACCAGAAGTGCCAGTCTGGTTCAATGTTATGATTCTTACACTTTTGGCTGATAGACAGCTAGGTCTACTTAAAGAAGGATGCCCTGGTTTCGTCCAACCCATCGAGAAACGTTACAAGGACCTCGGTGGTGATGTTACTTATCGAGCAACTGTAAAGGATATACTTGTAGAGAATGATCATGCAGCTGGTATTCATCTCGAAGACGGTTCTGTGCACAAAGCTGATATTGTAGTATCAGCAGCTGATGGATACAGTACTATTTTTGACATGTTGAAAGGACGTTACGTAGATAAATCTATTAGGGAACGATATCAAAATTGGCAGTTGGTTCGACCTATTATCATGGTGAGTTATGGCGTTGCAAGAGATTTTCCTGACGATCCATCAATACAACTGATAGGACTGGAGAATCCCATATCAATTGGTAGTGATGATATCCAAGGTTTGACTCTGCGAATCTTCAATTATGGAGACAAATTCGCACCTATTGGCAAGACTGTTGTTCAAGTAATGTTTGAAACGCAGTGGGACTTTTGGAACAAATTGAGCAATGATAGACCAAGATACGATGCAGAAAAACAACGTGTAGCAGACGAGGTATTATCACGGATTGAAGCACATTATCCTGGCATTTCATCGTTGGTTGAGGTGACAGATGTAGCTACGCCTTACACCACCTGGCGGTATACCCTCAACCACAGGGGGGCCTACATGGGCTGGCTGCCGACGCCAGAAGCGATCATGACTGAGGTGCCCAGGACCCTGCCCGGCTTGGCCAATTTCTATATGGCCGGCCAGTGGGTAATGCCAGGTGGTGGTGTCCCTCCCAGCCTATATTCGGGCCGCCATGTAGTGCAGATCCTATGCCGGCGTGACGGGAAGCGGTTTTCAACAACGACAGACTAGGCAAGCACTAGCGATTGTGCAACCGAGGTGGCCGACAACAATTCTCGGTTTTGTTGCATCGGTGGTGCTTTCGATCGAGAGACGGTTACCAATTGATTATGCTACAATCCATCGATATATTGCGGCTGAACGCAGCAACGTCTAACTGAGGAGGAAAAAATGGAGAACTTGTGGCTGGTCCTATTTTGGTCGGGGCCCATTGGGCTCGGTGTTTTCCTTGCCCTTTTAGGCACCTTCATCTTATTACTCGCAAAAGCCAATGAGATAAGTAAGCGTGTGAAGTGGGAAGAGACGAAAAGGGAAGGGAAGGGAAGGGAAGAAAAACGAATAGCTGCCTATGGCAGAAGTACAATGTTAAATTGTAGCGCAATAGCTTAACAAGAGTCGAGATTGTTAAGTTGATCGACAATCACTCGTTTCGTTGACAAAGGCGCTTCAGCTACCTAATCTGGCATTTGTGAGAAATATCGACTATGCTGAGATTCGGTACATCCTGAGAAAGGCTCTGGCTCTCAATGCGGCGTGATCGATTACGCGCCATTCCTATCATAGTCTTTCCAGTAATACTTGCCACTGGTATCCTGATCATACCGGTAGTTTCTGATTATTCAAACCACCTATTGGCGGAACAAGCCGCGAGTCACACAGCACGTTGGTTCTGGGGCCATGCAATTAGTGCAGTGGCCTTTGGGACTTCAATTCTAGCCGCATACTCTATCTGTCTCTATCTCTCAGCTAGGGGTCAAGCTCGCTCTGGAGCCATCAGCTTCTTGCTTATTGCTATCGGAGCCATTTTGTATGCTTTTGGCCTTGGTGCAGACGGTGTTGGACCGCTGGCGACTGAGGCTGGCGGCGGCAGGGCACTGACGTTCTTCGAAGGTAGTGGCATTTGGGTGACCGGTGTATTTATCTCAGCCTCCATAATCCTTGGTCTGGGAATCATAGCCCAGGTGATTGGAGTTCTTCACACCAGCTTGTTGAGGAGCACAGCCAGAGTAATCGTGTTTTCCGGTGCCATTGTCTTTATTGCAGCCGCGGCTATTCCATCGGGGTGGGGACTATGCGTAGTAGCGGCTACGGCGTTAGTAGTGTACCTTCCGATAGGCATTGCCCTGTGGCACGAATCCATACAGGGATAATAAGATTCAAGGATGAGTAGCTGGAGTAACAACAAGTTGATTTGTTACCCATAGCACTTTCTAGCGGATTATCCAAGCTAGTTTGATCTTCACGACCTTAACTTCTCATGAAGGATGTGATATAACGAAACCCGAAGTCGTCATACGCATGGAGTGACAAATGTCCCGATATTGACCACGATTTGGAGGTTGTAATGACGAGTGAACACAGGTTCAAGCAAGTAGACTTTGAGAATCCTTCTACTTTTGGTATGGCTCGGCGTTTTTCGTTATGCAAAAGAGGTGAGGGTGTCTTTCCATACAACCCTGGCTAGCGAACTATAACTTGGAATGTCTAGCCTTCCGCAAGATCGGTTTTTTGGACTATGGCGATGAGTTAACAATATAAGTTCTTGTTGAGGCTCGGGCAACAAAAAGCTGGAGTGTTCAGTCCGACTAACTGAAGGCAACCCATATTCCCTCAAAAGAGCTGTTAGGGTAGAATGGACGCTGGAGAGAAGTGCAAGGGAAGAAATCCTTCGCCGCGAAACTTGGTGGCTTACCGGCTGGCTACTCTGTGGGAGATAATAACCAAACAAGGGCAAGAGGAACTTGGATTCGGATACTGCTGATTATTGCGGGAACCTTCTTCGTTGGCCTTGGAATTGTCGGAATATTTGTGCCAGTGTTGCCTACCACTCCTTTCCTTTTACTCGCTGCTGCATGCTATGCGAGAAGTTCACAAAGGTTCTATGGTTGGCTCTTAAATAACAAGTGGTTTGGCAATTACATTAGGAACTACCTAGAAAGAAAAGGGGTTCCACTAAAGATAAAACTCGTGACCATTACTTTGCTATGGATAGCAATCGGATCTTCAATTGCATTTGCAGTTCAGATTCTTGTCATTAGATTGATTCTGGTCTTAATCGCTATTGGCGTCTCCATACATGTCCTATCTATTCGGACTTTGAAAAAATAAAAGATAGGGATATTATCAGAGAAGTCAGCTATCTAACAATAGTTTTATCGATACAGCCCAGATAACAACAATTGCTTCAGTTGTTAGGCTAGGCGGGTGAGTAACGAAGCATCGCTTAACAATCTGCACTTTTGTTATCTTCTGAACAAAACGAGCTTCTGCGTAGCCCCACTTCACATTGTGGACGAATGTGCGGCGGAACTCACAATGCCAGGCGGGCCTTCTCTGTGACAGGTGCTAAATCAAGTAGCCCTCTTAGTCGAACCACACCCTAGTGGGCAATGGCTCTTTTAGGTCAGGTTATGTAGAGAGCAAGCCCCAGAACGATTATCCCTAAACCAATGCCTCCGCCAATCCAAGCGTAGAGAGGAATGCCAGGAATTGCTTCTTCCACTACGCGAATGGTGTCGCAACCCTCGAAGGCAATTGCAGCGACTCGACCTGTTATTATTATCTCTTATCTCTACTTCCTCACCCACAGTGAGAATGTCTGACAGGTCGATTGTTACTGTTGAGAGTTCCCAAGTCTGGGCCTACAAAAGGGCTAATGTTACGAGTCTTTGATCCCTTGCGACCTTATATAGTCAACAGCGTCTTGGACGATACGAATATTCAGTGCATCTTCGTCTGGAATTTCTATACCAAACTCCTCTTCTAAAGCCGCTGTCAGCTTTACCAAGTCAAGAGAATCAGCATAAAGGTTATCAACGAAGGAAGCACCAGGAACAATCTCTGATTCCTCAACACCTAGTTGATCAGCCACAATCTTTTTTACTCTTTCAAAAACTGTTGCCACTTTTTATCACGGCTCTTTTGTTCTATTTTCTAAAATACTTCTAACATAACGAATCGCCCTTTTGTATTGGCGAACATGAGCCTGATGTGAACACTATTTCTACTGGCAATTGCCTCATTGTCTGATGCGGTGGCAGTTCTACTCAGAGAAATCCCGGGGGATTTTCACGCGAAGCACATACCACATCCTATCCCAATTGAAAATCACCCCAGCAAGCATTGTGGACACTATGACCAAGAAGAACAGTTTCAGGTCATATATACCGGCAATAGCGAATAAGGCCAGTATAGTGGGGATTTCAAACAAAGTGAGCACTTTAGCTTTTAACTTCCACACAAACGCAGAGACGAGAGCAAGGACAATCCAGACCAGCCCTAATACCTTGGGCATGACGATGCCTGATAAAGAGAAGTATGCCAGAACGCAAAGCACGAAGAAAGTGTCAACCGTCAGGTCGTGTTTTCCCAGCTTGCCCTCCCGGTTATTGCCAAGATACCTTCTGGCGGCACGGCCATCAAGCACATCGGTTGCTGCTCCGACCAACGTCAGGATAACCACTGTTGTATAGACATCCTTTCCTATAGAGCTGAGCGACAGGATTACCAGGCCGATGACAGCCCGACTCACAGTAAGGAAATCTGCCAGGTTATCCTTTATCGTAGAGGTACGCTGGTTTGGGGCTGGCTGACGGGACCGGCTGTTGCATACCATGATGGTCATTCTACCACATCAACCTTGGCTATGCATTACCATGTAATAGTTAATTAATCTACAATGTGGCTGAAGGGAGCTGTGCCTGGTTCGAGCCAGATAAGCTCTGTGTCCAGATTCTAAAATCGGCATAGAAGCAGGTGCTTATCCGCTCAAAAGCACCCCTGAACTTTTCGCTAGAAAGTGCAATTGCCCCTCTATAGAAGGTCAAGCCGAAAGCGCCTCAGTTCTGTCTTGTCAGTCATAGTGTTATAATTGCCTCCAGAGCGTGCTGGTTTACCTACAATTGCGCCCGCCGTTGAGGACATTGTATCTAGCTTCCGCCCGACTGTGCAACCTGCTGTGGCGTTTTCGCGAACCTGCCCTATGGGAACACAATTTGATCAGCTCCTTATATGTTGAAAAGCGCACCGGCATGGTCCACTCTGGCGAAGAACCTTAATATGAAGGGTTCTCACCGATACGGCTGGGGCGTTAAGCTCTAGCGCGGTGGAGATTTCCCCTCGATTTCGCTAAAGAGTTCGATGAATCGTGCTGCTATTTTATGACTGGAATTTCTGATCGCATATTCCTCAGCCACTCTCAGGCTTTCCTTTACGCCCTCGGCGCCGTCGAAGACATCTTGCAACCCTTGCTCCAGGTCTTGAAGGTCTCTGTATTTGAGCACTTCCTTCCCGGAAAGGTCGAAGAAGTTGCAATAGCTGGGCACTAAGATAGGACGACCGGCGCCAAGACAGGTGGCGACAGAGGAAGAAACGCCAACACCTTCTATCTTCACCTCTCCTTTTCTAACGTAGTAGACATAGGCGTCAGAGGCATGAAGATAGGTATAAAGCCTTTCCACCATGGGCATCTCATCTCTGAGCAGAAGAAAATCCGGGTTTGTCGCCAGCTTTTCTCCATGGTGGGTAAGAAGAAGAAAGAGAAGCGGATAGTCTCGGGATAATCTTTCCATTACAGGGAAGAGGTCAATGTGATTGTGGACAGTATTGAAACCATAGGCAAATACAATCCTCTTGTCCAAGGGGAGATCGAGGCGTATCCTTGCCTCCCTCCGATCTCCATGCAGCGGAGGATGACATGGGAAGGGGATGATTACAGTCTTCGCTTTAGGAAATGCCTTGACTATGAATTCCCTATATCGGGTGTCGAAGCAGACGATGGCATCCCAGTCAAACTTATACCAGTTGAGGTCTTGTGGCAGTTCCACTTCGTGAACTACAAGTATGGTTTTAGCCTTCTTCTTGATGTGGGGAAATATACCCAGCAACTCGGGCATGGGCATGAACTGCATCATCTCCACCAGGAATATCTCGTAGTCTTCCTCTAGGAAGGGACGCGGGTCAAATAAGTAGTCGCGGCGCTTTCTTTCCCCCCAGACGTCTAGGAAGTAGCATCGGTGCACAAAGGGCTTGTCATCCTGTTGGACCAAGAGGAGGTCTATTCCCTTGGGGGCAAACACCTTTAACTGGTGTCCCATCTCCAGCCAAGCTTGACCCAGAGGCTCAGCATGGGCGGACTGACCTGAAGGCACATTCCATCTGGTCATAATAGCGATCTTCATGTTTGAACTCACCCTTGTTCAGAAAAACTTATCCCTATAAGTTTAATCGGCTTACAGAAGGTGTCAATCGAGACTACCATTTAACAAAAGTTCAGACAGTGAGTCAGAGGATGGTGAACTTCAGAGGGTTACTCTTAGGAAGAGTTCGCATTCGAAGCCAAAGGAGAAAATGTAGGGACAGGCTTAGGTTTTTAGACAAAGGGTGGCAATCGGTATTCACCAAAGACCTTACGCAGGACACCACAAACTTCGCCCAGAGTAGCATAAGCACTTACCGCCTCAAGGATATGAGGCATAAGGTTTTTTGTACCTTGAGCTGCCTGGCGCAAGGTATCGAGCTTTACGGAAACCAGCTCGTTATCTCGTTCACGGCGTATTCTACTCAGCCTCTCCAGATGGCGTCTCTCCCCTTCTACATTCATCTTCATAATGGGAATAGTAACGGGTTCATCTGTCACATAGTCATTAACACCAATGAGGGTACGCATCTTGGTATCTATCTCCCGCTGGTAACGATGGGCTGACTCAGCAATTTCTCGGTGGAAAAATCCTGATTCTAAAGCTGGAATAACACCACCGAAAGAGTTAATCTGGGTGAAATATTGATAGGCAGCTTTTTCCATCTGGTTAGTGAGAGCTTCGACAAAGTAGCTCCCCCCAAGGGGGTCAACAGTATTAACCACGCCACTTTCGTGGGCAATAATCTGCTGGGTGCGCAAAGCAATACGGACAGCCAACTCTGAAGGCAAGGCAAAGGCTTCGTCCATGGAGTTGGTATGGAGGGACTGGGTGCCACCGAGGACAGCCGCTAAAGCTTGGATAGTGGTGCGTACAATATTATTTTCCGGTTGCTGAGCAGTAAGGGAACAGCCAGCAGTTTGAGTGTGAAAGCGAAGCCACTGTGAAGCCTCATCGGCACTGAAGCGCCTTTTCATTTCTCGGGCCCAAATGCGGCGAGCGGCACGAAACTTGGCAATCTCCTCAAAGAAATCATTGTGGCAATTGAAGAAGAAACTGAGCCTCGGGGCAAAGTCATCTACTTTCAATCCGCGGTCAATACCTGCCTGAACATAAGTGAAGCCATCAGCTAAAGTAAAGGCTAACTCCTGGATAGCTGTAGCTCCAGCTTCGCGAATATGATAGCCACTGATACTGATAGTATTCCAGCGGGGGGCGTGTTTCATGCCAAATTCAAAAGTATCAACAATGAGACGCAGAGATGGTTGGGGAGGGAAGATATAGGCATTTTGCGCCATATATTCTTTGAGAATGTCATTCTGAATAGTTCCCCCCAGCTTCTCCAAAGGTATGCCGCGCTTTCGGGCATTGACCAGGTACATTGCCCAGATTACAGCCGCCGGTCCATTTATAGTCATTGAGGTAGTAATTTCATCAAGGGGAATACCATCGAAGAGGACTTCCATATCAGCCAGAGAAGAAACGGCAACGCCGCATTTGCCAAATTCACCACATGCTTCTGGGTCATCAGTATCATAGCCATTTAGAGTGGGGAAATCGAAAGCCACACTGAGCCCAGTTTCTCCGTGTTCGAGAAGGTATTTATAGCGAGCATTACTTTCTTCCGCACAGCCGAAGCCGGAGAACAGGCGCATAGTCCACAGTCGTCCCCGATAGCCAGTGTGGTGGACGCTACGAGTAAAAGGGTATTCTCCAGGGAAACCAAGGTCACGCAAGTAATCGACATCGGCGATATCAGCTGGGGTATAAAGACGCTCAATAGGGACACCGGAAGTAGTAGTGAAGGAATTTTGTCTTTCGGGGAAACAATGGGCTTTGGCATACCATGCAGTAGTTTTTCTTTCAATTTCTTCCATTTATCAACCCCCACCGAGTAAAATACTATATAGTAAAACCACAGAGAACCAACCAAATAATAGGATTTTTGCAGTAGCTTCTGGCGAGCTTTATCAGGTTCTTGTACCTCAGAGCTACCCTTTGCTAGCTATGGTGGGCGGTAGTGGATTTGAACCACTGACCTCTTGCGTGTGAAGCAAGCGCTCTCACCACTGAGCCAACCGCCCTGGTGGCAGTGGAGGGATTTGAACCCCCCGACCAAAAGTTTATGACTCGCCAGTCACTGTTAAACTGCCAGTTTCTAAAGATAACAGAGTTAGGTAATTCCAGCAAGTCCTACCTCTCTCAGGTTAAGCACCCCTGACCTGCTGAAACCTCTAGACCAAAAAGAAAGCCCATCTACATAACGTAGGTGGGCTTAGCTAGAAAGGGGGTGACCTCTCTTAGCCAAGAACTATTTTCGCTCAATAGAGAGCTCTTGTATGTGACTTTTGTCTCGTGAAGTCCATTGAATGTTAAGAAGCAGATGGCGGAATATTACGTAACAGCACCAAGTGAATGCCCCCAAATTACTATGAACAGCCCCGCAAGCCAAAAGCCTGTATTCCTCCCATTACTATTCCCGGGCACCTTGCTTCCCGTAAGAAGAACCGGTGTTTCACCATCTATGCGGTTATTTTCTTTACTACTTTTGCCGCGCCTTTTACGGGTACCTCCAGTACCGGTACAAACCACACTCCTGCGCCCGCCGCTGCCAGTGTCATGGCAGCCGCCGCCATCTGGTCAGCACTCTCAGCTTCAACAATGGAGACAGCTACCGCTGTGTTCAGGGGAAGTCCGCCAAACGGCATGCCGAGACATGCGTACTGAGCCAGCGTCTTTCCCATTTGACTAGGACTGCTCGACAGCTTATCAGCCGCCTTCGCTACCTCAGCTGTCTTAGCCACATCATATGCAACGAAACTTAGAAATCTCATCTTACCCCTCCTTTGTTTATTTTAATATCAGGGAGACAAGGTGCCCGGGGGAACACCCTCCAGCATTATAGCACACCCAGCTTGGATGCAAATTGGGCATAGTGGAATACCACACAAGGAGCATAACGTTTAAG
>Ga0315310_10003107_pt1 | contig 10365 bp, 11 predicted proteins | sample TDP5_MG_FD_203630 | JGI IMG/M metagenome (GOLD analysis project Ga0315310, IMG submission 203630) | Freshwater sediment microbial communities from Lake Towuti, South Sulawesi, Indonesia - TDP5 | ecosystem: Environmental > Aquatic > Freshwater > Lake > Sediment | place: Indonesia: South Sulawesi...
TTCACAATTGGAAAGAGCTGATAGATGCGCTCTAAACTCTCAGCTATTTTCTTCCTAGCCCTTTTCGTATATGCACTTAGCTCGAGGTTTTCTCGAACAGTTAATTCTGGAAAGACTTTCCCCCCCTCCGGAACCATAACAATACCCATTTCGATAATACGATGAGTCGGCAACTTATCGATTCTCTCATTAAGGAACTCTATGTTGCCGGAACGCGAACGTAACAACCCCATTATGGTTTTGAGTAGAGTGCTTTTGCCAGCACCGTTGGACCCCAGCACAGCTACCATCTCCTTCTCATCTATTTCGAGAGACACATCTTTAAGGACATGAAGGCCGTCATAAAAGACGTTTATTTGATTTACTTTAAGCAACCGTTCCACCCAAATAAGCTTTAATAACGTTCTCATCTTGGGCTACTTCGCCGGGCTTCCCTTCCGCAATTTTCTCTCCATGGTGTATCACTAAAACTCGGTCAGAGATCCTCATTACCGCTCTCATGACATGCTCAACCCAAAACATCGTGATGCCTTTTTCATCCCTAATTTTCTTGATCACTGACATAGCATCTTTGACTTCCGCGGGATTTAAGCCCGCTACAACTTCATCAAGTAACAGCAACTCGGGCCTCGTAGCCAGCGCCCTAGCCAACTCTAACTTTTTTAGGTCAGCAATCGTTAGGCTTGAAGCCTCCATATTTTTTTTATCGGAAAGATCCAGAAAGTCCAAAATATCCGTCACCTCTTTGTTGATTTTTTTTTCACTGGAAGCTCTACGTTTCCCAAAATGGGCGCCAACGGCTACATTCTGAAAAACAGTTAGTTTTGGGAAAGGTTTGCATATCTGATAGGTTCTGCTAATTCCAGTTTCACAAATTTTATTCGGCTTTAGCCCGTTAATAGTTTTTCCCTTAAATTTTATGGACCCATTTTCGGGACGATACACACCACAGATACAATTAAATAGCGTCGTCTTACCAGCCCCGTTGGGCCCGATCAATCCAACAATCTCATCTTGCCTCACTTGGAAATTTAAGTTTTTGAGAGCTGCTACTCCTCCAAAGTATTTTGTTATCCTCTCACCCTCCAGAATTATCATTGATTTTTACTCCATACCAATCAGTTGAAGAGCAGAGCTCTATTATTTATAACTTTCGTTCAAGCAGTATGAAAGTGAAATTCCAAAGGGTTTCAAAGGGTGAATTGGTATCGAGCTGAAAACAGAGGAAAAGAAAAATGAAAGCCACTAAACAAAAGAAGATTATACCAATTGGTCATGGAGAGCTTCCAAGAGTGAAAGGGCTTCATTGTTACGTTAAAAGAAACAATAACCTTGAAAACTACGTGTTCCTGAAATTGATTCGGGACTCAAACAGTATAAGCGTATCAGCATTAAAATTCGCTAGTTTATATCAAACCCCGTTTCCATTAACTGTATATGTCGATCGATACCCCGCAAATTCATAGAATACCCCGTAAACGGAAAAAATTAATAACCAAAAATAATAACTAAAAAACAAAAATGGAGGTGATTAAACATGGGAAAACAGTTTACAAGAGAAGAGATTCTTGAGAGACTCAGGAGGGAGATTAAGGAAGGGAAACCTATTCTTGGCGCCGGGTGCAGTGCAGGAATTATAGCTAAGTGTGCCGAGATTGGTGGAGCTGATTTGATTATAATTTATAGTAGTGGGCTATCAAGGTTGAGAGGAGTTCCTACTACTCCTTACGGCTCGCTTATGTCTAACCCTACGACGTTAGAGATGTTTGATGAGATTGATAATGTCCTGAAGGATACACCAATCATCGCTGGCGTGGATGCATCAGACCCCTATAGGAGCGATTTGAAGAAGTTACTAAAGATGTTTTGGGACAAGGGCTTCTCTGGAATAATAAACTTTCCAACGGTTGTATTATACGGGGATCGTTGGATTGAGAGCAGGTCATCCGTTGGGTATGGTTTTGAAAGAGAAATTAAAATGATGGAGATAGCTCGAAGCATGGATCTATTCACGATGGCCTATGTCTGGAGCCCACGAGATGCAAGAAAAATGGCTAAGGTTCCTGTTGATGTTATGTGCCCTCACGCTGGAGGAACCGCGGGGGGTTTAGTTGGGTTTAAAGCAGAACCCTACGAAGTAGCAGTCAAAACAGTACAAAGCATGATTAAAGCGACTAAGGAAGTGAACCCTGACATAATCTGTTTAGCACATGGAGGTCCCTTCGCGGAGCCAAAAGACACCATATACCTATATGAACACACAGACGCTGCAGGGTTCGTTGGAGCGTCAAGCATAGAAAGGATTCCTGTGGAAAAAGCGGTCATAGAGTGTTGTAAAGGATTCAAGAGCATGTCTATTAGAGCGCACGCTAAGTAGTGAGGGAAAGATGGATATCAAAAAGAAAATAGTGATTTTAGGGACATTAAATACGAAGGAATGCGAGGGTTACTATCTTAGGGATCGGATAAGGAAATTTGGATATGAAACAGTGTTAATAGATGTAAGTATGAAAAAATATAAATCAAAATTGGGAAAACCAGATATCTCGAATGATCAGGTTGCAAAGAGTGCTAAAACAACTATCGATGATGTTGAAGCGACGGAAAGGACGCCAGCAATAGAAGCGATGACCAAAGGAGCGACTGAGATAGTCAAGGAACTATACGATGCCAAAAAGTTAGATGGTATAGTAGGCTACGGAGGAGGAGTGGGTTCAACAATCTCTATTTCAGTGTTAAAATCACTACCGCTAGGTGTACCTAAGCTTTTGGTAACTACCCAACCTCCTTTTGCAACGCAATTAATAGGACCTAAAGACATTATAGTGTTTCCATCAGTAACGGACATGTCCGGGGGGCTAGTGGTTAACAGAATTGAGGCAATAATGTTGGCTAACGCAGCCGCTGCCATATCAGGGATGGTAGAGGCAAAACCAGTGATTCCAGAGGAAAAACCCTTGATAGTGGGGTCACAATTCGGCGTTACTACGCCTCTGGTTGTAAAAGCAAAAGAAATCTTAGAGGAAAAAGGGTACGAATTAATTACGTTTCACGCAACGGGCATCGGTGGGCTAGCGTTCGAGGAGCTAGTAAGAAGCGGGCTTGTTACGGGGGTCTTAGATGTAACAACTCATGAGCTGGTTGACATGCTTGTTGGAGGTGTTTGTCAGGCTGGACCTGACAGACTCACATCAGCTGGAAGCCGAGGAATCCCACAGGTAATCCTGCCAGGCGCTCTGGATATGGTTAACTTTTGGGCCGGAGAGATCCCGGAGAAATTTAGGAACCGCCATTTTTACTACCACACTAGCAGGGTGGTTTTAATGAGGACAAGTGAAGAGGAATGCGCGGAGGTTGGCAAGATCGTGGCAGAAAAAGTGAACCACGCAAAGGGTCCAACAGCGGTGGTAATTCCAATGCGCGGTTGGTCTGCATACGATATTGAGGGTGGTGTATTTACATTGGACTATGACGCTAAACCTACGAATAAATCATGGTACAATCCAAGAGCGGATATGGCCTTCGTTGAAGCGTTGGGGAGATTTGTGGATAGAACCAAGCCTAACGTCGAAGTTATAAAGGTGGACCTCCACATTAACGACCCTAAGTTTGCAACTCTCACTGTAATCATTCTCGACGACATGATTAAGGGAAGATGGAAAAAGGGTAAGCATTACAAAACTGGCTGACTTACTATTAAAGGCAATCAAAGATAGAATTTTTCATTTTGGTTACTTAATGTTCCCGCGCGCCTAATTATATGTCACTTCGCACTTTATTGAAGGTCATTCAACTTCCTCCAATTCTACATGAAGAGATCTTCTAAGAGTTTCTAAAAAAGTCGACGCGTTTATCACCAGGGGCTTCATAAAAATCCCTAAAAAGGAACAAACTTCCGAGGCTAAGGCATGTACGGACGCTCAAGCGATGGCAGTGAAAGTTTATAGCAGAGCTAGTTACCGAAACTGCTATTCTATATTCAGCCCTAGCAGTTTACATGGATTATCACGTATCATTTTTTTAATTTCTTCTTCAGTGATGCCAATTTCAATCATCGTCCTAGCGAAGATCCTCAAGCCCTCGATCGGCGAAGGGTGATGAATTTGGCCAAAATCTGTTGATAAAATGTTATGTTCCGCTACAGTAGTTTTGATCACTTTATAGATTTCAGCAGGAGACGTGTTACACCATAAAGGCATAGTTGAAAGTAATGTATGTTCCAAGTACGCTCCAAGTTTTACCATTTCCTTCTGATCCTCTATGCTCATACGTATCATTCCATCAAGTGGATGGGTTACAATTATATTCTCTACGCCTACTTTCTTTGCTTCCTTTACTAAAACTTTAATTTCCGGGATAGTAAGATGTCCGGTCGCTAAAACAGCTTTTGCGTCAGCGATTAATCCAAGTATTGTCTTAACTTCTTCAACTAACTCTCCATTCTTCTTAAGGATGCATATCCCAAGTTCTCGTTGTCCTCCCAATCCTAAGGGATGAGGATGCGTTGCATAATATTCAATGTGGTTTTTAGCAGAGATCGTTGGCATCCATATTACCTTTGCTCCGAATTTAAGTGAGGCCTCAACAGCAGATGGGTTTAATCCGCCCACAGAATTATTCAAGATAAGGCTACCAACAACCTCAACTTCTGGGACGATTTTCCGCATTAAGTTGGCTAAAGGAGCAGTAGGCATAAAATGCGATTTGAATACGAATCCTCGGCCTCCTATCGCTTTAACCTCCTCTGCCAATTGAATACAATCCATCAGTCTCGGAACAACATCAGGCCTTACATGTACATGCATATCTATTGCTCCTTTAATCAATTCCGTACCCGGCTTAAATACTGACATCATTCGTCACCTTCCATTTTATGGAAACGGGATCTTTTCTTCTAGATAGAAAAAAAGCAGAGAAAGGTGCTTTTTAGTATTTCGATTACTTGGGTTTTATTTTAAAAATTTTAAGCCCCAAACCCAAACTCTCTCCTCCTCTCTTTCCCCTTCTCTTCCTCCTTCATACTCTCTCCCACTCTCTCTTCTCAACACAACACCACACCGCACACACAACAAAGCTAGGATAATCTTTTCTATTCTAGAATGTCCGAAAATGCAAAAAATGGTCTTTTTGTCAAATCGGTTGGACGGAATTGGACAAAATTTTCATTCAAAATCTTTGTATTTACACCTTGAAAACAAACTATCCTTTGTTAAAATTAGCAGTATTGCGTTGTATATGAGCTTGTTCGGTGTTGTCTCCAGCCTTTTGGCCTTTTCCTCCACCTGCTCGTAGAGGGGCTTCTTCACCACGATGTTCACGAAGTCAGTGTTTGCGTAGGTCTTTATGGTCAGCATGCCCTCTGGTGGATCCAACAGTTTATCTATTTCGGCTACACGCCGTGTAGCCGTACCAGCCCTCTCTGATTGTGCGCTATCCTTAAACCTTTCCGGCAAATACTTCATCACCCAGGTGTAGCTCATTCCGGTTTCCTCCATGATTTTTTGGGAGATCTTTCCGGGCTCCACTCCCTCGCTGAGGTAGAATTCGCCTAGCTTGGCTAATAGCTCCGTCTTCTCACTTTGTGGCACGCTCCTTCGAACGTTGTTACTGATGATGCGGGCGATGAGCCGATCCTTCTCGGTTCGAATATGGTCCAGCCGTATCGTCATCCAGCCCATATCCACGCCGTAACGGTGCTCCCCGTCGATGATGTTCCCGTGATAGTCCAACAGGATCGGATAAAGCTGACCAACCCTCTCCGAAGAGGACCTCAACTCCGTAATCACACTTTTTTCCTTCATTGCCATCCCTTTGAGAAGAAATAAGAATATCTTGGGAAAAATATAACATTTGCTGAAGTCATGTTAGGAGTGGTTTCGAGTTATAGTCTACTGTAAGATAGAATTTTCCGTCCGTAAAAAAGTGTATTATATCTCCTTTAGTATAGGTTTTATCTGTAAATCGTCATGCCCTCCCTAAAACTTATTTTGCTTAATCTGCAACCTTCCTCTTCCTTTCTTTTCATAAAATTCCAAGTCTGTTCGACTTGGTTTGACAAAGACGTCTTGAGATTTTAGTATGCCTCATTCTAACCTCCTGGAACCTACTTGTATTATCATACGGTTTAAAATTAGGGTTGGTTGGATTGATAACGTATACCTAATAACCAATGATTTTGTGAGAAATTCTACAGAGGGCGATCTTTCTAATTTTGTTTGTGGGTACTGTATGAGCCTTCCAATTAATATCGCGAGGCAGAACCCTGACAGCCTTATTCTTACATTTCTTACATATTTTGATTGCTCATTTTTATCGCAAAATAAGGAGATTGAGGTATTTCTTTAGCGATTTCGCCGATATGCCGTATGATGTAGTCTTTGATGTATTCCGCTATTTTTATTCTTTTCGCGTCGGCTGCTTTCTTCAAAATGTCGTAGTATTCTAGTTCCTTTCGGTTTCTTTTATCCCAGATCACTCGGTCTACAAGATATATGCCTCGTGGGACTCCTCGTTTTCCTTTTCCAGCCATCAAGCGGGCTAGTTCTTTTCGGAATGCCTCTAAGCCTTCGGATAGTGCGAGCTCTCCCAGCTTCTCTTGCAGCTCTGTGCCGAGTTTTAGTCCCGTAACCTTTAATCCGTCCCAGAAGGGGATCACGCCTTTTCGGATGGCCTCCCGCATCTTCGGGCTGGTGTCCGCTACCCTAATCCAGTCGCTTAACGTGGACGGACTGATGTTCCATCTCCTCGCCCAATCTCTTAGGCTTCGTGTAGACCTGCTCATCAGCTCGTTGAGCTTGTCCCCTCTGGTGATGGGGTCTAGGTCCCGTCGGAATATTCCAATATTCTCCTTCAACGAAGCGTCCAAGGCCTCTTCGTCCGTTAGCTCCTGAATCAGCACGTCCTTACCCACCACGAATCGCGTCACCCGGTCTCGCTTCGCCAAAAACCTTCTTCGTCCCACGAACACCCCGTATCCGACAGCCAAATCCAGATCCATGCCTGACTCCCAATGTCCCTCCTTATCCTCAGGCCTCGCAATAAACGGCTGAACGATCTCCGCAGTCGAGAGGTGGGCTTGTAAGGCTTCGTCACCCTCGCTGACGCCAAACTCCTCCTCCGCCCTCACATTCATCCTGCTGACGAAAAACCTCTCAACCGGAATTTTGTCACCTACCTTCGGTAATTTCGCCATATCTCTCAACCTCGACTCGAATCCAAGCAGTGGAATTAAATAAATCAAACATTAATAAAATTTTTGTACGACACTAGAACAGAATTATTAATTATAACACCGTTATGACCGCAATTATGCTGTCTTGGATTGCTGCAAAACATTGTACCATTTCAATACGAAGGGGAACTGTAAGCACAACAGTTGAATATACTTTTGGCCTCCGCTTCATTACAGGTCCCTGTCCAGTAAAGAAAAAGATTGTTATGCAGTTATTTCAACCTACGAAAGAATTTTTGATAGAGAAGACCTTCTTACTAGATATCCTCAACAACTTAGATCGGAGGGAATTACGGGACCTCGTTGAATTAAGCAACGTCATACTGGAAGGCCTAAATACTTTGATCCTTTTCGCCACACCAGAACAAGCAGCAGTATTAAAGAAAACAGATACTTTCCAGAGACTACCCTTTATTGACTTTCAGCTTCCCGACAGAAATTCTTTAGGGACCTCTTTAAAGAGCGGATTGACGGGTTCCGAGAGGGAGAGGTAGGCACTCCCATGCCCTTTAAAGATGGTGTGGTGGAAAAACTTGCGGATTTATCCGGCCATGTGCCCCGCGACTTCATTCAACTCTGCAATCTTGTGCTTGTGGAAATGTGATTCGCAGCATGACCGAGCCGTGTGGATTAGATTTCTTAAATAAACTCCGCCTTCAGCTGACGAAGATACCCTCTAGTCGAGAACAGGTGCAAGAGATTTCGGAGCACCACAAAGGCGAGTGGGTTGGGATCCAGCAACTAACCGAAGAGATTTCAATTCAAATAGGAGCTCCCTTCACCGAAAGAAAAGTGGGTGCAATACTCAGAAACCTTGGATTCACCATGCGCAAGCTTGATGCCAGCGGTAAGGCTCAAGTGTTGATTACCCCCCTTACCCTGGAGACGCACCTTAAAATCAAAGCTCAGAACCTTCAGAAAGCGCAGTTTCCTAAGCGAGGAACGAAAGAAAACTATCTTAACCATGCGTAGCTTTAACTCCATAGACTCAAACGTAGCAATGATGACTAAGCCCCCTCTATTGCGTTGTCCTTCCTGCAAAAGTCACAGAATATGGAAAGATGGATTACGATACCTTAGTGGAGAAAGAACCGTTCAACGTTTCTTATGTAGAGACCGCGGCTTTAGGTTCAGTGAGTCTACGACGAGCCCTAAGGTAAAGGTTCACGTCACTAGATAAGTCTTTAAACAGTCTAATTCTGGATAAGATTTTCTGAGACGAATATCCTTTAAGATGGTCCTTCCTTCCAGCCATTCAAGAATGATCTGCCGTTCCAGGGCGTGAAGATGTAGGTTCTCAAGTTACATCAACTGTGACTGTTGTAGAGAAAGCCGAGTATGCGTCTCAGAAGTCGAGGCGAAAAACTTGGCTGAAGTGGAATCTCGAATCGAGAAGCGGGCTGCGGGGGCCACACAGCCAAGCCAAGAAAGAATCGAAGGAAAACTGGGTGAGTTTGGCTTCTGGATGCCAAAGCAGGGATATAAAGAATCCAGCGCTATACAAAGGATGAAGAGGTTAAAAACGCTAATAAAACGTGGAGCAAATCTCCTAGATCCAGAGTCTGTAAAAGAGGTAATTGCCAAACAAAGTGGGCTGAGGAAACTAAAGCCTTAACCTCTTGCGCTTACGACACCTTCGCTAAAATGATGGGTATGACGTGGGAACGACCAAACTACAAGCCGAATCAAAAATTCCTTTCGTTCCGATGGAAAATGAAATCAACCAATTGATAGCGGCGTGTAGTGAAAAATATGCGGCGTTCACTTAGGTAGTGAAAGAAACCGGGGCGAGACCGGGAGAAGTATGGCGATTGAAATGGACGGACATTGACTCTGGAAGGCAGGTCCTACGAATCAACGAACCGGAGAAAGGCAGTAACCCAAGAATCTCCAAGGTCTCCGGCAAGCTGACGACAATGCTTAACGCTTTACCTAGAACGTCGCAGAGGATTTTCGGTGATGTACCGCTAAAATACGTGGGAATCAACTTTGTGAGAATAAGGCGTTGAGTGGCTATAAAACTGCATAATCCGAGAATTGGACAGACAAACTGGTGTAGTATACGCCACTGGAAAGGCACAATGGGATACCATGAGACGAAGGACATATTTCAAGCTCATGACGAAGAGTTCACGGTTAGGGTCGCCAAGGCGTCTGAAGAAATCACACAGCTGCTGGAAGTGGGCTTTGAATACGTCTGCGAGAAAGAAGGCTTAATGTTCTTCCGAAAACGAAAATGAAAAACGTAAGGGAAATATCCGTCAAGTTAAGGATTCGGCTATCTCCCTTACAGCTGATGTGAGCTTGTCGATTTCTTCTTTTGTATTGTAGAAGTAGGTGGAGGCTCGGACGCTTCCAAGCTTGTGAATGATGTTTTTTGTGAGGGGAAGGGCGCAATGGTGCCCTGAGCGCACCATGATGTTTGCTGAAACGTCGAGGGCTAGCGCCACATCGTGGGGGTTTAAGTCGCCGACGTTAAAGGGCGCGATGCCGACTTTACGTCCGGGTTCAGGACCGTAAACTTCAACCTTCGGGATTTCTCTTAATCCCTCGTACATCTGTTTTGTGAGCCCCTTCTCGTGTCTCTCAATGTTTTCCATTCCGATCTTGTTTAGATAGTCCACAGCCGCCCCGAGTCCAATGACTTCTGCGATGGCCGGGGTTCCCGCCTCAAAGCGCGTGGCTCCCTTCTCGAGTTCGTAATAGTCGAGGCCAACATCTGCTATGGTTCCCCCACCGATGCATAGGGGTTCAAGTTCCTCGATCAGTTCTTCTCGAACATAGAGGGCGCCGGATCCTGTTGGAGCGCACATCTTGTGGCCGCTGAAGGCGAGGAAGTCGCATCCAATCCTCTGGATGTCTACTTTCATGTGCGGAACCGATTGGGCGCCGTCAACGAGGACGTAGGCTCCGTGATCATGTGCTATCTCGGCTATCTCCTTGACCGGCGTAATCACACCCAAAACATTCGAAACGTGAGTTACGGCCACAAGCTTCGTTTCATCGTCAACCGCTTTTTCGAAGTCCGCCAGGTCTAAAAGCCCATGCACAATCGGCTTGCTGGGCTCAACGATTTCAACGTCTGCTCCATAACGATTCTTCACCCGAAGCCAAAGAATGAAGTTAGAATGGTG
>Ga0315310_10003111_pt1 | contig 10360 bp, 5 predicted proteins | sample TDP5_MG_FD_203630 | JGI IMG/M metagenome (GOLD analysis project Ga0315310, IMG submission 203630) | Freshwater sediment microbial communities from Lake Towuti, South Sulawesi, Indonesia - TDP5 | ecosystem: Environmental > Aquatic > Freshwater > Lake > Sediment | place: Indonesia: South Sulawesi...
CCTCCTTGTTGTATGCGTGTATTATGGCTACTTTCTTCTTCTGCGAAAGCGACCCAGCGAGGGCTTCGTGACCATGCTCTTCGGCGCGTTTGTATTGTTTGTCATATTTTACCAGGCAAGAGAACAACACCTCCTCCTATACTCTTTTCCCTTCTTGATCATCATGATTTCGAATCTATTTGTTCGCGCTGTCGATGGCCTCAGAGGGCGCGCGTTCAGCCTTGGCTCGCATGTCACTCCGCTCATTTCATTGGTCCTCACGGGAGTCTTGGTGTTCTCCTCTCTGTGCATCGTGGTGATGCAACCCACTGTGGAAAAGGGACAGGTGGTTGGTCTTTCAGAGGCTATGTCGTACTTGAGGAGGCAAGCCCAGCCAGGAGACCGCGTAGCCACGCTGTACGGCATCTACGAAGCGCGCTATGCTGAGCAGTTCCACCTTGAACTCGACCTCCTATTTATCCCGCTCCTGTCGACCGAGACGCCTGGTGAACCCAACAAACCGAGGACCTCCGCTTGGGTCCTGGACACAGGTCGCTTGGAGATCTTCCAGCCGCGATTCATGGTCATCCAGAGGCAGCACTACGATTTCTACTTCAATCAGACGTTCAAGCAGGAGATGAGCAGGTTCTACAAACTGGTCTTGGACACCGGGCCGGAGACGATAGGCGGGCTTACGTGGCGCGGCTACCTGGTCTTTCAGAGATTCCAGCCGGTAGCCTTCGAAGGCTAAAAAGGCATCTAGCTCACGTCAGCTAATAAGCCAATATGTCATTGGGAGAGAGCGGCGCTACCTGTTGCGGAGTTCAAGAGGGTTGTGCCCGAGACCTGACTGACTGGCCTTCAGGGACTTGCGCGCGGAGTTAAGCCTTAAGAGTGCAACTGGCGACGAAGCAGCTGGCTGGCACGCTTGTCGAAGGGCGAAGAACACCTCCACAAGAAAGTTGATGCAGTGGTTGTCGGCGCCGGGCCATCGGGTTCCAGTGCGGCAGCTGAGATCGCAAAGGCAGGGCTGAAGGTTCTAATGATTGAGAAAGACGAGTACCCAGGAAAGAACAACGTCTGCGGAGGTGCGCTTGCCAGGAAATTCTTCAGAGATCTGGGTTTGGACTATTCTGTGGTAGACAAAAGAATCTTCGGCCGAATCCTCTTCTTTCCCTCGGGCGCCGTTGATCGCCGTAGTGCAGACTTTGACAGCGTTTCTTTCCAGAGAAGCCGCTTCGATTATCATCTCGCACGGAGCGCCATCGATGTGGGCGCCCGCTCGGCCACATCCAGCGCGGTGTTCCGCGTAGCCCTCCGCGCAGATTGCGCGCAAGCCTTCTTCAGGAGGGTCGGAACAGGCAACGTCGCGTCTGTGAACGCTGACTTGGTGATCTTCGCTGACGGCCCGGCCTCCCTTGCCCGCAGACAATTTGGCCTGGGTCTCCCGCGAGCTCTGGATAGGATGGCTTTGGGCATGATCTATGAATTGGAGTGGAAGAACAACCCGGTCGAACACTTCGAGTTCTATTTCGGCAGGGATATAGTCTCCTATGGTTATGGCTGGATCTTTCCCAAGAAACACGTCATGAACGTCGGGGTTGCCTGCCTGCTTTCGAAGTTGGAAAGAAACGTCCGCTCCTGTCTTGACTACTTCGCTTGGGAGCATCCCATTGCCTCGAGAAGACTCGCGGGCAGAAGAATAGTAAGGTCTGCGGCTGCGCTTATCCCGCTCGCGCCAGCCCGGAGGATCGTTCGAGAAAGAGTGATGCTTGTTGGAGACGCCGCGGGCCTCGTAGACCCTCTCTGGGGCGGGGGAATAGCATACGCCATTCAGAGCGGCAGGATAGCAGGTCAGACTGCCGTGAGAGCGATTGAACAGGAAGATTTCTCGACAGGTTTCTTGAAGCGTTACGAGCGAGAGTGGAGGAGATCTGAAGACGGTCGCGCGCTGTCGAGAGTGTACGCGTTGTCAAGGATGGCGCTGGGTCTTTCTTCGATCGATCCGGATGCGTACATTAGGCTCCAGCGAGGGTTGGTGGGAATCAGTTCATCCAAGACTTTCGGGATCGTCAGGAAAATCATGAAGAGCCTCTCAAATGTGCCTCAGTCGATCGATCGATTGCATTGACGAGCTTCCGCGGCGGAAGCCATTTATACGAACCGGTCGAAGCTAAAGAGGATACTATGGAAAAGGAAGCAGAGAAGGCCCCGCACGAATTCCTGAAGAGAAGGCTGAGAAGCAACCGGTCGGCTCTGTCGGTCCGCATCACCTCGTCGCAAAGAATGGGAATTAGTGCAATTGATCCTGGGAAGCTTGAAGGGGGTGTTCCGAGTTGAGGGTTTTCGACTCAACCAGTCTTATTGCGAAGATCCTGAAGATCAAGGCTTGGAAGGAACTAGTCGATACCAACATGCATGTCTACCTCTTGACGATCGTTTACGTTGTGATGGTTTCGCAGCTCTTTAGCTACGACATGATACAGGAGATGCTAGTGCTGGTAGGCATCCTGTCCTCCTACATCTGTTTCGGTTTCCTCTGGAATGACTATTGTGACATGCCGATGGATATCAAGGCTGGCAAGAAGAGGGTCATTCACGAGATGCCCAGAGCAGTGGTGTTGGGGCTACTGGCTCTCCTTTTCCTAACGGGCTTTCTGCTGATCGCTGTTTTCGTGCGGAACATCGCATTTATCCTGATCTATTTTTTTGCCTACTCTGTGGGGCTCTCGTATGCGGCACCCCTAGTCAGATCAAAGGAGAAAGGCTGGCTGGGTGCTGCCGTGGACGCGCTGGGCGAAAAAGGGTTTCCCGTCCTGTTGATCTTCACTTATTTCGAACGCTTCACGGTTGACGCTGTTCTCTGCGTTTCGCTCTTTACCATGTTTCAATTTAAGGTGATTCTGGATCATCAGGTTTTTGACTATGAAGCAGACGTCGCATCGGGTACAGACACGCTTGTTGTGACCATGGGTGTCGAAAAGGCCGAGGCGATCTTGAGATTTCTCCGCCCCGTCTTTGCCCTCATGTACCTCTTGTTCGTCGCGGGCATCTATGTCCAGATGCCATCCTCACTTGTGATCGTTTTGCTCATCCTCTCCGGCTATCCTCTCCTCAAGATCCTTGTCGACAAGGGTGTCGTCACCCGCGTGAATGTCCGGCCGGATATCGGAGGATGGATCGAAAGAATACCTCTCTATGATGGGTATATCACAGCCAGTCTAGGGCCCTTGCTGTTTTTGTTGGCTCTGCAGGCAACTCTGACATACTATCCTTACGCATTCCTGCTTGCTCTGGCCTTGGCATCACAGTTCTACATACTGAAAGGTCATTTTGTCCGAGTGGCTAGCAGCATTGTTCGACCGATCACTTCACGCTTCCCGCGGAAATAGACCTTTTGTGAGGTCCGATGAATGAGATCGATCGATCTACGTCCCTTCCAGAACCCTCCTGTCCCACCTCACGGTGACCTTGCAGCACGCAGGGCTTCTGCGTTCACTAGCTGAGTCGAAAGGGTTACATCGCACGCACTTAACCTGCAGCTACGTGTTCGTAGAGCTCCAAGGTCCTGGCCGCGACCTTGTCCCAGTCGTATCCTTCGACAAACTTTAACCCGTTTTGACGAAGTCTGCTGTACAGGCTCTTGTTTGTCAGAAGGGTGAATATCGCCCTTTCCATCTCCTTCACCGTTGGCTGAGCGAGCAGCCCATTAGACTCATGTGTCACTATGTCTTTGACTGCGCTGCCAGGCGATAGCACCGCTATGGGCGGTGTTCCCGCGGCCATGGCTTCCAGAAGGACGATGCCATGTCCTTCGAGAAGGGAGGGCAAGACTAGGGTGGCCGAGGACTTGATCATTCTAATGAGGTCAAGCCTTGGAATGACGCCGAGGAAATGTACGTCCGTTAGATCGAGATCTGAAGTGAGCTTCATAAGATGCCTCCTCTGCGATCCATCTCCGGCGATGAACAGTTCACTATCGGACAACGTGCTTCTCACCTCCTTGAAGGCTCGAACGAGGAGGCTCACCTGCTTATGACTTTCGAGCCTGCCTACATACACTATCCTTCGTCTTCTCTTCCTGGCGCTGACACCCCTGAAATCGGCAAGGTCGACCCCGTTCGGGATCACGATTACCTTCCTTGACGGAACCCTCAGCAGACGCAACAGTCTTTCCCTAGTTGTATTCGAAACCGCGACGCAGAAGTCCGCTAACTTGGGCATGGTGTATTCGGCCATGATCGCTGAGGGAGCAAGGAAGGGGTTGTGTCTTCGAAAGTTCTGTGTGTACCACACCTCGTGCCACGTCTGGATGAGAGGAACACGAGAGAATCGGCAAGCAAGAAAAGAAGTCAAGGGAAGGAACTTGGACGTTATGTTGCAGTCGACGATATCGAATCTTCTGCCAGCCATGTCACAGCGCATCCTCTTCAATGTATCTAGACTGAATCTCAGATTTGGCATCATCACCCCCTTCTCCAGGCTTTGGGACGGCTCTATTCTCCCGTATCTGTGAACTTGAACGCCATCAAGATACTTCTCTCTCCCTTGGATTGAGCAGTGTGTCGTGTAGACGTGGACTTCATGTTTTCGCGATAGTCTCCTGGCAACCTCACAGAATCTGTTGGCGCTTCCCGAGGGAAAGGGATAGAAGTAAGAGGTCACCATTGCGATGCGCACGAGCCTTCCCTCTTGACTAATTCCTTTGCCATACCCTGCACGGTGTGAGGCCACACCATGTCGGTGCGTTGGCCACGAACCGAGAGCATGGAATTTGTTTGACCATTGCAAACCAGCCTAGGAAGACGGTGGCGGAACAAAGCCTACACGACCTGACTATGACGACCATATATAAAAGTCCACTTCGCTGTAGGCGACGGCTAGGTAACTGTGAGGGCACTCGATCGATCGCTTGACCAGAAACAAGAATGCTTCGATTGATCAAGTTCCGTCAAGATCCTCGTCTTCCCTTATCCAAACCATGGCCAAGCTAGGCGCTGGCCCGGCTTCAAGCTAGTCCCCTCTCAGCACAAGTTCCCTAGGATGATCGGTGCCCGGACTGCCTACCACTTGATCGTCCACGACAAAGCCTGATCGTGAGGGAGTTCTTGAGATCTGGAGGACTCTTCGAACCGCAAAAGTTTAGTGGAAGCGGTGAGGACGGTCTCACGTGCCAAAATTCGGTCTGACGCTTGAACAGGAAGGCATGAACTTCGAAATCATAAGATCTCTTGCAGCCACGGGAGAGGAGCTTCACTACGACTCGGTCTGGCTCGGAGACCACTTCTTCTACTCCGAGCAGCCCTTCCTAGAGTGTTGGACCACACTCTCCGCGCTTGCTTGTGCCACCAAGAGGATCAGGCTCGGCACCCAAGTTCTGTGCAACTGCTACCGCCACCCACCGCTGGTGGCGAAGATGGCCGCCACGCTGGACGTGATCAGCGGGGGCAGACTGATTCTAGGCTTGGGGGCTGGATGGCACAAGAGAGAGTATGTGGCCTACGGCATACCCTTCAGGAGAGACGGGATCCGGGTTTCGCGTCTGGAGGAGGCTGTGGAAATAATAGGGAAGATGTGGACACAACCCATAACCACCTTCACGGGAAAGCACTACGAAGTCAAGGACGCGAGGTGCGAGCCCAAGCCCATTCAGAAGCCCCATCCTCCCATATGGATCGGCGGCAACGGGAACAGGATCCTGAGTATAGTGGCCAGACACGCCGACGGCTGCAACGTCACATTCGGCAAGAAGAAGATCTATACGACCGGCGACTTCAAGGAGAGGATGAGGATCCTAGAGGCGCACTGCTCCAGGATCGGCAAAGATATCACAGACATAGAAAGGGCTTTGTCTATAACCTTGATTCTGGGAAGAAACGAGGGGGAGATCAAGAAGGAGTTGAGAAGAGCCGTGTCGCACTTCACCTCCAAGCCGGGCCTCTCACTGAGGAGAAGGATCTCCTTCGCCTACCATAACCCGGCTTTGGCCCTATCAACGGTGATGGCCATGCTAGGCCTAGTGAAGCCTCCGTTTGTGATCGCCGGAACGCCGGAGCAGTGTGTGGAGAAAATACAGGAGTTTGTAGACGCGGGGGTGACGTACTTCACTGTTAGCTTTCCGCCCGCCTTGAGACACGACGTGGTGGGGCCTAGTCTATTCGCGGATGAAGTGATGCCTCAGATATCCTGAAGTAACATGCCAGGCGACTGACTGAATAGAACAACAGCGGCCATCCCTCTGTGTTGTTCTCGATCGTCGATTTCCAAAGACACAATTTGTCAGAGAATGGGCTGAAGACTTGTTACGGAAAGGGAGCGAAATTCCAATACATGCAAAGCCGGGCGCCTATTACTTGGAAAGAACTTGAAGCGAGCACCTGCAATCTACTCGCTAGCGATCGTCAAATCGATTGTCATTCGATCGATCTGCTGTCAAAGCTTTTGCCCACGCGAATGATGACGATATAGGTCTGGAGCCGGAGGCGCATGCTTCTCCACAGTGTGCGAAAACGCTTTAAGCACGGAGAAACGAAAACGCGCGGCGAAATTGGCGTTGAATGGAAACCTGCACAAAGCTCTGGGAATCCTGCTTCTTCTACTTCTGTTTCCAAAAGCAACCGCCGCTTCTTCGCCGCCTTCAGCACGGATTGCGGTGATAATTGGGTTCACGGAAGAGGTGGATTCGCAGCTCATCACTGGGCTTGGTGGAGAAGTAAGGTACATCTACAGATATGTAGTGGCAATTGCAGCCAAAGTACCGCAAGCCGTCCTATCCACGTTAAGAGAGCTGCCTTCAATTGCATATGTAGAGCCTGATGGGGTAGCTTGGGCGCTGGCAGAGGAGAAGTGGGGGGTGAGAAAGATCAGAGCTCCCGAGGTTTGGGATGCTGGCTACAAAGGGTCCGGCGTCGACGTCGCGGTTCTCGACACAGGGATATTCTACTCACATCCAGACTTGGCCTCGAGCTACGCGGGAGGATACGATTTCGTCAACAATGACAATGACCCATTGGATGACAACGGGCATGGCACACACGTAGCTGGAATAATAGCTTCCCGGAAGAATGGTCTTGGCATGGTAGGAGTGGCGCCAGAAGCCAGCCTCTACGGCGTGAAAGTGTTAAACCACAGGGGGAGAGGCCTCTTCAGCGACATCGTTGCAGGTGTCGAGTGGGCAATCGATGGACCGGATGGACACAAGGGCACCCTTGACGATTCCGAGGTGATCTCCATGAGCTTCGGAAGCCCCACTGGGTCGACCGCGCTTCACAACATTCTTCAGGTTGCCTATGGCTTGGGAATAGTGTTAGTGGCAGCAGCAGGCAACTACGGGCCTTTCCCAAACAGCATAACCTTTCCAGCCAAGTATCCTGAAGTCATAGCCGTAGGTGCTACAGACAGCATGGACAGAGTGGCCTTGTGGAGTAGCAGAGGACAAGAACTCGATGTCGCGGCCCCTGGTGTAGGCATCAGCTCAACTTGGATTAACAACGAGTACAAGACCCTCGGAGGCACGTCAATGGCGGCTCCCCACGTGAGCGGAGCGGTGGCTCTAATGCTGTCCAAAAGCGCTGCCCTTACACCCACGGAGGTGAGGGATCTTCTCCTAACCACTGCGAAAGACATCTGCAGCGCCGGATTTGATGCGAAATCCGGGTACGGACGGATAGATGCGTTCGCTGCTGTCTCAGCCCCACCCTGAAGAAAGCGTCAACAATCCGAGAAATGTCGATCGATTGACCGATATCGTCCATGAAGAGGGCATGGCGCTAGATGGATCTCTTCATCTATCCGAGACTCAGAGTCTTCAGCTTCTCAGCGATCTTCCGCCCCAATGGTTTCCTCTCGAATCGCCACAGATATAGGATCGCAGGTATGCAGGCGACGAACGCATAGCCAAAAAACACCATCTCCGTCGGGACATAGAGGCCGTGGTCGATCATGACGGTATTGAGACGCCACACCTCGAAGCTGTAGAAGGCAAACATCGCGGGCAGGTTCCAGAGCGCCAGTCTGCGCTGAAGGAAGAAGGCTATGAATAGTGTGAGCATAACCGGTCCCGCATAGAAGACCCCCTCGGAAATCATGTAAAGCAGTTCCCCATAGGAGGGACCCAAGAGCAGATTCTCAAAGGCGGATTCAACGTCGCTGAGCCTTCTTACATTCGTGATGGCGAACCTATCAAAGACGTAATTCCTCTCGAGGAGGCGATTCGCAAAACCAAAGTCTCGCCAGTCCACGCGCCAATTAACAACGTAGTCATGCAACTCAACAAAATCGCCAACAAGAAAGTTCTTGGTCGATATCACCATCGTAGACCAGTCAGGGTACCTATGCTCGACCATGAGAAGCGAAGGAGAGCTGATGCCTCGGAGCGCACACATCTCTCGGATGTGGACGGGCAGGCTCTCAAGCTCTATCGGTCTGCTTTCTAGGACGATGCCGCTGTCGAGATTCACATGTATCACGAATGGCAGCAGGAGAAAGACATAGAGCGAGATGGCCAATATGCATACTGCAACACGGAAAGCTACACGCAGTCTAGGATAAGAAGTTGACGACCTACCAAGGACATCTATGGATGGCTCTTCAGTTCCCTCGGCGTTGACTCTCGGCTCTCCAGGGTGAGGGCTCATGCCCGGCCACCGAATGAGGAGGTAGACGAAGACGACGGACGCTGCGATGCCTCCCCCTAGGGCAAGATAGAATGAGGAAATGGTTTCCGGTGGAGCCCTGACAGTGATCTCGAACAGCCTGAAGAGGTCGTACGTGTTGTTGTAGGCATCCGCGTACGTGAAGGTGATGTTCTGTAGATAGACCCCGGGCTCAGCGTCCTCGCCGATGCTAATGGGGAACATGACGTTCGCCGTGTCCTTCATGCGGATCTCGCCTAGGTACTTAGTCGGGCTTCCGACGAGGTTCTGCCCTCCCAAAACCCTGACAACGATATCTCGAGCCATGTCTGTGCCAGCGTTGACGAGTGAAATCGTCATTACGGCGTCTTCGCCCTGCACGGGCTCAGCTGGATCGACAGATATCTCATCGATGTATAGCTCGGGAGCACCGACAGCTTGAACGCTGATCGTCCCTTCTCGTGTATACGTCTCTCCATAGGAGTCCGCGTACTCGACCACAAATTTTGTAGTGTACAGGCCTGGCAGAGCATTTTCGTTAAGTAGGAACTGCATGGCGCCGGAGAGGCTTTCTCCAGGCTCTAGAGAGCCGAGGAATAGGCTTGAGACATTGCCCACAGTGGCAAACGCTTGGGAAGACTCGACGCTTAGCACGAGCCGGCTCGCCACCTCAGACCCGGCGTTGTAAAGTCCAAACTTCCAAGGGAAGATCTCCCCCAAGAAAACCTGAATAGGAGACTCCGTCTCATTCGACAGCACCACGAAGGGGCCAACCCCCTTTCGAATCGTTGCGGTGAAGTAGTCAACCTGTGTATGCGATCCATATGGATCCGTATACGTGATCTCCAAGGCCACCGGGTAGTTCCCTTCGGCTTCTCTGTCAACTCGAACCGAGAGGGAAATGTTTGCTTCCTGGTTAGATCCGATCATCGTTAAGTGTTGTTCAGTCCCGATTGGATTCACCGGAATGCCGGGAGAGGGCACAAGCCTGGCAACAACGGACCTTGCTGCTCCGCCCTTATTGACTAGCTGTATTTCTATCTCGGAAACGCTTCCTGACCTCACGGCCGCTGAAACAGCGTTGATCATTAGCGAGGCAGGACGTTCGTTCACGAACAAACTGACGGCTCTGCTTGCCGTTCCGGTGAAGTTGGACGGAGTGACGTGATAGTTGACTGCGAGGCTGAGAACATACTCCCCGGGTGCCGCATCGTCGCTGATGTTCAGATAGAAGTTGCCGGTGCCTGAGGAGCCAGGTGCAATCGTGCCGACATACGCCTGAGTATTCGCGCATGAAAATGGACCCTGAGGCTCGAGAACAATTAGAACATCCTCCAACCGCTCAACAGCTTGCGTTGATTTGCTCTCTACGATGGTTACTGCTTCCTGGGTCTGCTCTCCTCGAAGGTATTGTTCGCCCGTAGCATTGAGGATGTTGGTGGATGTAGTTGTGATGTTGACGACGCCGCTTCCGGGATATTCTATGCCTATTCTCACCTTGACTCCCGTCAGCCCTGGATACAACAATGACGGAGTCCAGGTAACGCTGATTGAGCCAAATGGATCCTGCCCTACAGACCGTGCAGAAACAACCATTAGAGCCATGGGGAGCAAGACTACCAGAGCAACCGATTTCAAGAACATGTGCTTGCCTCCCGACCTCTGGACGCCTACTTGCATGCAATGCCAACCTATATGGAGATCGTCTCTGATCTTATTTGTCTTTCCCCAATGATTTGGCCCGGATC
>Ga0315310_10003115_pt1 | contig 10357 bp, 11 predicted proteins | sample TDP5_MG_FD_203630 | JGI IMG/M metagenome (GOLD analysis project Ga0315310, IMG submission 203630) | Freshwater sediment microbial communities from Lake Towuti, South Sulawesi, Indonesia - TDP5 | ecosystem: Environmental > Aquatic > Freshwater > Lake > Sediment | place: Indonesia: South Sulawesi...
AGTGACTTGACACAAATCAATTACGATGTGACGGTAGCACTAAACAATGGGAAGCCTATACCAAACGCAAACGTAAACGCCTTAACTTTCTATTCCGTAAAAGCCACGGGCAAAGATGACAATTATAATCTTGGGGACACCAAACAAGTAGGCATAACTGATGCAGTAGGCAAGTGCATAATCACACAATCACTAGGGGGACAAAGTGGAACAATCAATGATGTTCTTACCATTATGGAAGTGACAGTGGGCGATATACACACTGCAACCAGCGTTTACAGAAGAGGTGGCCCCCCCAACAACATTGCCGTAATTAACGTGGTCGGCGACGAAATTATCTTATCGATGCCTCCTGAGGGGGATCCGAATGACGATAGATGGGTTCTCAGTATTGACGTCTACACGACATCGGGAATCATGCATTTGTACACAGGAGTCCAAACAGGACCCGACCAAGATAAACTGAATTACGGCAGTCTGTTTGAATGGCTGAAGAGTTTTCCAGGCCTAAAGTACTTGGATCCTTTAGTAATCATTGTCACCTTTAGAGCTGTGTTGAAAAACGGGGGGAGGCAAAGCCTGATAGTTATAGGAAAATTCCCTAATTATCTGGGCAATCGATTACTATCGTATAGCACTGGAGGCTCACCGACCAGTAGCTCAAGTGCAGTTACGGTCAAGCGTATGGTCACTCTATCAGGCATGACATACACAGTAGAATTCACTCTTTGGAAATTACAATAAGCGAGACTCTCCAACAACTTTCTCTATTTTTTTTCTAAGCTTCATGCTCCATAGAAATGTGCATAAGGAGTAGCTGACCTAACAATCCTTATCCAAACCTGACAATTTTCAGACGGCTAAATCAGAAGAGCCAACGCGGGGTAAAGACTTAAAGACCGATAAACGTGATAAACTCGTTATCTGAGCCGGGATGGCAGAGTGGTTATTGCGCAGGCCTTGAGAGCCTGTGGCCTTCACAGGCCGCATGGGTTCAAATCCCATTCCCGGCGCCAACAAAGCTAACCTAGTTGAATTTTACTTTCGCGGTTTCTTAGAAAAATTTGGTGTAAGTTCAAGGTTTGATCAGTTTTTGAGAAACAGGTTATCTGCCAAAAATGTCTTGAACAGCGTAACTGAGTCTCGCCCACTAAGTCGTGTTATATGCTCCTATGTTTCTTTGTTTTTTGTTCTTTGCGCCAGGCTTCAACGCCGATTTGTCTTATGCGGTTCAGGTTGTCGAGCACGTAGGGATAATGCTTGTCCTTGAACATGACAAGTTTGCCGCAGGGGTATTCTTCGCATTGGAAACAAAACCTGTAGCCCCTCTCCCTAGCGCAGTTGAGCATCTTGCAGTCGGGGCTCCATTGAATCTCGATTGGTCTCCAACAACCCTCGCATTTGATTTGTTCAGGTTTGACCTCTTTATTCGTGGCTTCTGAGACCTTTTCTGCTAGGCGTTTCTGGAGGTCTTTATCTTCGTGAGAAGCCTTGTAGATGTCGCATTCGCCGCAGTAGAGCCCTCAGACCGCGGCTAATCGTCTCTCGTCGAGTTTCGTTTAAATCTGTCCTCCTTTTTTGTCAGAGCGCCTTAATTGAGCAATTGCTGTATTTAGCCTAAGTCTCGGTTCAGAATGACTCGGGCACACGTTTATCTTAATCGTCGTAGAATACCCAAAACACAGAGAGCGACTTTCAACATGTTCATTAAAATGTTCACGGTTGGAATGATTTGGACAAACTGCTTCATTGTAGGTGACCCTCAAACTGAAGAGGCAATTGTCATCGACCCTGGATTCGACAGCGCCTCAGAAGCCAAAAACATCCTGAAAGAGATTCAACGCAACAGATTCGGGGTCAGGTTCATCGTCAACACGCATGGGCACCTTGACCACACAAGCGGCAATAAAATGATGAAAGAGGCTACTAGCGCTCCCATTCTGATTCATGAATACGACGCGCCGCTGTTACAGAACCCAACAGCCGACAAGACGCTGCGCGAAGGGGACCTCATCGAGTTAGGCGACATCAAACTGAGAGTTCTCCACACACCTGGTCACAGCAAGGGCAGCATAGCACTGTTGGGAGCTGACGCCATCTTTTCAGGCGACACCCTATTTGCAGGGTCAATCGGAAGATACGATCTTCCAGGGGGCTCATTTGAAGAAATCATGAATTCAATAAGGAATAAGTTGTTGATTCTGTCCGACAACGTGAAGGTTTATCCTGGACACGGTGAAGTCACAACCATAGGCGAAGAGCGAAGAAACAATCCGTTTCTTCAAGATTTCTTTCGATTGTAAAAAATCTGCTGGCGCAACTTATGCCTTCAAGTTTCAAGCAAGTTAGGCTAGACTTAACAAAGATTCCTTTCAATTTGGATTATACTCTGACTTGTGGTCAAGCGTTTCGGTGGAAAAGACATGGCGATTGGTGGCATGGAGTTGTCCGCGAGACCTTTTTCAAAATACGACAAACAGGCGGACTCTTGCAGTTTCAAACCAGCCTTGAAAATGTTGGCACTGCCTTTGTTTGGAGTTATTTTCGTTTAGACGACGATTTGCTACGTGTCTATTCAAGAATTGTAAAGGATAGGCATGTCAGGGAGGCTGTTGATAAGTTTCGCGGCTTACGTTTAATGCGTCAAGACCCTTGGGAGTGCCTAATCTCTTACATCTGCGCCACAAACAAGAACATCCCAGCCATAAAAAACATGATTGAAAACATGTGCACTCACTTTGGAAAAAGAATAACAGTCGACGGTGAAGAGGTTCACACGTTTCCGGAGCCACAAGACCTAGCCGAAGCCAGCATTAAAGAGTTGAGACTCTGCAAGCTTGGGTTTCGGGCTGAACGCGTTAAAAAAACCTCCAAACTTGTGGACGACGGCAACTTGGATCTAGAAGCCTTAAGGAAGATGCCCTACGAAAAGGCTAAGAAGGAGCTAACAGGTGTGCCAGGCGTCGGACCGAAAGTTGCTGACTGCGTGCTGCTATTTTCTCTGAACAAGCTGGAGGCTTTTCCAATAGATGTCTGGATGAAACGTACAATCTTCGCATTCTACAGAGAGCATTTTGAAAGGTCATTTGTGGAAAAGATAACAGCCAAAAAATCGCTCTCGCCACGCGAATATGAAATCATCAGCTCTTTTGGCCGAAAATATTTCGGAGAGTATGTCGGCTATGCTCAAGAATACCTGTTTCATTTCATGCGATGCCTGTGATAGAAACTTGAGAAAAAGCGTTATTAAAGGAAACTCTGGGTTTGTCCTATCTTTGAGGATGAATCCGTTTTTGATGTAAAATTTCAAGGGACCAGAAGGGTTCTCGGGGTCGCCTCTTCGGGCAAAGGTTTCAACAGCCTGGTACCCTCGCCTCTTGAGGTCGTCAATGATGTTTTTGAGCAATGCTCCGCCTACTCCTTTTCCCCTGAGTGCCTTGTCGGCTATGTAAAGGCATGAGAGGAAGACGACGCCTTCTTCAAGTTTGCCAACTGGTTTCGACTCATAATGGCTTGTATTAGGAAGACGCACCGAGGGCGCGAACTGAGCGTACGCCACAGGCTTGTCATTGTAATAAACTATTTTGCCACACGTTCCAAACTCCTTCAAGGTTTGAACAAACCACGTTCGCTTCTTTTCCTCGAACTCCAATCTTTTCTGTGTCTCTATCTTCTCCAGCTTCGCTTTGTCAAACTCTTCTGGAAACTCCCAGTAAACGCAGCCTCTACAAGACTCTGGAATGTCCTGCAAATTTGCCTCTGTGATGTCCTCAATCTGAACCTCTGTTTCTTTCAAGACTCGCAACCTCTGGAAAAGCCAAATAACTCGTTTCTATTCCTTAAGGTTTATCCGTTTTCAAGGTAACTCTCTTAACCTTGCCGTCTGACATTTGAAATGCACCGAGGGTGTTGTCGGTTGGGTTCATAATCAGCCAGACGGCGTCTCCCCAGAGCCGCATGAATTCGAGGTCAAGACTCGAGGGATAGGCTGGTGCTGGTGCTGGATGAGAATGAAAAAAACCTATGAATTCAAGTCCACCCGTTTCAGCTTGCATGAAAGCCTCATGGAATGTTTTCAGGTCGATTTCGAACCTCACACTTGACTTCAAAACGTTTGGTGTCGTGATGACTCTTTCCAAGAAGGCTCTTCCATGAGTCATCTTTCCGAAAAGAAGAGCGCAGGCCTCGGTCGGATATACTCTATGGGTCTCTTCCCGCAGAAACCGCAGTTGCTGACTGTTCAATCTCAGGATCATGGCTGGGTTGAACCTCGTTCGGGCATCAACGGCAATTTTTGCATCATTTTTTCTTGCAGCCTCGCATTAAGAATCAGAAGGAAAAGTTAGTGGCGCTTAAAAGCAAATCGATTCGGAGTTCTGTCCGTTTTCAAATTAATGCTAAATTCAAGGCTTCAACTTCGTTAGAACCTTGGTGTCCAAGTTTTCTTCATCAATTTTAAAGGTGTCTGGCTCTTCTATCTTTAAAATCTCACGAAGAGCCTCAGTATCTAAGTCGTGAACGAGCTTGAGAAGCTCCTTTCGAGCGGAATCAAAGTGACTCTTCAGCGCTCTCTTATCTCTGTAGAGGGCGCCGGCTAATGGGCAGATTTTCTCAGTCTTCAAGAACCATTCAATCCTTCCGGTTTTCATGTTGATGTCGAAGGTGACAGGACCAGCCACGCATGTTTCTGGCTTAACAGGGTGAATTCTACACTTTTTCGTGCCTTTATCTAAGAAGACGCAGCATTTGTCCTCGGGCTCTCTTGGAAACGAGTAAACATTCTTCTCAAATGGGCTCTCAATGGCTGTGCCGTTGGCTTTCAGGTAATCTCGGATTATCGCCATTCGCCTTGATGTAACGGGCGGTCGGGTACCACTACAACAGGTAATAGGGCAGCTTCCGCACACGTGGAAGAAGTCGGCTTGTCTGGGCTGTTCGCCAGTGTTCCGAGACATTTTTGTCAGGTCATCCTCAACTCTTGCCTAGACGATAAAGGGTAATGCTTTTTATGCGTAAGCCTTGTTCCGCTCCAAGCAGTTAGCCAACGAATAATATATCTCAAAAATAGCCTCTTCTAAGTCAGTCTTCAAAACTTTTTTCGTCACTTCTCTTAGAATGAGGTCGGAGAGGTTGCCTTCTTCGATTCTGCGCTTTATGATTCCTAAGTATTTTTTCTCCTCCAAGGACGCATTTTCCTCGGCTATTTTATGCAGATAATAGCAGACTTGTCGGGCGGTTGAACCCCTCGGATGCTGCACTAAAGCTGCAAGGCCGTCTCTGATGACAGCGTGAAGATTGTTCACCAGAATGTCGTGGGGCAGATACTCAAATCCCTCTTCTCGTTGAAAAATTCCTCTGAGCGCCGCTCTGATGAAGCAGCTCAGGGCTACGTCTGATTTTACGCATTCCTGCTCGTCCATGATTCGAATCTCAATCGCTTTCCTGTCAAATCTTATGACGGCGCCTCTTGAGTTGAGCCACTCCTTGTTGAGCAAGCATCTCGGAGCGTTCACCTTAGCTAGGTCTTCTGAATACCGTCGGATGGTCGTTTTCTCATATTCTTCAAAAGAGCATACATATTCAGGCACGATGTCGCCTGTGATTGACGGAACTTCAGTCTGGTTCGTCAAGTAGAAATGCAACCTGTTGTCCACGTAGTCGCCGATTTTAGATTCATAGATTGGCGAAGAAGCCGCGATGGCTGGTAGATATGGCACAAGGTTTACCAAAGCGTTGTACAATCTCACGGCTTCGCGCTCGTTCCTGAACGGCAAGTTGAGTTGAAAACTCTGTATGTTGAGCCACCCGTGCTGATTAAGGTTGAATATCCTGCTGAGTGCCTCGTAGATTAGGCGGTCCCGATGCGACCACACCTTGACCTTTTCCAACAATAGTGATGGATGCATTCCCAAGCCGAGGAGACGCGCCTCATAACGCTTTTCCAGGACATCGAGAATTCTCAACACAGCGTTATGCATAGTCTCTTCAAACACTTCTGGAGACTCAAAGGGAGTGTTGGCCTTAAACTCAGCCACATGCGTCTGCAATTCTTTTCCAAGTGAAAAATCGCCTAGGTTCACGTTGTTCACTATTCGTCCGTGAACATCTTTGATAACTTTATCAACGATGGGTAGGGGCTGTAATTTTTCGTCGATAATGCAGAACTCGTGTTCGGGACCGAGGACTTGGAGCGTCCTATACATAAAGGGTTCCTGAACCTGCCCATTAAAAACAGTAACCCAAGAATAAGCAAATAAGTCTTTTGTATACTTCCGAAGAAATATCTTTTTGAAGTGAGTTTGTGACTATTTGTGTTTTGGGTTCTTTTTTCTTCTGTTTGTTGTCTTGAGAATTTGTCCAAGTCCATACAAGCATGCTGAAGCTATAGGAAGCCATTGTCTTTCAAAATCTGCATCGCCCACTGACCGCTGCTCGCAACAGCAGATATGGCTTCCGAAACTTGACGAATGCCCTCTTCAAGTCGCCCCTGTTGAGCCTTCTCTATCGCTGCCGTCACTTTTTCGCCAGCCTGCGAGAAGTCTTGTCGACCAATAACGTTGTGGGCTATGTTAATTTCACCTAAAACAGCGTCCAAATACCATTTGAATAGTTTGTTGGCGCCACTTTGCTCGTCGCCTTTTAGGTCTATTACGAATTCTAAGAGTTTGGCTGCGATGATTAGCTCTGACTTGATTCGCTCAACATATTGAAAGCAGACAATGGCTTTCCCTATGTCTGTTGATGGCTTGCTTGAGATTTTTCCACCTTCTAGGCGCTGCTTGGCGGAGTTGGCGGAGCCGGAGGGGATGGCGGGCTCGGTAAAATGAGGCCCGCTTGTATGGTGGATGTTACGGTTGTTCCAGCGAATCGGTCACTGTATTTCTGGTGAGGGTCGCCCACAGTAACCATACCTATGAGAGTGTCTATAAGCCATAGTAGGGGGTGGATTTTGCTGATGTCTCGAATCATAGTTTTGTCAAGGCTTGGCAGTTTTTCTTCAGTTGTCGTTACCTTCAGATTCATAATTTGCTTTCCTATAGTTGTTCCTCGGCTGGATTCCAAGAACGAGGCGTATAGAAAGAATAATACCCCGTGTAGGAATGGAAATGCTCCGATGAAGAATGCTGCACCCAGTAGTATAGCTGGGAGGAAAGCGAGCGCTGCAATTATCCAAGATATTATCGATATGATGATGTAGTCAATTATCCCAGCTATCAGCCTGCGAAGCCAATGATCTTGGAGTTGACGGTCGGTTCCTATTTTATCAAAGGCCGTTGACATTCGTTTTCCTTCTTTTTCCAGTCTTTTGGTATTGTCCCCGGTTGATATTTAATTCTATTGTATGATGTAGTTGCTTGTAACACTGGCCTTTGCCTTTAACATGGCTCCAACAGAGCAGTATTTGTCTTCGGAAAGCTGTATAGCACGTTGAATCGTCTTTTCCTTGATATCTTTTCCCCTCAATTTGTATTCTACGCGGATATTGTTGTAGACTCGTGGCGGCTCCTTGACACGCTCTCCGGAAACCACTACCTCTAAATCGTCAATCTGTTGCCTTTGCTTTCGCATTATATCTACAACATCTATACCTGTGCAGCCTCCCAAAGCTGCCAGAAGAAGTTGCAAGGGGCTGAAACCCGAGCCTTCACCTCCAACCTGCTTTGAGGCATCCATTACAATGGAGTGGCCCATACTGTCCGCTGCTACAAACCTCATGCCATCTATCCACTTTACTCTGACAACACTTGGCGTTAAAGACTCCTTCTTTCTAACTATTTTCATAAACCAAAGCACCAGCCATTCCATATTTCAGCAACACTTAATAATCTATGCATAGGGTACGCCATGTTTTCCGATAACCAAATGGCTGGCTTTCTGCAAAATTTACACATAGGTGTCCATGACATGAAAGGCTTAAGGCCGATAAGGAAAATGAGCATTCATAAATTATTCCCATCTCTGGTCAAAGCTTTGATTGCTTATGGCCTCATCATCGTTGGATATGGGTTAGTCATTCACGTAACTCACACTGGTCTGGAGACTGGCCTGTCGACAGAAACCAGCCTTAGCTCACCCTTGATACCTTCATGATGGTTAACTTCGCCCTATCCTTTTTGGATTAATAGTTTGGAGATACCTAAAATACACAGCAGAAACAAAATAACATCATATTTAATACGCTGTCCATATCTGAAGGAGTCTCCGCTCTACAATGGGTGGAAAAGTGCGAGTTATTTTAGCCTTTCACGACCGCGATAGGCAACAACCTCGCTACTCGAGTTGCTATTCCGACCCGATCGCTTACCTCAGCCACTTTATCCACGTTTTTGTAGGCTGGATCCGCCTCTTCAGCCAATACAACAGCGCTTGCCGCTCTGATGACCATGCCCCTTTGCTCCAGAGCCTTCTTGATTTCTCCACCCCAGTATCTTCGCTTAGCTGCTGCTCGACTCATCATGCGCCCCGCTCCATGCGCCGTGGAACCAAAAGAAACTTCCATGGCCTTCGAAGTGCCAACGAGCACCCAACTGCTGGTGCCCATACTACCAGGAATGAGAACTGGTTGCCCCACATCTCTGTAATCTGGTGGCACATCTACGCTTTCGGGTCCAAAAGCTCTGGTTGCGCCCTTCCGATGAATCCAGACCTTCTTAGTGTGCGCGTTAACCTTGTGTTCCTCGATCTTGGCTATGTTGTGGGCAACATCGTAAACCAGTCGTAAGCCAAAGGTGTCAGCTGGTTTTTGGAGCACCTGCTCGAAACTCTGGCGCACCCAATGGGTAATCACTTGGCGGTTAGCGAATGCGAAGTTGACGGCGCAAGCCATGGCTTGATAATAGTCCTGAGCCTCTGCGCTGGTTCCAGGCGCGCAGGCGAGTTCACGGTCAGGCAACGCGATCTTGTACCTCTGGACCGCGCGTTCCATGACTCGCAGGTAGTCAGAACATATCTGATGCCCATATCCGCGTGAGCCGCAGTGAATCATGACTGTGACTTGATCCTCGTGAGTGATGCCAAACGTTTCGGCCACTTTCGGGTCATAAATCTTATCAACTTTCTGAATCTCCAGGAAATGGTTGCCCGACCCTAACGTGCCTATCTGTGGCAACCCTCGACTCTTGGCGTTTGTTGAGACCTTGTCTGGGTTAGCGTTTGGCATGCTACCGCGCTCTTCACAGTGTTCGATATCTTCGGGCCAGCCAAGTCCACGTTCAACAATGTAGGGCACACCTTCAACAGCCAGTCGGTCGAGTTCACTATTAGTCATACGGAAGTCTTTTCGACGACTGCCCAACCCACTGGGAACATTGTTGAAGATTGTCGAAGCCAAATCGGCGAGTTTGGGTCGAATATCTTTCTCTGACATGTTTGTGGTTAAGAGTCTGACTCCACAGTTGATGTCGTATCCGACGCCGCCAGGGCTGACCACACCCTCTTCATAGTCCGTAGCTGCGACGCCGCCGATTGGAAAACCGTAGCCTTCGTGACCGTCAGGCAGCGTGATGGAGTATTTATATATGCCCTGCAGGTGCGCAACGTTGGCGCACTGATCCAAAGTTCGATCTGTTCGCATCTTTTCGAGCAGGTCTTCGTCTGCGAAAACTATGCCTGAAACTCGCATGCCTGGCTTGTATTTCTGAGGAATACGCCAAGTGTAGTTGTCTAGTCTTTCAAGTGGCACTCTAGGTGCGGGTCCACGATATTCTCTTTCTTCTCCCATAACAATCTCCTTCAAAGTTTATGGAAAGAAGCAGACTAAATATAAACAATTTTGGTATTTACGCCAAAGGTTTTTTCTTTAAGTATTCGACGAAGCCTTGTATGTTCTGCATGATCACTCCTCGTCGAAGTACCAGATGATTTTTGATGAATTCTGCTGCGACTCTCATTTGAGGGTCGTTTTCCAGAATCTTTTTATTTATGAGTTGGGGGCTGTCACCCTCGTTTAATGCTTCTGAAACTGTTTTCTCCCAGAGTTTAAGTTGCATGGTGTAAGCCTTCAGTCGATTGACAGCGTTGTCCACTGGACCGAAGTGTGTGTAGTACAGCGAATCTGGCATCACACCCATTATTTTTTGAATTGAGGCGAGGGTCATTTCTAAATGAAAAGGAGCAGGGGTAGTGGGTATGGTCACATCCAGTTGAGGTATGTAAATTCCAGCGGCATCGCCCTGAAAAATCCCCACACCGACGTTTTCTAAATACCCCAAGTGATGCGAGGCGTGCCCAAGAGTTTCCAAAACCCTGAATCGAACGCCTCCGCCCAAGTCAAAAACTGTGCCGTCAATCGGTGTGACAACTCGATTTTCAGGAACAGGCTGGATCTCCTTGTACACAATGGCAACTTCACCCAAAA
>Ga0315310_10003117_pt1 | contig 10354 bp, 12 predicted proteins | sample TDP5_MG_FD_203630 | JGI IMG/M metagenome (GOLD analysis project Ga0315310, IMG submission 203630) | Freshwater sediment microbial communities from Lake Towuti, South Sulawesi, Indonesia - TDP5 | ecosystem: Environmental > Aquatic > Freshwater > Lake > Sediment | place: Indonesia: South Sulawesi...
GAGCTATCGAGGAAGAGGATCAGGATCACGGTCAAGGCCATGAAGGAGAAGATCAAGGAGCTACAGGAGAAGTATCCAGACAAGGGCTATGCCCTTCTCCGTTACAAAGTCGATGGAAAGATCTATTGGGTCATCAGGCGCAAGGCCGAAGGGGAGAAAACAGTTCCGGTCTATTACTCTTCGACACTAGGAAAGCTGTTCGTCCCAGCTAGCTATGTCAAGAAGCAATACAGGCTAACGTGTAGCATCATCAGCTACAGGTTGAGGGATCTCGGCGCTCCTTATAGGCTTACTTAGATCAGCGATCTTGCGCTCCATATCGCTCATCTTGGAGTACATGTCATCCACGAGCTTAGTCATGTCCCGCTCTTCGTCCTTCCACCAGACGCGGATCACGACCTCCATCGGGTTTGTGTGAAGAGTGGGCCTTATTTCAACCGGATAGTCTTTCAGGTAGCCAGTCAGATACCTTATGGACTGTTGGATGTAATGGGCGCAGCTCATACCCCTTTGGCTATCTAGCTGATCTTTGACAGCCTTTTCAAATTCTACCTTAGACATGCCAGCCGTTTCTGGTTCTGTCATCGTTACTTCCCTCTTTCTTTCAACTTGGCTCATTTTGGGCATACTCGTATTTTGATGGGGTAGCACCGCCTAGGGGTAGTCTACCCCACCCCTACTCCTAGTCTCTTTTGTTTATATAAGACTTCTCTCCTAATCCAAGCAAAGGTGAAAGCGTAGATGCCATATCGTGACGACCAGACTAGGACGCGCAAGTATAGCCTAGCCGTGATCGCAGACAACGTTCGAGCCAAGTTCGCAGCCTTGCTGCCACTCATGCAAGACCTTCAGGAGTCAAGGCAAGCGGAAATAGTCCAGTTTGAGACCGCCATCCGCAACATCCTTGACGACTTTGGCACTGTGGGAGTGAACAGGGTTCCATACCTCAACTATGGGCGTGCCCTTTATGGGCACATGGGCCACCAGAGCGGTATAGCGCTGAGAAAGGCTGCAACGGCTGAGAAGGCCAAGTGGGTCTCGTTGGGCTTGGACGCGACCGTGCTTGACCAGATCACGACAGCCGTAATAGGCGCTGCGGTCTACTAGAGCCCTTTAAAGAGAGGGAAGTCATATATCCCTCTCCCCCGACTTTTTTAATTATGAAGCTCATCTACAGTGTTCTACAGGCGACCTCAACCCTTAACCAGATGGAGCTCATAAAGAGGCTTCTCGAAGAAAAGGGCTGGGAGCACGACTACAGGAACACCGTAAGCGTTTGGGACATAAAGGACGAGAAAAACAATGCCTTCCTTTGGTTCTCTCTTGCGACCATAGCATACGTTGGAGATGCCATAGTCCCCTATATCTTCTGCACGAAGCCCAAGGCCGTCTACGTGACGGTAGAGGGGATTCCTAACAAGGTCACAATCGCGGATACGAACATGGACAAGCTGGATTTCATAACGGTGAGCGAGTACTCCAAGGCGTGCCTACAGCACGTGGGCCTCAGAGTAAAAGACGTGGTTCATCATGGGGTCGATTGGGAGAAGTGCCAGAAGCTCAGGGCCAACAGCGATAAGATGAGGGCGCATTGGAACAAGGAGTTTGGAGACAGGGTTATCTTCCTCTACGTTGGGCGCTTAGATCCTCGCAAGGGCCTAGACAGGCTCAGCAGGGCCGTCATGTTGTTGAACCAGACCTACAAGGACAAGTACGTTCTCCTGATGCACATAAACACGATGCCTCAAGAGCTCACCATGATCTCCAACGTCCTTCAAGTGGGGGTCTTTGGATCTATCAGCCATGAGGATGTCTTGACGATGATGGGAGCTTGTGACTTCGGCCTGTTCCCTAGCGTATGTGAGGGGTTCGGCCTACCTGTTCTTGAGCACAACGCCATGTCTAGACCAGTAGTTCACGCTTGGTTTCCGCCATTGAGTGAGTTCTCCTCCCAAGACTTCAACTATGTATTCGATCATCAGCAGGAGAGCCTAGTAGATCAAGCTCATTACCAGAGCTGGATCTTCCACGAGTACAAGCCGGAGATCCTAGCGGAGATGATGGCTCAGGCCATAGAGATCAGGCTCAAAGAAAAGAAGCAGTACGAAGAGCACTGCACTAAAGCCGCCGAACACGCTAAGAATTGGGACTATCACAACGTATATTCTCGCCTTTTGGGTCATCTGGGCATATCTTGAGGGCCTTCTAACCCATATATGCACAAGGAATAAATACTTTAGCCGTTTTTGAGGCCCTAACAGACTTAGGAGATGGAATAGAAAATGGGTGAAGAAGCTAGGATAGTCGATGTTCCACCTGAAGGCGTACAAAATGTAAGCGCCAAGAAGCCAAGTCCAGAGCAGCAGAGGCTACAGGGCCTTCTTAGGCAGCTAACGGATTCCTCAGCCATGCTCGTTGTCAAGGTCGCCACATGCAAGTGTGAGAAGAAAGGTGAGTGCAAGGTCTTTATCCACGCTCAGAAGCTTGCCGAAGTGGTAGACGAGCTTCAGGAGATCAGTGGCAAAGTTCCTGTAGGGGGAAGGCCCATTGGTAAGAGCGGGCGAAGAGTACGAGCATAAGGGCGTTAAGCTCCTCATAAGGGAGGCAGCAGCTCAGTTCGATGCAGCGGGACATAGGCAATACATGATCTCATACGTACTCGTGGATGGAACCTACACGAGTCCGATAGCTCACTTGTGGGCCAGATCTGATGAGGATTTCAGGAACAAGGTCGAGGAGACTATAGACTACTACCTATCTATCGCTAGATCTATCCTATTAGGTGGAGAGACAAAGAAAGCTTGACTCAGGTAGCCGTTGAAGTCCTAGGTGTAGAATATCCCCTAGAGGAGTTCAGGCTAGATCTCATACCAGTGGAGCTAACGGATTGGGAGGTCGGGGGCCTAACAGATCCCATAGGCCAGTTGTTCTCTTGGCTCTGGGACAGCGTACAGAGCGCCTTAAGCTTCGTTGAGCAACACATATTCGGTGAGCTGGGCAGGATCAAGGATTGGCTTTGGGGAGGGATAAGCAGCGCCTTCAGCTCTCTAACTGGCTTGGTGAATAGCATATCGAGTTTCTTGGGCATCGTCAAGGATTCGATCATAGCTCTGGGAACTTCTATTGCTAACGCCCTCTCTCCAATTCTATCGGCCATTGGAAACGTAGGCGCTATCCTCGCTGGGTTCGGTAATGCCCTCGGTCAGATATGGACGTTCATTCAGGGCATTGGAGCCTCTATCACTTCTGCGCTCACAGGGGCCTTCGGCGTTCTCAGGGACTACATATCAGGGGCGATCAAGGGGATATCGGATGCCATAGCAAACCTTCCGAGGGCGATAACCGGAATAATTCAGGGCATCCAAGAAAGGATAGGGGGTTTCATCACCGCTGTACAAGGGGGGTTCCAAACCTTAACCTCAACCTTTTCTAACCTCATCGGATCAGTCGGAGGGTTTCTATCAACTGCCATCGCTGGAATAGGAAGCACCTTGAGCCAAGTGTGGCAGGGGATCAGCGGTGCTTTGTCTGGGGTTTATAATTGGATCGTTAGTGGGCTGCAAGGTCTATGGGCCAACATCCTCTCGGTTCGTGATTGGCTTTACTCTGGGATCAAGACGGTAGCAGTGAGCTTGACCCAGATATGGGATTCCATAGCCTCAATGCTCACCAACATCCCTTCATTCTTTGCTGGCCTTTGGGCTCAGATACAAGGTGGCTTCACTATAGTAGGTCAAACGCTGACTAACTCGTGGAACTTAATTCAAAAGTTCTTCACGGACAAGCTCAGCGATATCAGTACTGGGGTAGGAGAGACAAAGGTAGCGCTCATGGGATTCATCAACCCATTGATAGACATAGGCAAGAACTTTACCAATTTCGTTACGAGTGTAGGAGACTTTCTCAAAGACCCATTAAAGCCTCTCAAAGATCTGGGAACTTGGGTTCAAGATAACATATTCAAGCCTTTCTACGATTGGGGATCTAAGACGCTGATACCTAATGTAGTCGGGGGGTTAAAGAGCTTCGGAAGCATGATGGTCGATGCTGGTGGGGCACTTTGGGGAGCTGTAATAAAGGGGCTTCAATCCCTATTTACTTCTGTCGCAGGGGGATTTGACGGATTGTTAAAATGGAGTGCTGGCCTCATATCTCCCAAGTCTCCTGCTGTGACGGATGTAGTGAATAGCTTTCTGGCCGACTTCTTATTCAAACCACTGTCCACATTCCCAGAGAAATTCTGGGCTAAGTTTCAAGAGATGAAAAAGAAGGGCATCGTCAAACCTGAAGAGGCTATACTAAGCGTTGGGGGATATCTCTTAGAATCCGTTTCTGCACCTTACATAGTCTCCGCTTTCCTTCGCTGGGCTGGAAGCAACTTAAACACGGAGTTAAACATCAGGCCATTCGGCGTAGGCGCTACAATTCACCTGAAGCTTGGGGCCATAGTCAAGCACCTTTCTAGGGTCATATGGAAGGTTCCAGACATCATCCTGTCATCTTTCGGATATGGTCTAGGCATGTGGATCATGCAGCCCACTTCTAGGCTAATCAACTCCTTCATGCGCAACGACCTTCCTATAGAGATGCCGACACTTGAGGAGATAAGGACGCTGGCAAACAGGGCTCAGATCTCAGATCAGTTCGGGGAGATAGCTGCGGATCTTATCCTCTTCATGGAATACTACGGCTATTCAGATTGGACTATCGACTGGAACCTAGGCATAAAGGCTAAGGAGTTGAAGTACCTTCAGACCTCTGTAAAAGACAGGTTTGGCAAGGATAGGGTCTTGTCATTGGAGCTCAGGCAGAACCTACCTAGCGGGCCTGAGTTTGCTGCCATGATGGTTCGTGACATCTTCTTTGACTTCGCAAGTTTCCAAAAGGCCATGTTGGTTCAAGGATACGTCCCAGACGTGAGCAAGCTCTACTACATGATGCGCTATCGCTATCCCACAATGGAGAACTTATGGCAGTTCGTATGCAGGATGGCAGGTGGCTTCGGCTGGATTGCTGAAGCCCCAGCGGTTGAGGCAGATATAGGCTTCGCGGGTCTATCGCCCAAGGCTATATCCGAGGCTAACAGCAAAGAACCATTAAAGGGAATCGCAGCCCTCACAAAGAACCTCCTGCCCTACATCAAGTGGCACGACTACGCGCCCTTCGCGTGGATGGATAACTTCACTTCAGACCGCCTCATTATGATGGATCTCATGGCCGACATTCCAACTAGGATAGACGCTAGATGGATGTACAAGTGGAGCGTAATCAATGAGGACGAGCTTATGAGGATCACCGTTGCTAAGGGTATGCATCCTGATTGGGTAAAAAAGATCACGGTTGGCGAGGCCATGAACGCGCTCACTGAAGAGAGAACCCTTGCCAGAACAGGGCCTCTCAATGTCTACGAATCCGGCTTTCTCACAGAGAAGGGTTTAGATGCAAGGCTGAGCTCGTTGATTAAAATAAGGCTCTTTGAAGCGGATTATGAAGTCAAGTTCTTGGAAGGTGAGAAGAAACTTCTCATGCTCAGGAGCTTGTACGACAGGGCTCAGAACGCTCTAAGGCAACTATGGGGAGGGGTCACTATGGCGATCACAAGAAGCATGAGGTCTAAGGAAGAGGCAACTATGCTACTAGTAAATTACGCTGGAAACATAAAGACAGCATTGAAGCTAGACATCGAGCTCGACAAAACCTTTCTGGATGTTTGGCTTTCAACCTACGAGATAAGGCAAGAGGTAGATACCATTCAAAGGATTCGGTACTGGGCGAGGACTTTCATATACAGGGCCTCACAGCTTGCCGAGGCTGGCGAGGACGTAGAGACCATAATCAATAATTTTGCGTCTACTGCTAGGCTGACTAAATTGGAGCTTGACATAATGCAGAGCTTCGCGGGAACTTTCGTGACGATCTTCAAGAAGAACAAGGCTATCGCTGCTGCCAAGTCCGTAGTCAAGGCCAAGATGAGGCGCGGGGAGATCACCGAAGCTGATGCCCTTGCTGAGCTCAAAAAGGCTGGGATGTCGGATAACGATGCCAAGGCTTTCATAGAGGGAGAGATCAAGTTCAGGACGGTCAGCACGGACAAGCTCGTAAGCATGGCAGAGTATATACCCATAGACGAGAAAAAGCTCAAAGACAAAATGAACGCCGAGGGAGTACCAGAGGACGAACAAAAGATGTATTTCGCCTATATCGTTGCTTCCGAACTCGCTGAGGAGATGGGGAAGGTGGTCACTGAGTTAGTCACTGATGTCTCTGTTGGCAAGATCACTGTAGACGACTTTGGTAAGGCCCTAGATCAACTGGCTACCCTGAACGGAGCGGTAAAGGAAGAGCTCGGCGTGGACTGGATCGTGCTCAGTCCTAATGAAAGGGAGCTCTACGTGGCTCTAGCCAAGCTCAAAAGAGCTAGGGCAGGGAAGTAGGTAAAAGGCCATGCCGACCATAGATGATCTCAAGCTTTCGAGGGGTCAGAGGATACGCTACATTTGGTACGATAACCTAGTCACGGTTCTTAAGGGGATTGACACAACAAGCGTCATAGACTACTACGGATATGTGAGGAAGGATCTAATACCCTACATAGACATGGCTATCAAGCTCGGCCTTCCTTTGAGAAGGTTCTTGGAGGTTCATTCTGTCTATGAAAGGGTCTCTGGCAACGTGGGGATTGGCGTTGAAGATCCTACAGCAGCTTTAGACATGAACGCCCAACTTATGCGATTGAGGCTTTCTAAAACTCCGGCATCGGCAAGCGATATTGGAAACGGTGGGGATTGGTGCTGGGATAGCGACTATATCTATGTCTGCATATCTTCAAACACTTGGAAGAGGGTAGCGATATCTACATGGTAGGCTTTCAATGTATTGAACCGAGCGCTTGACAAACTGTTTGGCGATTGAGCTTGAGCGAGATCTACTACGTCTACCCGATGTATAGGAACGTCAGCTTTACGATGATAGCAGAGCAACATATAGCCCAGCTCTCCAAGAGGGTAAAGATCCAGAGGATACCGGAAGATGCTTTGGACGATATCATGTGGATTATGCCGAGGAACATTCTGTTACATCCAATACTCTACATGACGATGGGAGACAGGGCAGACATGCTCACGGTCAGGCAGAGGAGGCTATCGAAGCTCCTCAAGGTCAAGGGGGCATTTGGCGGATTCGAGACGGCTGATAGCGATAGGATAAGCGAGGTAGCGGTCGAGACCCTTAATCAACTGGATGTCGTGTTCTTGCCCTCACAGTTCGCAATAGATAGCTTCAAGAGCTCAGGGGTCAAAGTGCCGATACACAAGATCCCTCATGGGCTGTCTGAAGCGATGCTATCCCCAAGCAAGGCCATAGACTTCGGCCCCATTCAGAACATCCTAGACATGAAGCAAAGGGATCATGCTACATTGATACTTTACTTTGTGACCCACAGCGAATACAGAAAGGGCCTAGACATAGTTGCAGAAGCGATGAGCTTCGTCCAGTATAGACATAGAGACGTGCGCCTAGTAGTCAAGTGTGGCAACATACCGGAGAGACTTAAGGGCCTCAAGACCGTACACGTTCCTTACTGGCTCGATGACAACCAACTCAGGCAACTCTATGACGTTTGCGATATGGTAATAGTGCCTAGTCGCGGTGGTGGCTTTGAGCTCAACGCCCTAGAGGGAATAGCTAGGGGCCTTCCTACCCTAGTGCCTGATGCGGGTTGCTTCTTGGATTATATCAAATTCACGATCCCCCTTACGATCACCGCAACCCCAAGGGTCTTGCCCGATAACCCCATCCACATAGGCAACGGCTGGGAGACGAACGCGGATCATCTATCAAACGCGATAGATCTCACTCTCTCAAGGCTTGACGCGTGGAAGGAGAAATTTCAGGCTTACGCGGAGAAAGTGAAGAAGGATTACACTTGGCAAGCCATCTGCGAAAACCTATTTAACCTCCTAGTCAAGTATAGGTTCTGCGGTTGATGTGTCGATGCGCAAGAGAAGGGGCGAGAAGTGGGAGATCAAGACAAGACCGGATCTCCTAATCCCTAAGCTTGAGGCCGTTCACGATCTCTCCTCAGAGCAGATCAAAGTCACGTATTCCAACATAGATGCCCTGTACGATCGAGTAGCTAAGATCTTGGACGATGATGGGGTATCGGTGTCGAGCAGGATAAGCTACAGGGCCTATGTCGAAGAGCTCTGGAAAAAGCAATCGAAGTTCTCAGGCAAGACGCTTGAGAATGAGGTCTTTGCCGTCTATGCCAAGGAGATAACCTTCGGGCTCAACGACATCATTCTAGACAAGATCAGCTTACTCGTTGGGGTCACTACAAGCAAGGCTTTACTGTTAAACAGACTTGGGGCCGTCCCCGAAGTTCCATATAGGGGGCCTAATCCCCCTCCATCCCCAACGGAAGGGGATCTCTGGTATCACACCATAGAGAATCGCTTATATATCTACGTCGTCTAGCCCATGTTATGAGTTGGAGGAAGATAGCGTATCTCGATGAGGTTGCGGCCCTCAGCAACACAGCACCGCAAGATGTCAAGAAGCAAACGGCCTCCGCTGGAACAGGCACGGCAGCTTCAAGAGACGACCACAAGCACAATCTAGATCTCTCCGCTTCTCCCTTGAATGAGCTTGCAGATCCCACTGGTGAAGTGGAGTTCGCAAAACAAGCTCTAAGGAACCCAGTCATAGATCCCCAAGCTACAGCTCCAAGCACTCCTGTAGATGGTCAAATCTACTACAACACAGCAGACGATCATCCCTACGTCTATGTTGCATAGTGGAGGTGCTTTGATTGGACTTCATGGCGAGGGTAGTAAAAAGATTCGAGGAAGTTTTTGAGGGAGAGAAGTCCAAAGAAGTGGTGACGGCGAGGGATGCGATAGTTAGGGTTTTGAAGGAAGAGAGAACAAGCTTGCCAGCAGCGATCTTCGCACTTGAGCTCGTCAAGTGGGAGCTTCTTAGATCTCAGTATGAAGAGTTCATGGGGCATGCCTTAATACCAAAGGGAAGTGTCCCGCTATCAGAACCGAAGCCCATTGAAGCTACAAACTAGTGACAATGACCAACTATCTTGTTCGGTCAAATAGTAGGGTAACGGGATATGGTCGTCCCTGCAAGCGAACCAGAAGATTAAGCGATGGTTCGATTGTAGTTGCCGTAATAGATAGGACAAATTATTATGGGTATCTGAGACGTTCGACTAATGGGGGGCAAAATTGGTCTGACATAGGTAACAGTGGCGAGGCGGTGGGTACTGCCAACGATAACAACATGATGATCGATGTCGATTCGAGCGATAACATTTACATGGTGTTCACAAAGGCGTCTGGTGGCGCTGTATACCTGTATAAGTTTACCAGAAGCGGCGATAGCTGGACTAAGGGAAGCAGTGAGACCGTTGCTACGGCTGATTCAACATTTCCCAAAAAAAGGGGTGGCACAATTGACATTTGGGTTGCCCCGAATGGAGTTTGTTTTGTGGCATATGGAAATTATTATGATGCAGCGGGAGGGATAAGAAGGAGGAACGCAGATGGAACGTGGGAAACGGCCATAAAGGTATGGGACGGGGGCTCTAACATAGACACCTTACCCATGATATGCGGATACAGAGCAGCAGATGGCACGAACAGGATTGCCCTCTATATTAGATCTGCCTCTAATCAGGCGCGAGCTTATTATAGCACGAACATGGGTGCGAACTGGACGTACATCTCAGATTTGGGAACAGAGGCCAAGTTCGTGTCAATAGGGAGTGGCTACAAAGAGGCGTACGCTTATGTCAGTTCAGGCAACATCAGGCTCAAGGTCAAGGATAGCCAATGGAATACCTATACCGTTGATAACAGTGGGTTGTGCGATAATCCAAGCGTCAGCATCGCCGGAAATCTGATCCGTGTAGCTTATCGCTACAATGGAAACAACTCGGCTGGCGACATAGCTTACAAGATAAGTGGTGACTTGGGGCAGACATGGGGAAGCAGGGTTGATGTATCGAACGATGCAACGGCAGAAGATTTCCCAGCTATAGATTATGACGATGATGGTGGAATCAATATCGCGTGGGAGAGGGGAACGGAAGTCTATTTCACTAGAATCCCACTGGCGGGATGGAGAAAGTTAAAGTACCTAACAGAGCCTCCTTCTTCGGGCTGGAACAAGCTGAAGTTCGCCAGTGAGCCTCCGGTCTCAGGAGCATGGAACAAGCTACTATACGAGGGTGAATGAGCTCTCCCTTCGGATCTCCGCTCATGGCCTAGCATAGCCCTTCAATATATTGAACCGACTGTCTGACTGATTTTTTGTCGATCTCCAATGGAAGGGGAGGGGGGGAGGG
>Ga0315310_10003118_pt1 | contig 10352 bp, 11 predicted proteins | sample TDP5_MG_FD_203630 | JGI IMG/M metagenome (GOLD analysis project Ga0315310, IMG submission 203630) | Freshwater sediment microbial communities from Lake Towuti, South Sulawesi, Indonesia - TDP5 | ecosystem: Environmental > Aquatic > Freshwater > Lake > Sediment | place: Indonesia: South Sulawesi...
AAGCAAGGTTTCGATAAGCTTTTTTGATATCCTCCCTAGAAGCATCTCTTGGAATACCTAGAATTTCATAGTAGTCTCTCTTGCTGCCCATCAAAGATCAGCCGTCTACGTCACGCTTTGCCTAGTCCTCTTTGACCTCCTTGTAATCCGCATCTACAACTTTCTCTTTTGATCCTCCCGGCTGTTCGGTTTTTCTCTGTTCAGCTTCTCTTTGCGCAGCTTCCTGGTAGACGGCTGTCCCCACTTCTTGCAGGACCTTCACCAACTCTTCGTTTTTCGCCTTTATCTTTCCAACATCTTTTCCGCCGAGTGCTTCTGTCAATTCTGAAACTGCCTTGTCTATCTTTTCAATGTCGCCCTTGCTGATTTTGTCGGCCAAGTCTTTCTTTGTCTTCTCAGCTGTGTAGATGACGGAATCGGCTTCGTTTCGGATATCGGCCTCTTCCCTCCTCCTCTTGTCTTCTTCGGCGAATTGCTCGGCTTCTCGCATCATGCGCTCCTTCTCTCTGTCCGAGAGCTTTGTCGATGCTGTGATGGTGATCTTCTGCTCCTTCCCCGTGGCCAGGTCCTTGGCTGAGACCTTCAGCATGCCGTCGGCATCGATATCGAAAGTCACCTCGATCTGAGGCACGCCTCTTGGTGCCGGTGGTATCCCAGTCAAGTTGAACATGCCGAGGGAGATATTGTCTGCCGCCATAGCTCTCTCCCCCTGCAATACATGGATGGTCACCGCTGTCTGAAAGTCCGCTGCTGTCGAGAAGATCTGGCTCCTCTTGGTCGGGATTGTCGTGTTTCTCTCTATGATCTTCGTAAAGACGGCGCCGAGGGTTTCGACGCCCAGCGAAAGCGGAGTCACATCCAAGAGCAGAAGATCCTTCACTTCGCCGGACAACACGCCTCCTTGAATAGCCGCGCCAACTGCAACACATTCCATGGGGTCGACGCCTCGTTCTGCCGGTTTGCCCATTAGGTCTTCTACGAACTTCCGTACAAGTGGCATCCTTGTTTGACCGCCAATCAGAATGATCTTGTCAATGTCTTTTGGTTCAAGCTTTGCATCTGTGAGAGTGCGCATTATAGGCTCCCTAATCTTCTCGACTATCGGTAGCGTCAGCTGTTCCAGTCTAGCCCTTGTAAGCGTCACATGTAGATGTTTTGGCCCACTTTGGTCGGAGGCGATAAAAGGTAAGTCTATGTCGGTAGTCGTCAAGTTTGAGAGTTCTATCTTGGCTTTTTCAGCTGCTTCCTTGAGTCTCCGCATGGCCATCTTGTCGCCGCTGAGATTGATGCTCGTTTGATCGCGGAACTCTTTAAGGAGGTATTGGACTACGGCACTATCAAGATCGGTTCCCCCAAGTTGCGTGTCACCGCTTGTGGCCAGTACCTCGAAGACGCCTCCTCCGAAGTCCATCATCGTAGTGTCATTGGTTCCCCCTCCGAAGCTGAAAACCATTATTTTCATTTCCTTCTCCAGCTTGTCTAGACCGTACGCCAAAGAGGCAGCTGTCGGCTCGTTTATGATCCTGGCGACACCAAAACCCGCGATCTCAGCGGCGTCTTTCGTAGCCTGCCTCTGGTTATCGTTGAAGTGAGCAGGAACCGTGATCACGCACTTATCCAATCCTTCGCCAAGGAAGGCTTCAGCATCTCTTTTTATCTTCTGTAAGATGAAGCCCGAGATCTGTTGCGGGGTATACTCTTTGCCGTAGACGTTCACTTTGTACCCCGTTCCCATCTTCCTCTTGATCTCGAAGATTGTTCCTTCCGGGTTGGTGACGGCTTGCCTCATGGCCGGTTCCCCCACGAGGAGTTGGCCGTCCTTACTGAACGCGACCACGGAGGGGAACATCTTACCAGCAATCGTTGGACCTTCAGCGCTAGGTATTATTACCGGCCTTCCCGCCTCCATAATGGCAGCTGCCGAGTTAGTCGTTCCTAGGTCTATCCCTAAGATTCTTTCTCTAGGCTTCTTTTCGCTCATCCTCTATCACTCCTTGACTGGAAGCGATCTTAACGATGCTTGGCCTGATGACCTTCTCTCTCAACATGAAGCCTTTCCTTACCTCCTCAATAATGACCCCTTCCTCATAATCCTTTGTCGGCACCTTGATCAACACCTCATGCATCTTGGGGTCGAAGAGTTTGCCAACGGACTCGATTCCTGTCAATCCTTCACGTTCCAATGTTGCACACAATTTCTTGTAGACCATCTGAACACCCTCAAGAAGGGCATCCTTGTTCTCGGTTCTCTTGCCTGTCTGAACCGCCATCTCCAGGTCGTCTATAACATCAAGAAGGTTCACGATTAACCTTTCGTTAGCATACTGAGCCACCTGATGGGCCTCTTTCTCCACTCGTTTCCTAAAATTCTCAAAGTCTGCCTGCAAGTATCTCAATCGATTCAGGTAGTCCTCCGACTTTTCACGTTCTTGATTCAACTCTTCTTTGAGCTTCATCAACTTACCAGAATCGACTCTTCGGCGCACAGACTTCGTTTTTTCCATTCAACCACGCTCTACATGGCTATGAAAAATCATTTTTAGCGTCTTATTTAAGAATTATTTTACGACTCCGAAGACACGTTGATCTGCGTATTGGATCGAGCAATCTGCTCCAGCTATTACGGAAAGCTGCAGATGCGGAGAAAAAGAAAAGGGAGACAGAGTCGATGTTCCCTCTCATTTACCTGGTTTCTTAGACCTTATTGCTACATAGACTTCCTCGTCTCCTGCCAAGTCTACACCCCTTAGGCTGGAAATCATGGCCAAAACAGTCTTCCTTATGAACTCTTGAACAAACCGTTTGCACGGAACAAACCTTCTGTCCACTGAAATTGTTGCCACACGCGGCTTTAATCCTTTCATAAAAGCTTCTGCTCTTTCATACACCAAATTAACCAATTTCTCTCTTTCCTCAAACAGACTCATGTAATTGAAGGACTTTGGAAGATGCTCAGCCGATATCGATCCAACGTACGCCAAGATGGTCGAAAATTCTTTTGAGGCTTCCTGAATCTCCTCGACGTTCTTAACAGCGACTAGCTTTATTATTCGGGGATCTTTCTTCACGAGCTTTTTGAATCCCTCGAGAACTACAACATCAGTATCTTCGCCGCATTCCATTATGATCTTGGCCAGGCCGTAGTCCCTCGTGTCAACCCGTTTGATGGTTGCCAATTCATCAGGCGAAACGCTTACCACAACTTTCGCGCCGGCTCTGGCATGCCTCCACGTATCTGTCCCTTCTTGGTCAATCGTGAAATTCACTTTCGGAATATGTTTTACTGTGGCAACCCTATATCCCTTGCTTGACAATCCTTGAACAAGAGCTTCCACAGCCAACGTTTTTCCGGAATCTTTGCTTCCCACAATCGCAATAATAGGTTTGTCAAGCCCGTAACTCATGACTATCCCTTTTCACGCGTTTCTACCCTAGACTTTACTGATACGACTTAAAAAGTGTAAATTCGTGTTTCGCCAAAAAGTCGTTCTTCATAGCTAAGGCTCCCAAGAAATCGTAATATAGAGGTGAATGCAAGTGGGACTGAGGGCATCTGGAGTGGATGTGAAATCGATTTTGCCGGATGAAGTCTCGACCTGCGCTAAGCTCTTCCTAGTTGGAATGATCTTCAGCGGCTTTGGGGACGGCATAGTCTCTGTAGTGGGTCAACTGTACCTCATTTCACTTGGATTTGAAAGTGTTGCCCTGGGCACGATACTGATGCTTAAATTGGTTGGGACAGCTCTCATAACCGTGCCGGCGGGTATCCTGGCCGACCGATATGGCAAGGCGAAAGTTCTGTTTTCCGGCTTCTCCCTTTTCAGCTTCGCGATGATACTTTTCCTAACTTCCAAAACTATCGAAATGTTCAGTCTCGCGATGCTGTTGATAGGCTTGAGCGACGCGGCTTTCGTTGTATTGGGACCTCTGTACTCTTCCTTCTTTGACAGGGAGCACATGGACAGGGCTTTTGGATTACAAGGCTTCCTTAACATCGTCGCTATTTCCGTGGGAAGCCTCATGGGGTTCATCCCACCAATGCTGGAAGCCAGCTTCCGGTTTAGTGTACAGGCATCCTACTGGACCTTGATAGCCTTGGCCACAGTGTTCTTCTTCGTGAGGATGCCCTTCTATTTGATGTCTGCCAGGGGAACAGTTGAGCCTAAGATACAAGAAGAGTTCAAGTTCAACCTGAAGTCGAGGAAGGTTATCGCCAAGTTCGTCATGCTCACCGCGCTCGGCCGAATGGGATATGAAGTCTTCTTCAGTCTCTTCCCCTTCTATGTGAACAAGAAGTTCGGGGTCAAATCAGACGCTCTCGGCGTCCTATTCTTCATCTCGTGGTTCGTCACAGCCGGCGCCAACATCATCGCACCCATGGTCTCCGCAAGGCTTAAAGCCCTTAGAACCATCGTGGGCGCACTAGTTCTCTGCACTCCCTTCTACTTCATGATTCCTCTGGCACCCAACTTGCCATTGCTGTCCGCCCTCTTTATAATTCGCCTTGGCATCGCTAACCTATCCTCTCCTCTTATCGCCTCCCTTTTCATGAGGCTATTGTATCCCGAAGAAAAAGCTACCGCAAACAGCATAAATATGATGACGTCAATGGGCGTCGCAACTGTCGCCACATGGCTAGGTGGGCAGCTCATGGAGCAGATATCCTTAGACTTTCCCGTCTACATGGGAGCAGGAGTCTACATCGTCTACGCTGCCTCTTTCTACTTCCTGTTGAAAAACGAAAGTGAAAGAGAGCTAGAACAGAGAACTCTCAAAGAAAAAAAAGCTAATTAGCTTTGATAAAGATTATGCTGACTAGTTCTGGAAATATTTGGGTTTCGTAGTCGGTGGCAACGTCCTTGCGTAAGAGGTCTCGAACGTGGATAGCCTGTGAGAATTCAACGCCTAGACGTTGCAGTACTTTCTCAGACATGATTCTGTTGGGTTTAGAGTGAAAATGTTACTATGTCTACATTTTAACCGAAGACTCGCCTAGACTAATGCTGCAAAGTGGAATACTATCAATGTTTTTAAGAAAGGACAAGTTACAATTAAGCTGGTGATTTGATGAAGATAGCGCTATGTGGATATCTCGGTTCAGGCTGCACCGAGGTGGCTGAGATCCTTGCCTCCAAATTCGTACTCGAGACTTACAATACGAGCGGCCTTCTTGCATCAGTAAAGGATTTTGAGTCCCGGACCATATCCGGAGAAATCGACTTGGACACGGTTATCAAGGGAAGGCTCGACGAGATCCTGAAGAGAGACAATGTGATCATCGAGGGAAGATCGGCTTTCATGGTGCTGGACCGAAAAGACGTGGTAAAGGTCTTCCTCAATAGCTCTTTGGAGGATAGAATCAAGCACGTTGGCGAAAGAAGAGGCATACCCATCGAAGAGGCAAGAGAAGACGTCGAGAGAAGCGATGAAGAAAGAGCCGGTCTTATCCAAAGAATTTTCCAGAAAAACTGCCTTGACGTGGAAAACTACGATTTTTCAATAAGCACGAATTCAAAAACGTTCTCAAAGATCGCCGACATCATCGCCGATGTCATAAAATCCCTCTAAAAAACGGACCTTTCATTTTCTTACGACCGCGTGTTTTGATTGAGGAGCAGAGAGCTTGAGATTCTGGGCCCCTATAGGCGGCGCACAAATCTATTACTTCCAGTTCCTCTTTGACGGGTTTTCCCTTGAACCCGAAACAGGTATTGCAGAGGACTTGGACGTAGTGAACGGAATGTTTCTTAAGGTTGAGATGTTATTTACAGAATTGAGGCGGCTCGGTTGTCTCTGGATAGGTTGAAGCCGGAGGAAAAAGTGAACCTCGCAATCAGTATGACTGATGTGTGCATCCGTATTTGCATTGACGCGGTTAAGGACCGGTACGGGCCAATCAGCGAAGAAGAACTCGCGGAACGGGTTAGAGAGAGAATAATCTATAGCAGACGGATTGACCGTGGGGCTTAGAAACTGGAGACTTTTGAAGACTTAATTAGAAGGGTTGTTAACAGTTTCAGCGCTTTTGGGTTAGATTACATGTTTACTGGGGCCTTAGCGGCGTGTTATTACGGCACACCCCGTACCACGATGGACGTAGATATCGTGATGAAAGTTTCTCCGGAAGACCTGCGAACCAAGATTGTTCCAGCGTTAAGGAAGGCAGAACTCCAAGTGGATGAGGCGAGGATTGACGTGGCTCTCAAGTCGGGCTTCAGAATAGTCACGTTTAGAGATAGTAAATCTCCGTTTTCTGTCGACATTATATTTTCAAGCAAAAAGCTCAACAAGAAAGCTGGCACTATCCTTGACTTGCCAACCTACTATCAGACGCCTGAAGAGTTGGTTCTTGCAAAGCTAGACATGATAAAGGCAACAATCCCCAGAGAGAAGACGTTGAAAGATGAGGATGACGTCAGAGCAATCTTGAGGTTCACCAAAGTGGACAGAAACGCCATTAGACGCCGAGCACAAAGAAGTAACACATTACCAATACTGGAAACAATAGTGGCCGAAACAACCACTAGCAAATAAATGAGCAAACAGAAGACGTGCAAACAATTAGGTAGGCAATGCTTAGTCGATGACATTCGCGAGAACGTTTGTATCCGTTACTTCAGATAGATTATCTGAACTTCAGGGGGCGAAATAGTCACTTCGCAACCGAAATTGGTTCCGAAGGGTGTTACTATTTTCCCAGTCTTCTCAGATTCTGTATGCAGCGCCGCACACATTCAAGCGGCGGAAACGCATAACTTTCTTGCTCGACGATATACCATTCTGTGCCACCTATAGTCTCGCACAGTGAGAAGAATTCGTTCCACTTCATCTCTCCTTCTCCTATCAACGCACGTTCGTTTGTGGACGAGAATTCCTTAAGATGTACAGTTGTAGCGCGACTAGGATAACGTCTGAGAACCTCAAGTATCTCATCTGAACTGACCCCTCCGTACATCGCGTTCCCAGTGTCTAGCTGCATAACCACATCCGGAATGGTTTCGGAGAAGAATATGTCCCAAGGCATCTTCCCTTCCATCGGCTGAAACTCTATCGCGTGATTATGATAACCGACGCGCATGCCTTCGCGTCTGAGTCTCTCCGCAATCTTGTTCATCAGTCTTGCAGTCTCAAGCCATGCCGCCTTTGAATTTCTTCTCTCTTCGGCTAATCCTGGCACAATGAGAAATCGGTTGCCCAATACGCGATTGAATTCAATCGTCTTTCCCAGGTGATCCCCGAGCAGACTGTCTAGGCTGATGTGTGTTCCAGCTACCTTCAACCCCAAGCTGTCCAGAAGTTTCCTCAACTCACGGGCGTCTCGGTCATAATACCCCGCAAATTCCACGCCCTCATAACCCATATCTGCAACGGCTTTGAGAGTTCCGGGAAGATCACGAGCGCAATACTCGCGAACTGAATAGAGCTGCAATGCGATCGGTATTCTAGCCATTTTACATGCTCCTCCCTTGGCAGTATCTGTCTATTGGGTCTAGGCATTTAAAAGCCTTTAGAAACCAATGGCGATTTGCCTAGTGGCCTCTGCATGGCGCTGTTCCTATCACTAGCTCAGATAGCGCCAGTCTCACCTTTGAGCGTTTCCACCTTTACGCCTTCGCCTACCCTTGAAAGCCATCCATTTATGGCCCCAACCGATAGACAAGCTCGAACTACTCTTCGACCCGTTTCGTCGTCTTTCACCAGGGCTATGACGCTTCCGCCCTTTCCCGCGCCGGATATCTTAGCCCCGTAAGCTCCGGCCTCTAAAGCCACACTGCATATGTCCTCAATCTTCGGCAGGCTAACGTCGTAGAGGTCTCTTAGAAGAGCATGTTGCTTGTTCATCACCTCACCCAAGATCCTGTAACTGCGTTCACTGAAGGGAGATTTCCGAATCAAATTGCATTTTTCTTCTCCAAGCCTCAGGATGAGTTCTTGCTTGTCTGGCATTTCAGATCTTAAGACCTTGAGTGCAAATTCCGTTAGCTTCTGCATTTTGACAGTGAAAAAAATCCTGTCTCTTGCCTCATAGTCTAGGACTGAGAGCACACCTTCAATCTCGTCTTCGCTTATCTCCTGCCACTGCGGTTGATCAAATCTGATTCCTAGTCTTGCTTTCAAGGTTTCTGGCGTGGTTTCGTCCTGCATCAACATATTCAGCCCTCGGTTTATCTCAGCCTGCCTGTTAGGATGGATATCTCCTGTAGAATGTCTGATCCCGGAGTCGATGATGGCAAAAGTCAGGTCTGTAAAGGGAAGGGTCTCGACTTCGTATGGCGGTTTGCACTCGAGTTTGATGACTCCGCCGAAGGATACGCCGTATTGATCAAGCCGTCCGCAGGGAACACCTACCTCCTGGGTTTCTGCGGCGTACGATATCTCTGCTAGGTCCTTCTTGGTAAAGCCGAGGTTGCAGACGTGGTTGAGTAGTGCTGCAAAAGCGACTTCGAGGGCTGCGCTGCTGGCTAATCCGGAACCAATAGGTATGTCGCTTTTGACTGTTATATCCATCCCTTGAAGCTTCTCGATCAGTCCTCTTTTTGTTATCACGTTTACTACGCCGCGGAAGTAGTTGCCGAAAAAACCTCTCTCCAGAATGTCACTCTCTCCTAGTTTGAAAGTGTCACTCGAAGGCTCACTGTACTTTTCCAGATCTAAGGACTTGACCGTGAAAACATTCCCCCCGGAAGGTTTGGCGAAGAGTTGAGTCCTCAGATTTATCGCAACGGGCACAACAGGCAAGCCTTTATAGTCTTGGTGTGTGTTGAGGAAGTCTGCCCTTCCCGGAGAGGATGCAACCACAAACAAACCCATTGGATCACTTCTTTCGGAGCCAAATGATATTCTTTTAATAAAAAGTGAAAAGAGAATATAAATTGTGATTCCGATGAATCTGAAAGGGGCAAGAGTTCTCGTTACTGGTGGTGCTGGCTTCATAGGCAGCCACTTGGTTGACACCTTGATGAAGAATGGCGCCATAGTCACGGTTTTGGACAATCTAGCCTATGGGTCGAAAGAGAATCTTTCACGTTGGCTCGGACATTCAAATTTTAGCCTCACAATAGGCGACTGCCTAAATCCAGGGGATGTCCAGAAAGCAATTGAAAGCTGCGATCTCGTGTTCCATCTCGCCGCAAATCCCGATGTACGCGTTGGAAAAATTGACACAAAAATCGACCTCGAGCAGAACGTTATCGCTACGCATAATCTGCTTGAGGAGATGCGCAAAAGTCAAACAGCGAAGATCCTAGCGTTCACTTCATCATCAACGGTATATGGCGAAGCAGCGGCGATTCCCACAACTGAAAGTTATGGTCCTCTCAAGCCGATCTCTTTGTACGGAGCTTCTAAGATGGCTTGTGAGGCACTCATATCGGCCTATTGTCACATGTTCGATATGAGAGGCACAGTCTATCGTTTCGCAAACATAGTCGGTTCAAGGAGCCGACACGGCGTCATCTGGGATTTTATCCAGAAACTCATGGCAAATCCGAAGGAACTTGAGATCTTAGGCGATGGAACACAGAAAAAATCCTATCTTCTAGTCGAGGATTGCATTGACGCTTTTCTATTTGCGTTAGAGAAATCTTCAGAAATATTCGAGATCTTTAACGTTGGCTCCGAAGATACAGTTGACGTCAATACCATTGCAAGAGTCATAACCGACAGCATGGGACTAGAAGATGCCAATTTCAGATACAGAAGGGAAGTCGAGGGAGGAAGAGGCTGGGTGGGCGACGTAAGATTTATGCTTCTCGATATTTCCAAGTTGAAGCGGCTAGGCTGGAAACCCAAACGCAACAGTTACGAGTCGGTCGTCGAGGCATCAAAACAGTTGCTGAACGAAATAGGTTACTGCAAAGAAAATTAGCAACTGCTGATTCCAGGGGTTTCTCTCAGTTCCTTGGCTTTACTTTCAGGGCGATAATCAAATGTGACTGTTCCAGCTCCTGTTTCGACGCTTGCAAAGTACTTGATCTTGTCCTTCTCGCGGTAAGGCGGATAAAACTCTACGTGTAGATGGTAATAGGGGTAGAGCCTTCCGTCAGTCGGCCTTTGATGCAGAACCATCATGTAGGGGAAACTTACTCCAAAAAGATTATCAAATTTGGTTAAGACTTCCTTTAGGATTAGAGCGAACATATCTCGCTCTTTTTCTGCTAGATCAGTTAGAGCCTGCAAGTGCCTTTTCGGGTATATATGAACACCATATGGCCAATGAGCAAAGAACGGGAGAAAGCATATAAAATCCTCGTTCTCGCACACGACACGTACAGCATCTCTTTTCTCTATCTCTATTATTCTGCAGAAGAGGCATTTTTCGGTCCTTTTCCAATGGTGTTTGCCTGAGGAGA
>Ga0315310_10003119_pt1 | contig 10351 bp, 8 predicted proteins | sample TDP5_MG_FD_203630 | JGI IMG/M metagenome (GOLD analysis project Ga0315310, IMG submission 203630) | Freshwater sediment microbial communities from Lake Towuti, South Sulawesi, Indonesia - TDP5 | ecosystem: Environmental > Aquatic > Freshwater > Lake > Sediment | place: Indonesia: South Sulawesi...
TTTCCCATCTGTCCGTCGCGGCACGGCTCTGAGCTTGAATCAGGGCCTGCCGCGCGCTCTTTTGAGGCGGATAAACCCACGGTAAAGCATGGGGAAAGGGCTTATTAACGCACCTTCTGAGGCAGGGCTCCTGTCGATGGACAGGCAGTTGACCGACCAGGATCACAGCCCCATAATGTATTACTCGTTCGCGTCTCTGGCTGCCCGGTTGGGCTCAAGCTATCGTAGGGCCAGCAGAGGGAAGCCTCAGCCTTCGCGCTCCTCAACGCTGAGCAATGGGACCTCGAGTCCGACGACCAACGCGACCGTCCTAACCCAGTCGGGTTCAGTCCTGCTCATCGACCAGACCGCCCCGTTCCGTAGGTCACCCACCGTCGTCACGTAGAGGAACGCCTCCTTCTCCGTGCAGCCCGTCAGCCGCGCAAGCACTTTCGCCGCATCCCGCGCCGCCAGATCGCGTGCCTCCGCATAGTCGCGCCGACAAGCGATCGCGACGAAGGAGTTAGGCTTCTTCACAAGTGGGCGGTCTGAGAGAAACGTCTCATCCTTGGTGATGCGAAGCGTCACGTCGGCGGCGCACTCAGCGCCAAGGCTGAGGATCTCACCGTCGCCTTGCACGGCGTGGGCATCGCCCAGAACCAACAGTCCGCCTGGGAGTTCAGCCTTCAGGTAGAGCGTGTTGCCCGGCGCGATGTCCTTGAAGTCCATGTTGCCGCCGTTATCCCACGGGTTTCCGCTTACAGGGCCCGAGGGCGTGATGTAGATGTCGCCTATCATCATCCGCAGCGGCGCCCAGAGGCCGCCGGGGAAGTGAACCTTGCCACCTCTGATCTCAAGGAATGAGCCGAGGTTGGAATCGTCCCAAGGTCCGCCGCTCGCGTGGCCGACCGGCTCAATAGCCTCGATATGGATCGCCAACACGTTTCCAGGCTCGATGCCCTTGACGAAGATGGGGCCCGTCTCCTCGCGCCCACGAAGCTGGGCCGGGTTCACATCCTCAGGCGTGCGGATGATCGGCGTCGGCTCGTTGATCGTCTCGACGACGAAGGTCTCGTCGAGCTGCACCTCCGCGACTGGCTCGCGGACTCGGTAACGCTTCTCCCCTGGAACAGTGTGATCTCGCGTGATCCGCCTCAAATTCGCACCTCTATCAGGTAGCTTCAGGAGTCTTCATCGCAGGCTAGGTGCAAGTGGAATATAAACGAACAAGACCGAATAGTTTCCTTCCAGCCTCCGATCCCGGCTCGGAGCCCGACAGCCGGAGTTCTTGAGATTCTCCGTTCGCGTCTGGGAGGAAGGGACCGGAAGGAAAAGCGGCATCCTTTCCCGGTAGGGATCGGGGTCAAGGTGATTTGAACATGTCTAAGCTCTGCAAGAGTCTGTTGGCGAAGAGGTTGGCCTGCCCGGCCTACGTGCAAGGCGCGGCTGATCCCACTCGGATGGCGGTGTTTGCCGCTCTCCATGAGCAGGTCCGGTTGGAGCGCAGGCTGGACCTCGTCGGGAAGGGATGGAAACTCGTCGGAACCGAGAGGCCGATTGAGAACGAGGTCTTCAAGGGCCGCATCGACGACCTGTTCAGCCAAGAAGGGACGCTCGCCGCGGTGGAATACGTCTGCGCCCCAAGGCCAGCACTTGACAAGTTCTGGGACGCAGGGCTTTCCGCAGCCTACCTTCGACATGAAGAAGAAATGCCCACCGTAGACGCCCTGATCGGCACTTCAAAGGGCATAGTGCCGGTCCCTGAGTCTTTCATCGAGAACTCTTGGCTGTTCGCGGAGAAGTCGCTGCTCCAACATCTGGAAGGTCTACCGAATCCCGCTTCAGGAATGTGCGGGTACAGGGGGAAAGTAAATTGTGGGCTCCCACCGCCTGAAGTCACCAGGGCCGACAAACCTATCTCTTCGAATGCCGTTGCTCGCATTTGGGTAGAGAGGGACAGACGGGCGTCAGCCTATAGCGGGCGACTGAACTCGCTATCTCTAGCAGCCGTCCCCCGAAGACCTCCTCAGAAAACATGACAGGAGTGAGGAAACGGGTTTAGGAGATGCGTCACGGATTTGACGAGGAGATCGAGTCTGCTGGCCAGAGGTAAGTGCCGACGCGCTGCCATGCCTGGCCTATTATGACCCAGAATCGGTTGCACCTCCAAATAGAAGTAGCCACCGGACCCTCAGGCTGTGCCAGCTCATGACCCATCAGTCAACTACACCATCAAGCCAACGACTCTAGCGCCGGCTTCGCGCGGCCCTTACGGTTGAAGAGGGCCATAGCGTCCCATCCGAAGGAAAGGGGCATGTCCTTAGGCTCGTTCACGAGCTTCGCGCGGGGTCTCGTAAGGTACATCTCGGGACTCCAGTAGAAGGCCCCAGTGATCCGGGGATGCTTAGAGCAATATGCAAGGAAGTCCCTAACCCAGTCCCGTTGGCCTTGAGGAGTCAACGGGTACCTTGGCACGGGCTTCTTCATGTACCAGAACTGTCCATGCGGTTGCCGGCTAGGGTAGGCGTATTCAGCTATGGAGATGGGCTTACCGAAGATTGAGAGGACCTCCAAGGTCTCATGAAAAACATTGCTTTCTAAGCCGAAGGCGGAGGGAAAGAAGGATAGAGCCAACATATCGAAGGGCACACCGAACTCCTGCATAGCCTCGAAGAATGCGCGTACGAGGTTAACGTCCCACCACTTCCCCAACTGAAGCGAGACTGACGCGTTCGGGTCCTCCTCCCTGACACCATCTACCGCGCTCGTGAGGAGTTCGGCTTCAGCGCGCCATATACGTTCCTTAAGCCAGCGAAGGTTCTTCCTTCGCTTCTTGTTTGAGGCGAAGACCCCACACAGCCCATAGTCGACCTCGTTGCCGACCTGGTAAGAGTCCACCTTCAGCCCTTCCTCCCTGAAGTGCCGGGCGACGCTACGTGTGTATCCGCGTATTACCTTAGACCTCTCGCGAAGGTTCAGTTCGCTCCAAGCCTTCGGTACAGGCTGCTTGAAGAGGTCCGCCCATGCATCTGAAAGGAACAGCACGAGGTGAAGGCTCATGCTTGCTTTAGCCGCCATCTTGGAAATTGTCGTAGCATACAGCAGTCGTGACGCCCCTTCAAAGCCGACCCACAGCCGGATCCTCGCCGCGTTAGCGCCTTTCTCGGCAAGGAAACGGTAAAGGTCCCCCACGGGTTCCCCGCTATCGTCACGCCAAGAGAGGCCCCTCTCGATCATGGCCAGTGTGTAGTTTGCATCGACACCCACAGCGAGCGCGGAATTCCTACTCATACCGTTAACATTCCGGCACACGTCGCTCTCCATTCAAGACTTCTATGGACATTTGTCTATATCTGACCTGCTCACCATCTGAGGACACCGTCCTCGCGAACATAAGGTTTGCTAGCGGGGCTTTAGGCTAGCACGTTATCGACATTTCCAGTCATGGGGCGGGCTTCTGGGAGCGGAGCATCCGTGGAGCCGCAGTAGCCTTACAGCGACGCCCGACCGGTCAGGAAAACTCGTTACCTTCGCGATGGATGACGGCTCAAAGTTCTCATCGTGTCAGCTTATGGAGCATTACAACGTGTTCGAACGGCATGAGGTGACCGCTCTGTTATTCCCTGAAGGCGTGCAGAAGTACAAGCTGCCGTTCCGAGACATCGATAGGAAGCTAATAGTAGGAAGACCGAATAGTTTCTCTGTTCATCTCTATGCCTCTGGGCTGATGCTTATTAACCGCCAGGCGTGCTCGGCACAACAGTCTTATACATTCAGTTGAAGACGGTCCGTTGAGGGGTGTCCCGCATCGATGTTGGAAGATGTCGTCACACGCAGCACTAGACAATACCTAGAGAGTCGCGGATGGCAACGTTCTGAGCTGTTCTTCTGGTCTCAGCCCGATCTAACGTTCCAGAGAGGCGATAGTACCTTCGCATGTTCGCCCTTGGGGCCGGAAACTCCACGCCCTCCGTTTGGCCTTCGCTCACGCCCTGACCTCGGCCCCCTTCCCCGGGCTCGGTTTTCTCGCCCTTCTCTTGCTGCGGTTGCTTCACGGTCGGCTGGAAACTGCCTCCCTGCTTGACCGGAATATGGCTTGGGTCGGGCTCCTCAAACGTGTGCTCACGCATCAGCTCTAGGAGCTTCTGCGCGCCGTCGGTGAACTCCTTGCTGAACCTTCCGTACCGTAGCTTCAGGATTATCTTGGTCCCTTCCTCTCCTGCTTGGGCTAGGGCCTCGTCCTTGGTGAAGTCCTTCGCCGGTCTCTTGCTGAAGTAACAGCCCTTCGCCAGCCCCCTCTCCACTGGAACAGTGTGATCTCGCGTGACACGCCTCATATTCCCATCTCCATCGGGTGCCTTTAGGAGTCTTCTCGGCAGGCTGTATGCAAGTGAAATATAACTATGACCCATTAGACCGCGTTAACCTCTGTAGAAAGCTCTGTCTAAACGTCTTTCCCGCTAAGGCTCTAAACTGTACGTACGCGCTAACGCGCACAGGTTAGGGCTGGATTATTTTCCCGGTTTCATCTGTGGCGATGAGGCCGGGCGTTCGCTTCTCCAACTGAGCCTTGAACTCCGGCGACCGGAGGACCTGCAGGAAAGCCTTCACCGCAGGCTTCTCAAGCCTCGTCTTCAGCGCTAGGAAGTCGTAGCGTTCATCAGCCAGCGGGATGAAGTTTAGGCCGTAGTTGACCGCTGGAGCCTTTATTCCCACGGCGACGTCCGCTTTGCCGTAGAGCACTGCGGCTGCCGCGGCGGAGTGAGACTTTGCCTCTACGCTGTAGCCTTTGATCCGCTCTGTTAAGCCCTTGAGGCTTAGGCCGCTTTCCTCCGCGATTCTGCGCAGGTGAAGGTCAGTCAGAAGCCTCGTGCCCGACCCTACGTTCCGGTTGATGAACGACACGTCCGTTCGCAGGAGGTCTCTCAACCCCTCGACCCGCTTCGGGTTCCCTCGCGAGACGATCAAGCCTTGCAGCCTGTCATAGCCACGGATCAACACCGCTCTCTCGGCGAGTCCATACCTGGCTAGGAACGGCAGGTTATACTCGCCTGAAGCCTCGTCGAGCAGATGTACGCCTGCTAGGTCGGCGTCGCCTCGGTTGACGGCTTGAAAGCCCCCCGTCGAGCCCACGTTCACCACCTTAGCGGTCAGCCCCGGCTTCGCCTTGAACAAGAGCTCTAACAGGGCGTCGACCCCGACGCAGTGGCTTCCGATTATCATGAGGTCTGTCGGCTTCAGCTCTGGGCTGAAGAGCTGGACGCGGAGCGACTCACCTTCGTCCAGGAACTCGCGGCTTTCAGGGACCTCCACGAAGCCATCTGCCATCGCGAGGCTCGTGATCGCTCCTGACCCGCTGAGAACAGGGTAGGCCTTCAACCTGCCACCTTCATCCTCGACCAGGTAGACGGGCAGATACTCGCGTCTTCCGCGGGCTGAGAAGATCCTTACAGCCGCTTCGGCCTCCACGCTGCCCGTCCTGCGAGCTTCGAAGACCCCCGCCATCTCCGCGATGACCGGTTTCACAAGCAGGTTGAAGATCACCAGCGCGGAGGCCGGATACCCTGGGAGCCCGAAGAGCGGCTTACCGTTCAAGACGGCTATGATCGTGGGCTTTCCAGGCTTAACCGATATGCCGTGTACCAAGATGCCCGGCTTTCCTAGGCTGTTGATAACCCTGTAGAGCAGATCGCCTACGCCTGCGGAGGTGCTCCCCGATGTCACCACCAGGTCCGCAGCCTCAAGCCCCTCTCGTATCTTCGCCTCTATCTCTTCACGACTGTCTCCTGCAACCCCGAGGAGCAGCGGCGTGCCTCCGCTCTCAACCACCATCCCGGCCAAAGAGCTGGCGTTGATATCGTATATCTTCGCAAACTCCAAGGGCGCGCCTAGTGGCGTAAGCTCGTTACCCGTCGATATGATCGCAACCCTCGGTTTACGGTAGAGCTTCACGCTTCCCAGGCCGAGCGCGGCTAGGACGCCTAGCTCTCGCGGCGTGACTCTCTGGCCCCGCCTTAACACGAGCTCGCCTCGCATGATGTCGGAGCCCGCAGCCATCACGTTCTCGCCGGGCGCTACGGCTCTGAAGACTTCGACCTTTGAATCGCGTTGTTCCGTGTACTCAACCATGACCACGGCGTTCGCGCCCTTCGGTATCGGAGCCCCCGTGCCTATCTCAGCCGACTCGCCTGGGCCTACCTCAAAGCCAGGCTTCTCGCCAGCCTCGACCTTCCCCACAACAGTTAGGCTGATGGGTTGGTTCTCTTCGGCTCCGAAGGTGTCCTGAGCCCTCACCGCGTAGCCGTCCATCGAAGCCCTATCGAAGCCTGGCACATCGATAGACGCGAAGATGTCTTCCGCGAGGACGCGGCCATAGGCGTCTTCAAGAGGCATATCATCGACGCCCAAAGGTCCGGGGGTGAAGTATTCCCTCAGCCTTGCCTCAGCAGCCTCCATTGAGGCGAGCGACCTGAACACCTTCCTATCGCTCATCGGTCTATCCCTCTATGGGTCTTAGAAGCCGTACCTCGACCAGCTCATCCTTTTCAACGCCCTCCTTCTCTTCTGGGATGATAAGCAAGCCGCTCGCCCTGACCAAGCTGGATAGAATGCCTGACCCAGCGGCTCTCAGAGGCTCGGCCACGTAGCCTTCACTCGTCCTCTTCACGAGGACACGGATGACCCCGCGGCTGCCCGTCGCAGAGGGCACCCTACGAGCCATCCTTGCGAAGACTCTAGGCTGGGGCTCAGCCTCAGTTCCCAGCATGCGCAGAATGAGCGGTTCGACGACGGCTTGGAAAGCCACGGAGGCCGAGACGGGAAAGCCTGGAAGAGAGACTATGGGCTTGCCATCTACGAGGGCTATGCCTGTCGGTCTGCCAGGCCTCAAGGAAAGCCCATGGAAAAGCATCCCTGGCTTACCGAGGGAGTTGACCGCTTCCGGCACAAGGTCTGTCCGGCCTACGGAGGTACCGCCTGTCACCAGGACGAGGTCTGCTCTCTCTAGGCCGTCTTTGATCCTCGCCGCTAGGATGCTGATGGAGTCCTCGGCTATGCCTAGGCTTAGAGCTTCACCGCCTAGCTCCTCGACCAAGCCCGAGAGCATAACCCGGTTCACGTCGACGACCTTTCCCGGCTTAGGAGCCGCGCCAGGCTCGACCAGCTCGCTTCCCGTCGCGAGGAGCGCCACCCTAGGCTTGCGTACAACCCCCACTTGGGCTAAGCCGAAGGCAGCTATCAAGGCTGGGTCCCAAGGCTTCAGCCTCGTTCCCTTCTTCAGGACCACCTCGCCTTTCGCCACATCCTCTCCTTTCCGTGAAACGTTCTCGCCAGGTGTGACCGCCGCGAGCGCTTCGACCTCTGAGTCGCCTATACGCCTCGCGTATTCGAGCATCAATACGGCGTCAGCTCCTTCCGGCATCGGAGCCCCCGTGGTTATCTCAGCCGCCTCGCCTCTGTGCAGCATGAACCTAGCTGGGACGCCCATCTCAACCTGGCCTACGAGCCTCAAGACGGTAGGGTTGGTCTGCGAGGCTCCGAAGGTGTCCTCGGCGACGAGGGCGTAGCCGTCCATCGCGGACCTATCGAACGCCGGCAGGTCTCCTGGAGCGATGAAATCCTCAGCTAACACGCGGCGTAGGGCTTCGTCTAACGGCACCGTTTCGATCCCTAGTTCAGGCGGAGAGTAAGCCCGTGAGAGAATGTTCAAAGCTTCGTCAACCTTTATGGTCTCTCTGAACCCTCTCAACCGCGCCCCTGCCATAGGCTAAACCTCTGAATCCAACAACTTGAATGCGGGCCCGCTAGCCGCTCTTTAAGGCTTCTCCCAAACAAGAGCTAAATAGTCAACGTCATCATCATAACGCCAGCTAGGTTTCACCACGGTGATCACCTTGGAGAAATGTCCTCAGAACCGTGAGCTGTGCTGCCCCTTCAGCTCCGCCGTCTGCGCCGTGACGCCGAGGCCCTGCACACTCCTCCTCTCAGCCATGCACTCCTATCAATGGCTTCAGGACAAAGGCTACAGGTTCATCGAAGGAGAAGGCTTAAAGAAGCCCCCTTAGGTTCAGCTCAGCTCTTAGTTCGCGCCGTGGACTTCCCGGTGAGCCGTTCGAACATCAGCCTGTCATAGAGCTCCAGATAGGGCTTCAAGTCCAAGTACTCTCTCATAGCTCGGACCTCAAACTCAACCCTTGCATCTTCGCTCGCAGAATAGATGAGCTTCCCCTTCGCGATCACCTCGAATGCCAGCTCCACGGGGGCACTGTTGAGAGCGACAACGTCTAACGCATCGTAGTCTACATCCAAGCTGCGGGCCAAAGCTATTGTAACGTCGAGAAGATCATCTAGGCTGTGCCCTTCTCGGAAAAGGACTGCGAGATCGAAATCACTCTTCTTCGACGGCTTCCCGTAGGCCCTCGAACCGAAGAAGTAGACGGCTAAGAGTCTCGGATGGCCCTTGACCGCCTCAAGGATGCGTTCGCGTAACTCAGTCATGGGTCCACCCCCTTCTCTTGAATGAACTGGGCAAAGCGGGCAGGATCGTAGCGAGTTCGTCAACTCTACCCAAGGCCTGGTAAACCGTGGCTGAACTGAGGTCAGCGTAGAGATGCACGAGCACGTTGCGGAACGAGACCATTCTCTCGAAGAGTCCGCCTTCCTCTCCGCTGAAGACACCAAGCCTGACCAGGACGCCTGACAGGTCACGATATCTGTCGGCCTCTCCAGACCCATCGACGAGAGAAGCCGCAAGCCTACGTCTATCAGGGGCTTCAAGGCATAGGTGGAGCCGTCTCTCCACGACCATCTGAACGTCCTCATCGCTTGAGAAATCCTCGTAGCTCATCTTGTGGCTGAGGTCCCTAAGTCTACGAGTCTGCTCTTCTACAATCGCCAGTCTGCGTGCCAAGGTGCCCATCTAGACCCTCCCGCCATGAGTAGGCTGGTCCAGACAAAGATGCCGAACGCGTTCCTCGTGAGCGCGGGGTCGGGACTCGCGTCACCTCTAGGAAGTGAACTGGATAAGGGACCTGTTAAGGCCGGATATCCGGAGGCCCTATTGGCCCGCTGGGGGCTCGTCGACCCACGAGAACTTTCTTTGAAGCGTCGCGGGGTAGTATTGCTTCCAGTCGAACTCGACCTTTCTGCCCCAGTCTCGGTATACCCTGGGGTCAATGTAGCTCTTCAGCGACGTTCGGAGGTTGTAGTCCCTCGTAGCCTTCATCGTCTTTATGCTGTGCATGAGCTTCGTTCTCGCCTCTCTGCCCCGCTTCGTCTCTTGGCTCTCCAGTTTCTTCAGCCGTTCGACCTTCTTCGCTAGGGATTCGCTCCAGTTCTTAGGAGGCGTCCTCTTATGGTTGCAGACGATCGCCGCTTGCAGGTTCGCCATCGTGGCTACATAGCGCTTGGCCTGCTCCGCGTCCTCGGGCCTTAGATGGTTTCTGTCAAGGTAGTCGTTCACCGCCTTCGAAGCATGGTAGGTCCTGAAGACCTTCGCCGTAAGCCCAGGCATCGCCTCGCCTAGAAACGCAGAGACATTCTGAGACCTGACGCCTTCGAAGATCGCGGATTCAGCCCCGGCGATCAACTGTTTCATATTCTCTACGACGGGGGCCAGGAGGGCCACGTTAACCCTCAGCCTTACCGAGTCCTTTCCCAGGAAGTCGAAGGTCGTCAGGCCGTCGGCGCGGAAAATGATGTGTTCAGGCCTGAGGGTCGTGGCGCCCACGGTATCGGCTTCGTCCTCATCCTTCTCGTCGCCAACCCTCAGCTTCAAGACGTCGATCAAGTAGCTGACGGTAGCCAGCCTCCGCCTAGAGGCATCGGGCGAGACAAGATTCTGTTCAATGTGGCTTCGGACGGCTCTGATCCGGGCCTCAAGCTCCTTGGCCATGTTGAACTTCTCAATCTCACGTCTCTGTTTCACAAGGGCTGAGTCTGAGACCCAGACGTACTTCATCCTCCCGGAAAGCTTGTCTCTCCAACGGGCGACCCACATCGAGTTAGGCTCCCAGACAATCTCGCCCCAGTTCCCGGGCGGGACCAGCGCGCCCGGCGAGAGGTTAAGGGTGATGTCTTGCTCTGTGGCGCCTTGCTTCCAGCGGCCGCGTAGCGGATGCTTCCCTCGGCCCATGAATATGCCGCTCGGCTCGACGACGTAGTTCCCAAGCTCCACCTTCACGCCGTCTATGAGCACATACCCGTACTTCGCTTTGTTTGTTTCCCGCTGAAGCTTCCTTTCAGCGGCAAGCCGTTTCTTCTCCTCCTTAGAGAGGCTCAACTTAGCCTGCCTCTCCTGTTCAACGGCGGCAGCCACCTTGGAGAAGTCAAACCGCTCAGCGGGAAGAGCCTCCCTAAGCCCCAGCGCCCTGCT
>Ga0315310_10003120_pt1 | contig 10351 bp, 6 predicted proteins | sample TDP5_MG_FD_203630 | JGI IMG/M metagenome (GOLD analysis project Ga0315310, IMG submission 203630) | Freshwater sediment microbial communities from Lake Towuti, South Sulawesi, Indonesia - TDP5 | ecosystem: Environmental > Aquatic > Freshwater > Lake > Sediment | place: Indonesia: South Sulawesi...
GGTTGAGCGGGGCTACGCGGAGATTAGCAGCGCGTTAAGGTCAGGTTATCCGCGTGCCGTTTCCAGACCGTCTCGGGCCCGCGGGGTCGGAAGGACGACGGTGAAGCGGCTGCCTCTGCCCAGTTCGCTTTCCACTGACACGCGGCCAGCGTGAGCCTCGGCCAGATGCTTGACGATGGAGAGCCCGAGGCCGGTTCCGCCGAGTTCGCGGGAGCGGGCCTTGTCCACGCGATAGAAGCGCTCGAAGATCCGCTGCAGATCAGTGGAGGGGATGCCGATCCCGGTGTCCCAGACGGTGATCGTCGCCTCATCGTCGGCACGGGCCGCCGTCACGCCGACGCGGCCGCCAGGTTCAGTGTACTTAAGGGCGTTGTCTAGCAGGTTGGCGAGGAGGCGGTTGAGCGAAGACCAGTCGCAGAGCACCGTCAGACCACCTGGGATGTCCAGCTCCACGGCGATCTGCCTCTGTTCGGCCAGGGAGCGCAGTTGCTCCACGACGGCAGTTGCCGCCTCGAACACCGCCACTTCCTCCGCCGTGTGCTCGTGCGTCCCGGCCTCGATGGTGGCCAGATCAAGGAGATCGTGCACCAGGGCTCCAAGCCTGTCTGCCTGTCGCTCCAGGTCCCGCAGGAAACGATCGGCGAGAGCCGGGTCGTCGCGGCCCCCGGCCAGGAGGGTCTCGGCCATCGCCTTGATCGCGGTGATTGGGGTCTGCAGCTCATGGGAAGCGTTGGCGACGAACTCCCGCCGCACCGCCTCGAGCCGGCGCAGCTGGGTAACGTCGTGCAGCACTGCCACCGCGCCCAGTGGTTTGTCGTCTGTGATCCCCGTGACGGTCGCTTCCAGCGTCCTCTGGGTCGGGAACAGCACTCTCACTTCCGCCGTCGTCTGCTCGCCTCCCAGGGCCGCTCGGAACGCTTGGTCGAGCGGACTGCTCTTGGTGGCGTCCACCACAGCGAGGCCGCGGGCTTTGTCACAGGCGAGACCGAAGACGCGCTCGAAGGCTGGGTTACAGAGAGTGATGCGACCCACCGGATCGGTCACGATGATGGCCTCGCCCATCCGCTCGAAGATGGTCTCGATCCTCCGTCTCTCCTCCCGCAGCTCGCGCACCGTAGCGCGGACGCGGATGGCCATCTCGTTGAAGGCAGTCGCCAGGGAGGCGATCTCGTCCTGGCCGCGGGCCGGCACCCGTGCCTCCAGATCCCCTGCCGCTAGACTGGCTGCCGCCTTGCTCAGACGCCGGATGGCCCGGAGTGATCTCGCGGAGAACAACAGGCTGATGAGCAGAGACAGGATGGCAGCAAGGACTGCGGCCACGATCAGCCGCCCGCGGATACGGGCCTCCGCGGCCGCTACTGCACGGAGGGGAAGCGCAACCCTGACGATTCCAAGAACCGTCCCGTCCCGCCTCGCGGCCACCGCGACATACAGCATGTCCACCCCGATCGTGGCGCTGTGGCGAATGCTGCTGCCTCGTCCCGTGGCCAGCGCAGCCTTGACCTCCGGGCGCGAGGCGTGATTTTCCATGGTTGCAGGGTCGTGTTCGGTGTCTGCCAGCACCAGGCCGGTGGGTGAGATCAGGGTCACACGCACGCCGGCGCTCCTGCCCGCTCTGGCTGCGGCCGCGCGCAGGGCAGCAACGCGCCCCGCACCAGTCAGGTCGGGGCCGACCTGGTCGGCAATCAGAGCTGCCCGGGCCTGGAGCCCATCCTCCAGCGACGCGATGTACTGCTGATCCAGCTCGTGCCCGAGGTAGAGGCCTAGGGAACCGACTGCCACCAGGGCGACGAGCAGATAGCTGAGAAAGAGCTTCCAGGTTATGCTCACGCGCGCTCCTGGACGGGGCACTCACTTGGCGAAGCGGTAGCCAATGCCCCTCACGGTCTCGATGTACTGCGGATGGTCGGGGTCCGGCTCCAGCTTCCTACGCAGCCAGCGAATGTGAACGTCCACCGTGCGGGCGTCAATGTACTCGTCGCTCCCCCAAGCTTCGTCGAGGAGTTGCTGGCGCGTTCTTGCGCGCCCCCGATGCAGGAGGAGTACGCGCAGCAGGTTCAGTTCCCTCGGTGTGAGGGCGATCTTGTTCCCCGCGACCCTGACCGACGGGGCCTCGATGTCTATGTCAACGTGTTCGTCACGGTAGGTCGGATGCTCCAACGGTCGGCCCAGCATCTGCTGGCGACGAAGGGCGGCGCGCACGCGGGCGATCAGCTCCCGCATGCTGAACGGCTTGCTGACGTAGTCGTCAGCCCCCACCTCGAGGCCGACCACCCGATCCACCTCTTCCGCCTTGGCCGTGAGCATGATGATCGGGACAGACGAGCGCTTGCGCAGCACCCGGCAGACGTCCAGGCCTCCCATGCCAGGCAGCATCAGGTCGAGTATGACCAGCTCGGGTTCGAACTCCTGGGCCAGGCCGAGCGCGCCCTCCCCACTCGCTGCCGTGCGCACCTCGAACCCTTCTCTGCGCAGCGAGTACGCGATGGACTCGGCGATGGCGTTCTCGTCCTCGATGATCAGGATGCGCTGGCCCATGTCGTGCGGATTCTGCGCGGGTTCACCTTTCCCCCGCCGCCGGTCGGTTCGGCTCGGTCTTACACCGCACCACTTACTCGAAGCCTAGCGGGCAGCCGGAGTCGAGAGCGGCCGAGTGCCCTTGGTGTCGGCAGCAGGGTCCGGCAACCGGCGGGCCCGTAACGGCAGTTCTGTCGCGATCCTGAGGGACCTCGCCCGGCAGCGAGTGCTCTCTCAGGCCTGACTGCTGGTCACTAACCCCAGATCGCTCCACCGGCCCCGCTGGGATTCCCCCGATACGTCACCGTCACAGTGAGCTGCTCGGCACCTCAGAGCAACTCGCATCGTCGGACCGCTTGACCTCATACCTTGCGAGAAGCAGGAGCAGATGAACCAGCAGGTCGCACGCGCTGCTGCCGCACGAGTCAGCCCTGAGGAGTCCGTGTGCTGCCATGTGCCGCAGTTGTGGGCCTCGCGGATCGGTGAGGACCAGTGCCGCGTAGACGCACATGTCCTCTCCCAGACCTCTGCGCAGCTCCTCCGTCTGGAGGACGGTGTCCAGGTCCTTCTCTCGGAATGCCCCCGGTCTCCCGCGGGCGGCAGCAAACGTGACGAGCCCGATCTTCCTGAGCACGAGGCGCAGGAGGTTCTCAATGTATTGCGGCAGCACGTGGAGTGCGCCGCCCCAGTCCTGGCCGAAGTAGTACTCGAGAGCGTGCACCAGGATGCCTTCGTCGGTTCCAGCGTAAAGTGGCTTGCTCAGTAGCCAGTCAGCTAGGGCGCGAGCTGGCGCAGCATCATCCGCGAGCACCTCCCTGAGCATATGGCAGGCCAGGCCCGCGGTAAGGCTCATCTCCTGTAGGAGTGTCTGAAGCACGTTGTACTGGCGAATCTCCTCAGGATTCAGCGCGGTCCAGATCGGCAGTCCGCTTCGTTGAACGGTCGGCGTGACGAATTGCTGGAAAACCGCCACCTTCGCCATCTCCTCCCATTGCGACTCCGCCCGTTCCAGTGAGGGCGTGAAGTCTGGATGGCCCGAAAGGATGGTCAGCGATTCGTCGAAAGGACGACGGCGAAGGTCTGCGACCCATTCGCTGATCTGCTCGGCCGGCCATGGCACCTCGGTCTGGATCACGCCGAACTCGTGCTGCTCGGCCAGTTCACTCTGTTCGCGCATCTTCGCGCGCATCTCCTCAACCTTCGGCCGGTCGCCCAGCCGCTGATACGCGGCTTGCGCTTCCCCATAGAAGTGGGCCGAGCGCATATGCGAGTCTTGCTCAGACAGTCGCGCCCGCGCTTCGATGCATTCCGCCGCGCGTCGGAGAGCTGTCTCCTCGCCCACAGTGTCTCCCAGAGCGTGGTGGAGTCGGGCGGCCTTCTTGTAGAGATCCTCAACAGGGAAGGCTTGTGCCGACTCCTGGGCGAGTGTTGCTGCCACTGCCTCCAGCAGTTGGGCCGCATGCTGCATCTGATCTTCACTCGCGGCCCGGGCGACCGACAACAGCGCTTCGGCCAACCATGAGCACGCGTTCTCGTTCGAATCGTCTGCGGCACCCTCCAGATGCTGCATGAGCACGGTCACTGCCGCGGATGCCAGAGACGTGTCATTCAACCTGAGAGCGAGATCTGCCGCTCGGGCAATCGCGTCTGCTCCGTACAGGTTGTGGCCGCCGTCAAGCAAGGCTCCAGCGTAGGCCAAGTACGACTCAGCTGCCGCCCTTGCGGCCGCGTGATCGGAAGACATCTCCCAGAGCAGGTCGCCGTATCGGGCCCGCAGGGCCGGGTGCTTTGCGATGCTAAGACGGCCCCGGAGGTAGTGCTCGACGTCGGGCGTCTTCAGGCGGTCGAGATCAGGCCACACTGACCCATCGGTGTACTCGAACTCAAAGCCGAACCGCCGAGCGGGATTCCGCCACGGCACCGTGCTCTGCAGGTGCAAGATCTCATTCTCGATTTGCAGCGTCTCCTTCTCTGACTCAGGCCACTCTGGTGCTACTTGGCGCAACCGCATCGCGAATTCCCACGGCTTCGCACCGATGGCTACCTCGTCGAGGGAGGCTAACAGGCCGCTCTCTGGGTTGTACAGAGGCTGGTTCATCTGTCCTCGCACAGCATCTGACCGCTGCTTTCACCGATCATGCTGACGGAGGGCCTCCTCGATGCCGTAAGCGCTCACTTCCAGCAACTTGTCTACGGCGTCAAGGCATCTGCTCTTCACGGTGCCGTCTGGTGCGCTCGCATAGGCTCTAAGCACCAGATCTGAGAGGAGGTGCGCGTCAAACGCGGCCCCCTGGGAGATGTCGCCTGCGCTCGCTCCGGCGATCTCGACGAACCTTTCAGAAGCCCGGCAGATCACCTCCGGGGGAGCGAACGGCGACTCGTGCAGCGCGAAGACCAGGTTGCCGTTGTGCTTCGCATATGCCGGACTGTTCACAAACTCTAGCATGAGATCGGCGAAGTCTCCGAGTTCGGTTTGAGCTATGTCGCGGAAGCAGCCAGCTGCTGCGTCCTGCACCTTGTCGGAGGGATCGTGGAAGAATTGGACCAGGCCATCCAGGCATCTTTGCCGGAACTGCGCGTGGTCCACATTGGCGGCGAATACCTGAGCCGCGCCGACTCTCTGTGTCTCCGTGCCGTGCATGCATCGCTCCGTTAAGTCCTGTGCTCCCTCGATGTACAGCCCCGCCAGACATGCCTGCCGCGCCCCGGCCTCAGCAGCCTGCGGACACTCGCTATCGAGCATTCGTACGAGGACCGGGCTGAGGGCATCGAAATGAGTGCGCAACGCCCAGCTCAGGAACTCCTCGACGAACCGGGTGCCCAGCAGAACATCTTCTGTCTCGCAGAGCCGAAGGAAGAGCGTGACGGCATAGCCCCGATCGTAGTTCAGCACCGCAACCAGTGTCTCAGCGACCCAGGACCGCACCGCGATGGAGTGGTCCTGAATCACACGGTCGAGAGTTGCCTTCAGCCGCTCCACGAGGCTGGGCTCTGCGAAGAGCAGCTTCGCCAGCGTCTCGGCGGCCGCGCCCCTTGTTGAGTTGAGTCCGGCCATGATGATGTCGCCGCCGTAGTACACGTCGCCCGATCCGGTCTGGGTTCGCCAGTACTCCTTGTCGGGGTGGGGGTCTTCGGTTGCACACCACCCCAGGATCTCCAGCAACTCGTCCGGCAGGCTGCGACCAGCCAGCTTGCCAATCAAGCGTACAATGGCCGTCCCGGCTGGGCGACCAGGCAATCCATGGCAATGGCGACACGCAGTCAGGCTGAGTTCCACATCGCTTTGCGCCTCGGCGATGCCGTTCAGGACCGCCGAGCAGTACGTAGGGTTGGTGTCGGGAGGGAACCTTAGCATCAGAGATGCAAACCGGCGCGGGTCCTCCTTCGCTCTGCGTTCGAGGGCTTGCCCTAACTCGAATGCCCCGCCAGCCAGTCCACCGTCCCGCCCTCTCACCCGTGGCCACTCGCCCTCCTTGCGATACCTCGCGATCGCGCCTAGCCAGCTGTCGTTAGACATCTCCTCGGTGGCCGCCTCTGGGATCGGCGATCCGACAGCCTCGACCTGCATGCCCACGGGCTGCGTCACCGACTCGCGGGCAAACTTCCGTTGCCACTCGCGCAGTCTTGCAGTCACCAGGTCGGAGCGATGCGCCGGGTCAATGGCGTCGAGCAATGCCCATTGCGACTGCCCACGCCACCTTCGCGCATCTGCCTTCCGCTCCCAGGCCGGGTAGTAGTCCAAGATGGTCTGCTCGAGGCGCACAAGCGAATTGGGAGAGCAATGCGGCGTGATGGCTTCGAGTAACTCATGTGTTGCCCAGACAGACCCGTGCTCTCCTTCGATGTATCCTGTTGATAGGCGAGCAGGCAGGTCGCACAAGTACTCCACGGCCGTGTCTGCGAAGAAAGCGCCGTTGGCCGCATATGCTCGCACCAATAGGAACTGCACCGTCTCGAACGGCGACGCTACTAGCGCAAACTCCTCCGCTATGGCGGCAAGGGCGTTGGGATCGTGCTGGGCAAGCGTACGAAACGCGCTCTCCATCGCATGGAGAAGCTGGCGACTTGTGTCATGCGGATGTCCCAAGAAGCGGTATTGCCAGACAGGGTCGTGTCTCGGTCCGTCGCCTTCAGGAGCGGTCAGTTCCATGACCCGAAGCATGAACGGAAGAACTTCGCGGATGAATCCTGGAGGCGCGGCCGTCGCGCTGGCATTGAGAACATCCTCTGCGAACCCATGAGAGGTGATCGTCCCATCCCTGTTGTCGAATGGGTCTGGCTGCCCTCTAGACAGACTGAGAGCGAGCCGCCGGTTGAGGTAGTGCCCGATGGCCTCGCAGCACCAGTCTGGGTGTCGCTCTCTGACCCGATGGAGTAGCATCCAGAAGTCGCTGTTCTGAGCCAGGGGTGCGCGCAGACCATCAAGAGTGCCATCGTCAATGAGGCGCAGGAACAGGTCAAAGAACCCGCGACTGCTGTCAATATCACCCCAGGCCATCAGGTACCGAAGCCGGTTGCTCCATGCATCGGATCGATTCGCGAACGGAGCCACCATCTCCGCGATCCGTGCTGATTCGGTGCCCATCACAGACCTCATCATGACCACTGCGCGGTCGATGAGCTGATCGTCTTCGCTGTTCACCCACTGCCCGATGACGCCAAGCTGATCGAGCAGCCGGAACCACGGCGCGGACCCTATCAGCGTTGCCCGCGCCACGCGACTCATTGGCGACAACGCGTCCTCCAGCAACTCGCTAACAAGGCGCCATTCGGTCTCTCTCGGATCGGACAGTTGCGCAAGGAGTCGGAGGACCAGCGTTCTCACATGAAAGCGGACCCGTGAGTTGTGCAGAAGGGCCCGCACGTCCGCAACGTATCGCTCGGGATCACCATCGCGCTGGTACACAAGGATCTGACGGACCTGCGCGCGTCGGAAGAGGTGCTGCTCGCCGCTAAGGAGCAAGTCCAGGAGGCTGCCTCCCCTGCCGGCAAAGCGACGGCCAAACGCGTAGTCGAAGAACGTCTCGTGGAAGAACTGGACATGCCCATCAGCGATTACTATGACGTGTTCGGACGCCATCGCGTCCGCGCTCTCCTGGTGTTTGTCCAGGACCCGCGCAGGCGCATGCAACACCTGGTGATCGCTCATGTAGTCGCATAGGGCGTCGACGACCCCGGTCCATTCCGCGGGTCGTCCCTGCTTTGCCCGAATGCGTCGCTGCTTCTCGTCCCAGTAAGCATCGTAGAGGTCTCGGACTGAGGCAAGGCAACCCGTTTCAACCTGCTGACTTTCAGCGACCTGCAAGAACAGGCTCAGATGCAGTGGCACTGCCAGCAGGCTGATCTGCTGTGCCGAGAGGGTCTTCGCGTCTAGCTCGGCCTTCGCTAGCACCTGCCGGATCACGTCGGCAGAGAGACCTCCGACTGGTACTCGCTGTGCCGCAGCTGCCCCCGAGGTCAGTCGTCTGAACCGGCTGTCGTTGTGCAGGTCGAAGTCCCGGCAGGCCAGAATCAGATGCATACCGGGGTGTTGAGACGCCTGGCCGATGATCTCGTCTATGCACTCCCAGAACTCGGGACTCCGGCCCGACGTTGTGCTCACCGCGTCGAGCTGATCGATGACCAGAGCGCAGTCACGACCGTGAGCTACGGCCGCCACCACTTGAGCGGGCGACCCTGGGAGATCGAGCTGCTGCCCCACATCGGCAGGGCTGCGAGCGGGGTCGAGTCTGTCGACGCGGAACGCGAGAACTGGCCAGCCTTCCGCCTGCAGTTTCCGGATCGCCTCGACGACGACATTGCTCTTGCCACAGCCAGCAGACCCGCTCACCAGGACACAACGAGTGCGGCTGGCTCCGCTGCTGAGCAGTTCCCGAACGCGTTCGGTTTCGGCTCGCGGAATGCTCTTGCCGCCGATGGCACCCTTGGCTATCAGGTCCACGTACCGCCGGGTCACCTCGTCCACTCTAGACACCAGATGCGGATCACTCTCCCACTGCCGCCGCCCGAGGCCCGGCCTGCTCCCGACATGCTGCCAGATCTCATGGGCAGTCAGCTCCTTGTGGATCGAGTTGACTGCCAACTGGGCCAGCACGTCGAGGGCCGTGGCCGTGTCGCCCTCGACTAGATAGTCAAGGGCCCCCTCGGCTGCCTGTCGCAGACTTCTCTCGTCCATTGTTCGCGCTTCGACACGGCACAGCCACCCGAATGCTTGCGCACGATCAGCACTTGACTTTGGGTCGCACCCCCACGAAGAGCACAGCGCGTGAAAGTCGGCGCGCAGGTCCTTGGACAGGAACCTGGCCTCGAAATCCTCCGCACCCGATGCGGCACGAGCTCGCTCCACCAGCTCGCCTAAGGGATGTGCTGCGTGGGTAGATACAAACACACAGGTGACATCGGTGGACTCGCGCAGGTGTTGCAGAAAGCCGGAGAGGACTCCAGCCTTGCCCAGACTGGCGGTTGTCCACTTGCCCATCCCGGAAGCCTGACGCTTAGCCTGGTGGTACTCGCGCCGCTCCTCAGTCTCGAGCCAGAACTCTGCAGCGATCCCCTCTTCACCAGGTGGCTCGATACGGATGCTGCGGGCCCTTTCGGCCATGACATAGGTCATGTGGAGCACTGTCCACATGTTCTCGTAGCGGTTGCCCACCTTGTCCGCTGGGCCACCGGGGAGGGGCATGCTATGTTCCAGTGCTCAAAGGGATTGCCACACGCGAGGGTCTCGCCCCGTCACTCGAAAACCCTGGGCGCGATTAGGATCTGCTGTACGCACGTGGCCACATCTCTGTGGACCTCCGGATTCAGCAAACAGAGCACCCGGAAGGACCAGAAGGAGTCCTCCTCTCACGAGAACCGTCACTGCCGTGGAGAAGTCGACTGGCACGTGCAAGAGCCACCTGAGGTGCTGTGCATTCTACCCTCTTCCACCAGGATTCAGGCCACCCAGATGGAAGCCTCGCGGTCGCGGGATGCCTCCCGAACAGGGGTCCCGATTGCGCCACGCGACAGAGGCCTGCGGTGGCAGCACCACCCTCTGGCGGTCAGGTTCTGCGCTCTACCGGCCGTCCCTGCCCGGACGATGCGTTGTGGGAGCGGGCGTGCGGCAGTCTTGTATGCGACAGGAGGCTGATTAGACCAGCAACTGCTGAGCCGTGTCCTACCCCACTTCCGCGTCCCCTTGGCGCTCTCGCCACCGCGCCAGAGACGCCCCCGGCTCGTAGCCGCCCTGCCCCCTCTCGTCGTACACGAGGACCATGTCGCCGAGGAGCTTGGCCAGGCTCATGCCGGTGCTCTCGGCGAGTTGGCGCATCTTGGCGGCCAGCGGGCCGCGGACGGCGATGGTGACCATGTCAGGGTGCGTACGTTGCCGAGAACGGCGCGTTACGTGGCGCTGTGTGCGGCTTTCGGCCCTGGGTTGGGGCTGTGCCTCGGCCTGTTGCTGTTGGCGGCGTTGTCGCCGCGTCTGGGCGCCGCGGTGGGCGGCCTCACGGCGGCGCTCCTGCTGTTCGGCAGAGCGGGCTTCCACCCGCTCTGCTACCGCGTCTCGTCGGCTTCGTCTCGGCATTCGTCGGCTCCCTTCTCCCAGTCTTGTTTAGCTTGCCGAAGTACATCGTCGATCTTCTGCATCACGTCTGGCGGAGGCGGCCCCAGGAGGGCGTAGACCGCGTCGAAGATGGCTCGGCGCAGGCGCTCCCAGATCTGCTCGCCCCGGCCAGAGCGTCCATCGCTCATCTCGATTGCCTCCATTGGCTTGTCGGCGCGGCATCCTCTGTCTGGATCACCACTTGCCCATCTCGCACCTCCATCCGGTAGGCCATGTCCAGCTCCGGCG
>Ga0315310_10003121_pt1 | contig 10345 bp, 5 predicted proteins | sample TDP5_MG_FD_203630 | JGI IMG/M metagenome (GOLD analysis project Ga0315310, IMG submission 203630) | Freshwater sediment microbial communities from Lake Towuti, South Sulawesi, Indonesia - TDP5 | ecosystem: Environmental > Aquatic > Freshwater > Lake > Sediment | place: Indonesia: South Sulawesi...
AAGAGCATCAACTAGACTGGGACTGGAAGCTGAGGGGACTGAGGCAACTCAAGGTCGATCTTATGATAGTTAAGGTGACGACCGACGAGGGCATCACAGGCATCGGCGAGCCCACGAACTGGGCGGCTATGGCCAGGCTTAGGAGCGTCCTAGAGGGGTTGAGGCCTGGGCTACTGGGCCAAGATCCCTTCGATGTGGAGAGGCTTGCCACTCCAGCCTCTGGCGCCGGCTACGTAGCGAACAATGTAGTCGCGGCTGTGAACGAAGCGCTCTGGGACATCACAGGGAAGGCTGTCGGGAAGCCTATTCACAAGCTTCTTGGCGGACGCTATGCCGATAGGATGGAGGTATACGCTAGTGCAGGCCAAGAGGGGAACACGCCTGAAGAGGATAAGGCCGAGGCCGAACAGTTCAGGGCGGAGGGCTTCAAGGGGTACAAGTTCCGGGTGAAGCCCTGCGATTTCATGGAGAAGGCGAAGGCTGTGAAGCCCGCTCTCGGCGAGGACGTGAGGATGATGGTTGAGTGGAACTCTGGGTTGCCCAACGCCAAGGCCGCCATCAGAGCCATAAGGAAGCTCGAAGCGTTCGAGCCTGCCTGGGTAGAGAATCCTCTCCCTGTGCACATGATCGATGGGTTCGCTGAGATCAGGAGCGCGGTCGATATTCCCATATCCGGGGGCGAAGGCTTCTCTACAGCATGGGAGTTCAAGGAGGCTATCGACAGGGGAGCCTTTGACGTAGTCCAACCAGACTGTACCCACGCCGGGATAGGGGAGGCCCGTCGGGCAGCCTTCCTAGCTGGCCTTAAGGGGCTTCCTGTGGCACCGCACAACTGGGGGAATGCTATAAGCACGGCCGCGAACCTACAGGTTCTGGCATCTGTCCCGAACCATTACATCCTTGAGATCAACAGGACTTGGAACCACGGATGCCCAGCTTTCCGAGAAGAGATCGTGGAAGGCGCCATCGTTCCAGAGGATGGATACGTGCATGTCCCCAACAGGCCGGGGCTGGGCATAGAACTGAATGAGAGGGCTCTGGCGAGGTACCCCTACATCGAGGGCCCCGTCTCGGCGCCGATCTGAACGCGACTCTTGACCGCGCATCTATCGGGTGAGCCACTAAGACCGGTAAGACGATGCTTCTGACGCTCCGGACATCGTCCCTCTAGGTTCGAGCTACCGAGGTGCAGACGGCATCTGTGGATGTAGCGGAGCCTCAGGAGAAGCAGAGAGGCTCGGTGGTCAGCTAAGCTTGGCCGGTCAGAACCTGCTTGAGCCTCTTGGCTACTATCTCTTCCTCGCCGTGGCGCATCACCTGGACGTCGACAACGACGATACCTACGTCCGTGTAGCTGTGTCTGAGGTATATCGATGGGTCGCCGTCTCTCATTCTTTCCATAACCTCCCTAGCAGTTATTCCAAGCGCCTTCTCGTCAAGCCTAACCCAGACCCGCGCGACCGGCAACCCTGTCTCATCCGGGAAGACTATCTCCGTCTCTACGTGGGGGACACCCTTTAGCTCTTCAACGATGTACTCCGCTCTCTTCCTCTCGTCCTTCATAACCTGGTTCCAATCTAGGTTTGCGCACCTCTCCACCGCTACTAGGAGCCCGACCACCTGTTCTTTGCTAACCTTGAAGCCTCTCCCTATGCCCATGTTCGGGTTCGACAGCATCTTCGCAGCCTCAACGATCTCCTTCCTCCCAATCGCTATCCCGGTATCGTTGGGGCCACGCATGGCTTTGCCTCCGCTGAAGCAGACTATGTCGGCACCCATCCTGTTGAACCTGCCCAGGTCAAACTTTCCATCCGTGAGGTATGGTAGTTCAGAGGACGCGTCTACGATCACCGGTAGGTCATGTTTGTGTGCGATCTCGCAGTACTCTTGTAGTGGTACTAGACCCCCACGGGGCAGGAACCAGCCGATGGAATAGGCGAGGGCGAAGGTCTTATCAGTGATGGCTTCCTCCACCGTCTTGGCCGAGACACCAAGCGTTCTAAGAGCAGGGATCTTCCTCCCACCTAGTATGCTAGGCGTGTCGAGTACAACGGGGTCCCCGCCGACTGCCACGAGCTTCGCCCCAGCAGCGGTGAACTGGGCGGCGTACGCTGGGTAGTGCCCCTTCTGCCAAACGAGCTCGTTCTTCATGCCCTCCGTGTCCGGCAGTCTAGCCATCTTCTCACGATCCTTCCCGGTGATGCACGCGGCCGTAGACAGGGTCATGCACGCCGCGCAGCCCGACGATATGAGGCAAGCTTCGACGTCGGCGATCCCAGCTATCCTCTGCCCAACCGCGTCCAATAGGTCAGGAAGCATCACCCAGTCCTTAGCCGCCTCATCTATGGCTTCGATCACCTCTTGGGGCATCAGCGAGCCACCAAGGTGGGTCATGGTCCCGCTCGCGTTGACTATCCTCTTGAACCCAAACATCGTCTGATAGATGCCCGAGACTCTTCCCTCCTATGAGGCGGCACTATGAACAAACGGTTAAAAGCTTTACGGCCTCCTACGCTCAGTTCGAGATGATCTTCTCTTCAAGAAGAACTATGCGGCAAAAACTTCGATTTCCTCTTCCCTCTGATTCGTCTCTTCGACATCGTCTGCCTTGATCAAGACGTGACGTTCTCTATCCGACCGCTGTGTAGCTGGAGGGCAACCATCCGCCTGGGCCGAACCCCAAGCTGTCCTCCGGTATGCGTTGGTCTATGGTGAAGGTGCTGCTGCCGAGGGCTTCCTCCCTCTTCTAAGCGCCAAGACGATCACGACGATGGCAACCACGGCAACCGCGCCGGCGGCTATGTAGGTCAACGGAAGACCGCCGCCCACCACCGGCTCAACGCGAAGACCCTCGTTCACGATGCTCATAGCTTGGACTGACGGCAGATACTGGCCGAAGTTATCGATTCTCGTGATCGCTGGCGGCTGGCCGGTCCAGCTGTAGTGGAACTCCGTAGGCGCGGCCCAGTTGAGAACCTCTATTACGATGTTCTCAGTCGTCGAGATTTTGTGCAGCCCCGGCGTCAGCGAAAGGGTCTCGTCGGTTCGAAGCCTCGACGCTACGTCGTCTACCGTGACGGTCGTCTCCTTATACGCGAAGAGATAGGCTTCGCCGGTGAAGTTCTCGGCTGTTGGAACGTACAGGTACGCGTTCTGGCCCGCTCTGAGCCCGCCGAATGCCATACCCATGCTTCTCAGCATAAACATGACGGGTTGATCGCTGTCCAGGACCAGATAGCTAACCGTGATCTCTGTTGCGAGCCGCCCTCCAGCCTCGACCGTGCCAGTGGCATGCTCCCTTTTTGCCTTCAAGTCGTAGATGGTCAGCTTGGACTCACCCACGCCCGTCACCGTATACTCGGGCTGAATGAAAGTAACGCCAACGACTTCACGCGAGAGCCCGGAGCCATAGAACTTCTTGCCGACGAAGCCCCCCTCAACGGCTGGGTAGAAGGATGCGCCTTGAGGGGTGAGACCCCCACCAACGTAGAAGGCTTGAAGCATCACGTTGCCCGTCGCCGAAAGCCTGTAAACCCCTAGGGGCGTGAACGAGAGCCCCCTCACCATGTTCGCGTCGAGGTGGAACTCGGAGACCCGTGAGCCGTTCACATCCGTGACCGTGACATCCGCAGCCTCTAGGGCAAAGACCCGGTAAGGCAGCCCTGTGTCAGCCTGAGCGATCCCCTGAAGCGCTTTAAAGATGAACTCCTTGCCCACGTAGCCTCCGCCGACGCTCGGACACCAGCTCGTCGTGTAGGATTTGCCACCCTCCATACCAGAGCCGCCCATCAAGATGACCGTGGCAGGCTTATCTGTCACAACCTTGAAGAATGAACCGTTAGGCAGAGAGACAACGGCCTCCTCCATCTTGTCCACCGTAACCTCTCGGACTAAGGCTCTGTCCGGCAGCGTATACACAGCCGCCTTTGTCCCATCCTGATTCCCGATTATGGAGACCGATGCGTACGTTCTCACCGATCCAGGGCTGACCTTGTAAGAGAGCCAGTCTTGCCCACCCCTTGTCTCCCCTTCGATCCCCCAGATCTCCCGCGGGATATACCCATAGTATACGTACTCTTCCTGCGCGCTCGCAGTCAAAGGCGAAACCGAGCATAGCAGGAGCAGAGACGCGGCCAGAGCTGAAGGGAGAATCACCTGCGTGAGTACGAGAGCCCGTCTGTAGGCTGTCCTCGTCCTTGAAACCATCAAGCTCGCCTTTCGCTTAATGACCACTCACGCTTTCTTAAGCTTGACGATGCTTAGACCAGCAGCCTGAGAGTAGCAAGCCGTCAGGGCTAGCCTAGAAGCTATCAGAGAGCGCTGTTAATCAACCAAGTGGCAGATCCACGGTCCTTTCCACCTTTCAGAGCGTGTGGTAACCCCCGTTCTCGCCCATTCCATGCTGCTCGGTCCCTTGACCCCATCCCGACTCCGACAGTATGCGTGAAGGCTGAAGCTGAGCCCGCGATTCTCTAATGGTTATGGACAATCTCATTCTACGAAACGCTTTTGAACTCAACAGAGGAAATCCAACTCTGCGGGGTCAGCAGTCCAGCCATATATGATGTCTCGGCGCTGACGCTTGGAGAAAGGAAGGAGGAAGAATGCGAGTCGAGGAGAGGACTAGGCTATCTGAGGCTTCTTACACGCCTCAGGTCTTTCACGGAAGATGCGCTGGGTGCCATGCTCAGAGCCAAGAAGTCGCGCGAGGGCTAAGCCGCCGAGGGCCTCCTCCCCCTTCTGAGCACAAAGACCAGCAAGACAATGACAGCCGCGACGCCTACGACAGCGGCAATGTAGGTCAACGGTAGCCCACCGCCCACCACCGGCTCAACGCGAACGCCCTCGTTGGTGATGCTCATAGCTTGGACTGACGGCAGGTACTGGCCGAAGGCAGCGATCCTCATGCTCATCGGCGGCTGGCCGATGTAGCTGTAGTGGTACCCCGTAGGTGCGGCCCAGTTGAGAACCTCGATCACGACGTTCTCAGTCGTCGAGATTTTGTGCAGCCCCGGCGTCAGCGAAAGGGTCTCGTCAGCTCGAAGCCTTGAGGGCGTGTCATCTACCGTGACCGCCGTCTCCTTATACGCGAACAAGTAGGCCTCGCCTGTGAAGTTGCCAGCTGTGGGAACATACACGTACGCGTTCTGGCCTGCCTTGAGCCCGCCGAATGCCATACCCATGCTTCTCAGCATAAACATGACGGGTTGGTCGCTCTCCAAGACCAAGTAGATGACCGGGATGTCAGTTGCGAATCGTCCCCCAGCCTCGGTCCTCGCACTGGCCTGTTCCCTCTTGAACTCCAAGTCGTAGACCGTCAACTTCGACTCGCTCACGCCGGTCACTATGTACTCGGGAGGAATGAAAGGGCTGCCGACGAGCTCAGGCTTGAACCCGCAGCCGTAGAACTTCCTGCCAATGAAGCCCCCTTCGACGGCTGGGTAGAAGGATGCGCCCTGGGGGGTGAGGCCCCATCCTATGTAGAAGGCTTGAAGCATCACGTTGCCCGTCGCCGAAAGCCTGTAGACGCCTAAGGGCGTGAACGAGAGCCCCTTCACCTCGTTCGGGTCGAGGTGGAACTCGGAGACCGTTGAGCCGTTCGCATCCGTGACGGTGACATCTGCAGCCTCTAGGGCGAACACCCTATAGGGCAACCCGGTTTCGGCCTGGGCGGTCGCCTGGAGCGCTTTGAAGATGAACTCCTTTCCCACGTAGCCTCCGCCGACGCTCGGACACCAGCTCGTCGTGTAGGCTTCGCCTCTCTCCATACCGGCGCCGCCCATCAAGATGACCGTGGCAGGCTTATCTGTCACAACCTTGAAGAATGAACCGTTAGGCAGAGAGACAACGGCCTCCTCCATCTTGTCCACCGTAACCTCTCGGACCAGGTTTCTGTCCAGCAGCGTGTAGACGGTTGCCCTCGTCCCATCCTGATTCCCGATGATGGAGACCGATGCGTACGTTCTGACCGATTCCGGGTCAATCCTGTACGAGAGCCAGTCTTCCCCGCCCCTCGTCTCCCCTTCAACCGCCCAGATCTCTCGGGGAACATACCCATAGTACACGTGCTCGTCCTCGGCGCTTGCAGCCAGAGGCGAAACCCAGCCTGGCAGGAGCAGAGACGCGGCCAGAGCTGAGAGGAGCAGCGCCTGCGTGACTCTAGGAGCCGACCCATAGGCTGTCCTCGTCCATGGAAACATTGAGGCCACCTCTCGCTCATTCTCACTCAGCTTTCTTAAGCTTTACGATGTTGGAACATGCATTCTGAAGTGGAGAGAATCGGTCAGGCTTAGTCTTAAGAGCTACGAAGGCACCTTGTTAATCGATTATGTGAGAACGTAAGCATATTCATCTAAGGCTTAAACGTCACATTCTGGAACAGCGTTCATTCCTCAGACATGCTCCCTGAAAGGGGGCATATCCGGAGGACGGCGGGAGGCTGGCTAGAAACGGGGAGTCAGTGAGAACTCAGGAGGGGCGTGCTGCGTCAAGTCATCGATGCGATAAGTTGATGGGTTCCATTGATAGTTTCCGTCGACGACTTCCTTTCTCAGGTAGACCTCGTGGTAATGAGCTAGCTTATCTCTATCGAGTGTCACGCCGAGACCGGGGCGGTCGGGCACCTCCAGATATCCGTTCTCGAGCAGCTCCTTAGCGATCGGTTCTCGGACAATGTCGCCTTGTAGGAACTGCCAGTACGTCTGGTTTGCAAGGAGATTGTTGGGGATAGTAGACAAGGCGTGAGTGGCAGCAGCGGTGGAGATACTGAGTTCACCGCCGCTGTGCTTGTACACGGGCATTCCAGCTGCCTCCACCATGGCTGCGGCCTTCTTCATGCCCGTTAAACCGCCATTGCGATGGTGGTCCACTAGGATGATGTCTGCAGCCTCGTTTGCCAGCACGGAGAAGATGTCCGGAAGCGTTATACAGGACTCTTGAGCCGCGATAGGGATGTTAAGGGACGCACGTAGCCGGCGCATACCAGCTAGGTCTTGGTGCGGAATGGGGTCTTCCACCAGTTCCAGGTTGAACTCTTCTAGATAGTGGCCGAGGCGCGCTGCCGTCCCCACGCTCCATTTCTCGTTAGGGTCGACCCGTAGTTTGGGCTCCAGCCCTATCCTCTCACGGATGCTACGGATCGCCGCCAGGTCCTGCTTAGCGTCTATTCCGACCTTGATATAGACTGTCTCAAATCCATCCGCGACTGCCTTTGCCGCCTCCTCTGCCATTACTTCAGGGTGATCACGTAGCAGGTAGTACATGTAAGGCACTTTCCGGCGTACCGCCCCGCCCAAGACCTTGTGCACAGGTTGACCTATAGCTTTACCTTGAACGTCCAGCAAAGCCATCTCAACAGCCGCGTAGAGGCCATAACCATAGCCGTGTCTTTGACGCAACGGTTCGAGATCGAAGGGGTCAAAGCCCGGACGAATCATCGCCTCAATGGCGGCAGCAGCCCTCTCATCGCCCAAGGTTTCCCCCAACCCAGTGATTCCATCATCCGTTGTCAACTCCAAGATAACGCTCGTGATACACGGTCTGGCCCCTTGTGCCCAAATCTCTGGACGAGTGAAGGGTACCGTCACAACGGTCGTGCGCACATCCGATATCTTCAACGTTACACTCCCCTCTGCATGCGCTGAGTAATCGTCTAATCAGGGGCAAAACTTAAGCTTAATCGTCGCGCTGAGAATAAGTGGAGTTTGGGATGAGTCCAACCTCCTCAAACATCCTTACGCGCTGAGGAGGCCCGTTGGCATCCGTCCGGATCTCTATTCTGTTTAGATCTGGTTGCTCACGAGCAATCTCTGCCCCCTCACCTCCGCTATGGGTTTCCCGCTCTCTTCCTCGATCGTGCACGACTTGGACTCCGATCGGCTCTGCCTGTACTAGTCCTTCATCTGTTTGCTCCTAGTCGCCGCACTTCCCGAAGGGAGCGGGTTCTGCCCTCAGTGCGGCGCAAAGGTGAGCTGACGGTTTCCCGCGAACCGCCTAGGTCTTCGGTTCCCGAAGAGCCCACTCGGGAACCCTCGCGTCTGCAACTGCGTCATCCCTCGGCAGGTACGGCTTTAGGTCGAGTACCGGGGAGCCCTTCATAGCGTCGAGGCCTCGCAGCGTTAGAACAGAGCCTTCGATCTCCAGAATCTCGGCGACTGAGAACCCAATTGGGTTCGGCCTAGCGGGGCTCCGAGAAGCGAAGACGCCGACGGTGGCGCCCAATTGCTTCTTGGGGATCACCTCTACCACGGTGCGGTCCTCGGGGTTGTCACGGCCGTGAAGCCAGTAGAGGACTATCACGTGGGAGAAAGCCTCCAGGCCTTTCAGACCTGCGGCGAAGTTCGGGTAGACCTGCACCTTCGAGCACTCGCCCTGCTCCTCAACGATCCCGACAGGGATGAGAGTGAACCCAAGAGCGGACATCACCCATACGGGGATAGCCTGTAGGGTCAAGCCGGCAGGCTTCTTCAGCCGGACATAGCCCCGTCTGTGAAGGCCCATGAGGAATTGGACGAGGGAAAGCTCAGCCTGGTCCTGTTTCAAGTTGTAGGCTTCTGCCAAGAGTTTTCCGATCTCTTGAATCGTCCTCTTGCCGTCTGAAGCCCTCAGGACGAAAGCGCCGACTTGGTCAAAGACGGCCTTCTTCGCCCCAACAGTGGGAAAGATACCGCGGCTCTTCCCCCGCAAGGTGATGGTAGCCTCCCTCGCAGTAAGCTTCCACTCTAGCTCCGGCGGCCTAGTCGGGATAAGCCTCAGGAAGTCCTCCTTCGTCAACCTGACTATCTCGTCCCCAACCAAGTAATCTGATGACCCTCTATCGTCTTCTGTCGAGGCCAATAGGTCAGCTCCACCTATCCATTTCCATGAAGGGCTTGGATCGAACAGCCAAGGTCCCGCGGCCTCCTGTCCTACGGTTGTACGCTTATTAAACGCATCGTGGCCCATTCTTCGCTCTTCGCGGGCAGTGGCGGCCGGGCATCACGTGAACGACGGCGTGGTTCTTCGTGCGCTGATATTCGCACCTTTGCGCTTACTCTGCCCAACTGGCAAGCTTCCCCCTTCAGACCTACTGTATGAGGGGGGTTCGGCGACTGCTCTTCCTAAGCTTGACGATGTTCGGGCCAGCATTGTGCGGCTAGCAAGCCGGTCAGGCTTCGCCTTAAGAGCTATCGAGGCGCGCTGTTGATCAACAAAGCAATACGCACCATAGACCTACTCCAGTGATTTATGCGCCCAGACGAGGCGACAGCGGGTCTCATCTCAACCTTAAGTCTCCTTGGACGGTTGTGAACAACATTTCAGGCTTAATCTGTGGTTCTTTCCAGCTCATGCGGCACATCAAGCTCCGTTCAGGCGCCTTCCATACTGTTCGATCCCGTGACTCAGTTTTCACTTCGAGAACATGCGTGAAAGCCGAATTTAACCCTGGGATTCCGTTATGGTTACGAACGGTCGCATTGTAGGAAACGCTTTTAAAGTTAGACCGAGGAAACTACGCCTCTATAGGGTCAGCAGTCGAGACGTAGGAGATGTCTCGGCGCTGATGCCTAGGAAAAGCAAGGAGGAAGAGTTTGACTTGAGCGAGGTTGAGCTGAAGAGCGTGATGACACCGCGGATGTGGGCTTTCATCATAGTCTTCTCGGTAGTGATGTCTTCAGTGGGTGTAGTGACCTCGCCGTTCGCACCAACGTGGACGTGGTCTATCCTATTTGGTACAGCAACGGGGCCGATCGTAGTGCTCTTCATAGCGATACTGCTAGGAGCGGCAGCACCTTCGGTCAAGAAGATAGTGTCTCCGCAGAAGTTGGCTGTGTTGTACACTGCTGCGGGCATGTCCCTGGCCTTCGCCTGGAGCATGGTCCCGTACGGCATACTTCACAACTCAGCGTTGACGCACATGGTAACCTTCCCACCGTACACGGACTACATCTCCTGGGTGTTCGGCCCCAAGGATGTGGAGGTAGTTCGACAGCTTACGACGGGCGGCGCAGCTACCCCCTGGGGTGCATGGGCCCCCTGGCTGGGCTTCTGGATCGTGTACTCCATCGTCTGGACAGCCTTCTGGGTAGGATGGATCGCGATCCTCGCTGAGCGATGGATTGAGGTTGAGAGGCTACCCTTTGCGTTCGCAGCGACGGGGACGGAGCAGATAAGTTACCTGAGCCCTCCGCCAGACGCCGACAAGACAGTGCTGCGGACGAAGCTGAAGCTGTTCTTGGTTGGTTGGGTCCTCGGCCTACTGGTGATCCTGCCCATAGGCTTACACTACCTCGTCCCCTGGATTCCTGATCCTTACGGCTTCTCTGCGCCGCCTTTCATCAACTGGTACTTCGGGGTCTTGGTCCTA
>Ga0315310_10003126_pt1 | contig 10331 bp, 11 predicted proteins | sample TDP5_MG_FD_203630 | JGI IMG/M metagenome (GOLD analysis project Ga0315310, IMG submission 203630) | Freshwater sediment microbial communities from Lake Towuti, South Sulawesi, Indonesia - TDP5 | ecosystem: Environmental > Aquatic > Freshwater > Lake > Sediment | place: Indonesia: South Sulawesi...
CAATCGAAGAACCAGTTAGATGCATGAGAAGCCTGTTAAAGCAAGCGCTCGATTTGGTCTAGGACGCCTTTCAGGTGAAATGTCAGTTTTGCAATGCGCGCGCATATGCCCATTGATGCCGAATATGGATTCCGATTTCATAAATGATAATTAGCATAAGCTTTCGTATGAAAAAAAGGGTTAGCTATTGTCGGAAACTGCAACGATCCCAGAAAAAATAGTTGAAAGAAAGATTATTGTCTATAAACCTCGCCTTGAACTCAACGCAATAAGACTCACTGCAGAGAAAATGAAGACCGAATTGTTCACCAAATTTATGTTTCTGAAACGCAAGCCTAAAGAAATACGGATTGTTTCAATTGAGAAATATTACGAACCATACATCGTTGTTAACGGAGAATATACTATCGATTATTCCAAAGAGTGGGTTCATACCATTGAAGTCGATGAAACAATGCAAGAAGTCACCCTTTTTGGCAAGATAATCAAGCCTGAACCTCTGAAAAATCATCCGGAAATACCTCACAAAGTGATCGAACTCACGGGTGAAGGGCGTTTTCGTTACGAGAACAAAGCCCACATCATTTTTGACAGGTGGTGGCGTGAAGTCGAGCTCGAACAATTGCCCTATGTCCCTTTTGAGGAGCAGCCAGAACGGATTTTAAAGAAATCTGGCGGAAAGTTTGAAAATGTCGAGATTCCCGCTGAAAAAGAAATAGAGATTCTTAGATCCTCGATTGTCCAACGACCCCAAGACATTACTTCTGTCCACGAGGAGCTGTTTGTGATTTCTGATCGTGCTGTAATTTTCAAGCCAATGTACAGCATCACGTTTCAAAACATTAAAACTGGGGAAGAGGCGACGGTCACAATCGATGCAGTTACTGGACAAACCTATAGATAATTATATGCGCGCGCAACCTAGAGAGGATTCATAGAATGTTTTAGCTTCCGAACCTAAAGTTTACTTGTTTTTGCTACGAGGATGCTCGTAGCGACGTACATTTTAGGGATGTACTCCGTAAGAATATGCTGAAATATGTTTTTTGTTAGATAATCTTTATGCTAACTATTGATTGCTGTTTCACAAGAGCTTTTTTGGCTACAGACTTACTGAAACTACAATTACGCTCCAAGACGGAAGCGAGAAAAAGGAGCAGTGAATCCAATGGTTCCACCAACTCAACAGTCTGTTGAAAAATATCGTGAAGTCAGCAAGAAGTTGGCGAATCCGTCTTTGCTTTCTGAACTGAGGAGGCTCTTCGAGAGAAAATACACTTTGGCGGAGTTGCTAGAGTGGCTTCATAACAAAGTTGAATTTAATAAGGGAGACATAATTCGCCACAACGACCCCATGGAAATAATAGCCTACGGCAAAGGAAGATGCGGAGAGTTCGGCATTCTTTTCACTGCCCTTTGCCTAGCCCACAACTATCGCGCAAGATTAATCCTCGACATGACCGACCACGTCTGGACAGAAGTATGGGACAACCAACAAAAAAGATGGATTCACGTGGACCCCTCAGAGAAAAAAATCGATGATCCCCTAATGTACGAAAGAGACTGGAAGAAAAACCTGAAAGAAATATATGCCTTCGAGAATGGCAACGTAGAAAACGTAACAAAGCGGTATAAAATGACGGAAAACTAGGGTGGAGACAACCCAAACCCTTGCTGGTTACAAGGATGGAAGAAGTTACTTCTGTTAAAAACAAGACGTTTCAAAGAAGCTTAAGTTTTTTTCGGGGAAACATCGCGGTCATGGCAGTAAGCAGCGCTGTCGCCAGTTTTGGAGGAGGTCTCATAAGTACTTACGTTTCCCTCTACTTCGTTGAACTCGGTGGAAGCCCCATAACGCTTGGATTAATGGCGGCATCGGCGTCCATAATTGGATATGTCATGTTTCTTCTAGGAGGCATCATAGCGGACTACTATGGCAGAAGAAGAATCATGGTTCTGACCGCTTTTTACAGTGTATTCTTTCCCTTGCTTTATGCAGTTATAGGGGATTGGCGCCTATTCGCCGCGTTAAGCGTAGTCGCTGCTTTCGGATCAGTATCGAGTCCAGCTTCCCATGCTCTATTGGTCGATTCGATTTCTCCTGAAAAGCGAACCACTGGAATAGCTTCTCTTCAAGTAATTTCCTCTCTTCCGGTAGCAACTTCTCCGTTGATTGGGGCATGGTTTATTCAGAACCATGGTTTGCTGGATGGTTTTAGGCTGGCATGTGTATACGCCGCAGCCTCTGCCTTCATTTCGGCTTTCATTATCTTCCTTTTTCTGAAGGAAACGCTACGCCACGGGTTCACTGACAAATCAAATTCCCCTAATCCTAGCAAACTGAGAGACATCACGAAGTTTCCGCGTCGATTACCCACCAGCCTAAAAGCGTTGATGCTTTCAGATGCCCTCATAGCCTTTGCCAACGGAGCCGTAGGACCATACTACATTCTCTATGCGTCCAGTGTTATTGGGCTTACATACATGGAATGGGCTCCAATTGCTAGCCTACAGTTTCTGGGAACTGCCTTAAAGATTCCTGGGGGATGGCTTAGCGACAAGTTTGGGAAAAGGAAAGTTATGATAGTCTCGGTTTTGACTTGTGCTCCTTGCACCATATTGTTTACGTTTTCCCGCTCTTTCTTTCAAGCCTTGACCGTCGCCCTTCTTCTCATAGTGACAGGGATATATTATGCACCAGCTCATGAAGCCCTTCAAGCTGATTTGACGCCGAGAACAAGGAGGGGGCGAATAATAGCCCTCTGGCAATCAGGTAGAAGTCTCTTAGCGGCACCAGGTATGCTTATAGGAGGCTTCCTCTTCCAAGCAGTTGATCCCGCCTTGCCCTTTTATCTATTCACTGCTGCGGAACTAGTGGCAGTATTCTTTCTAATCAGCCTTGTACGAGAACCCGAGAAAAAAGAAATCTAGGCTGGTGCCCGCGTTCCGTAAAAGATTCATATCTAAGCCCAGCGTAAATGACTAATCCTCCTTTGGAGTTGTTAGCGGTGACGGAGCAATTAATTTCGAGCTATAAGAAACTGCTGGAAAAAGTGAAAGACATTTTCGTTCTCCAATCGGCAACCTCCGTTATCCATTGGGACATGGAAACAATGATGCCGCCGAGGGCCATTAAACTTCGAAGCCAACAGCTCGCCCTCCTCAGCCGAATCGAGCATAAGATGAATACAAACCCGGAAACTGGAAAACTGCTAGAAGAAATCATGAAACATTCCGAATACGACAGGCTGGATATTGTCCAAAAAAGAAACGCGTACCTAATAAAGAAAAACTATGATGAGCAAACCAGGTTGCCTGAAGACCTCGTTGCAGAAATAGCAAAACAAGAAGCCATCACCGTTGACGTATGGAAGAAGGCCAAAGGAGCCAAGGATTTCTCCATGTTCAAGCCCGAGCTTGAAAAACTTGTTGATCTAAAAAAGAAGGCTGCAGAAATCTTGATGGAAGTAAAGGAGACCGCAACACCCTACGATGCTCTAATCGACATATTTGAACCCAAAATGCCATCAGAAACCATCAACAAGATCTTTGGAGAATTAAGAGGGGGCTTGATTTCTCTAAAAAGGAAATGTGAAACAGCCCAAAAGCAGCCAGACGTTTCCATACTCAAACGCCGAGTTCCCATCGATATACAACGCAAAATCTCTAAAGCAATCGCCGAATTCGTTGGATATGATGTAGCGTCGAGGGAGGCAGGAGGCAGAATCGATGAAACCGAACATCCCTTCACAACAGGCTACTACGATGATGTGCGGGTGACAACCCACTATTACGAGGAAAACTTCGCATCCGCTATATTCTCCGCACTACATGAATGTGGCCACGCTCTCTACGACCAGAACTTAAACCCTGAATGGATGTTCCAGCCCATTGGCACATCTTGTTCTATGGGTTTCGACGAGTCCCAATCGCGTTTTGTGGAGAACATAATCGGTCGTTCTCGTGAATTCTGGCTTTACTTCCTACCAAAATTGAGGGAACTCACGGGCAGCATCCTTTCCAATGTTGATTTAGATGCGTTTGTCCATGCCATCAATGAGGTTAGGGCTTCCAAGATTCGCGTTGAGGCAGATGAGGTCACTTATGGTCTTCACATTCTTGTAAGGTTCAACCTTGAACGAGACCTTTTTGCCGACAAAATCATGGTGAGGGAGCTCCCAGAAGTGTGGAACCAAAGCTACAAGGATTACCTTGGCGTAAATATTGAAAACGACTCTGAAGGCGTGATGCAGGACACCCACTGGGCCAGCGGCTTGTACGGCTATTTTCCAAGTTACACTCTAGGCAACATTTACAGCGCCCAAATCCTCGCTGCAATGGAGAAGGACCTGCCGGAATGGAAAAACCAAATATCACGGGGCAATTTCCATGACATAAAACAGTGGATGGTCAGGAATGTCTACAGCTGCGGAAACCTCTACGACCCTCCAGACCTCATCAAAAAGATCGTGGGGGAAGAACTCAGGGTCAAGCCATACCTTGATTACTTAAACCAGAAGTATTCAAAACTCTACAGCTTCTGATGATCGCTTTCTGCGCGCATGTTTCTAGATTTGAAGGTTTCGTTGGTGCGGGGGGCGGGACTTGAACCCGCGGAGGCCTACGCCAGAGGATCTTAAGTCCTCCCCCTTTTCCTAGGGGTTTCTTCTGACCCGCTACTTAGACCTGGCTCGGGTACCCCCGCCACACTCAAATTAAGATAAATAAATGTTGGTTAAACTTAAAAGCTTAGGATAATGTGGTTTAGCAGGTTAGGTGGAAAGCCGCCACAACTTTTCTAGACTTAGCGAGGCGGTTGAAGGTTTTGCAGGCTTCTGCTGTTCTCTGGGCTATAAGCTCGATTCCCTCAGACTCAACATGCTTTCTAGTTTCAGGCGGAACCGTCATTAGCCCTGAGTAGCCAGTGCCTACCACAAGCACTTCTGGCTTTGCTTCCAAGACGTCTTTTAAATCTTCAGCGTGGAGTCGGTGGCCTTCTTTCCTCCACCAACCGTCCCTAACTTTGCCAGGAAAAATTATCAAATCGCTGTCGTAACGTTTCCCATCGATGACGATTCGACCAAAGTCGTAGGAGTCGATCATTTCAGAGTTCCCCCCTAAAACTAAGGGGACTAACTACTATTGAGCCTTTCGTGAATTAGAAGGATGGATATTGATATATCAAAGTGTAGCCTTTTCTTATTGAGGATTGAAGATTGGCTAGAAGGGTTAGAAAGCCCAGACCCTTCGACAGTGCAGAGTGCAAAACTTGCCAACTGAAAGCAAGCACTTATTGTTGGAGACAGTGCCCCTACAACACTTGGCGCCAAAGACAAATCGAATGAGAGGCCAAAATTTGAAGCTTGTTGGCTTGATCTCCGACACCCACATACCCTCCAGAGCAAAAGCCATTCCAAACAAAGTTTTTGAAATCTTTAACGGAGTAAGCCTCATTCTACACGCTGGAGACCTAACCCAACTCAGCGTTATTGACGAACTCCAACAACTAGCACCCGTAGTAGCTGTTTCCGGAAACATGGATCAAAGTGAAGTTAGAGAAATATTGCCAAAAATGAACTCTGCGAAGGTTTATAACCGGAAAATCGGGGTAACGCATGATCCCGGAATCTTCTCGGGAACACGACGAATGAAAACAATAGTGAAACAAAACAACTTCAACGTGCTCGTTTTTGGACACACCCACCGACCAAGCATCAGACAAGCGGAAGAAGCCCTTTTCATCAATCCGGGAAGCCCAACAAATCCATTACCACCATTCATAACAAAGCCCACCGTGGCTCTGCTGAAGATAACAAAAGAAAAAATCGAGCCAGAAATCATCAAAATCTAGAAACGCCACTCTTCAACGTCTTTCACTTTCACCCCAGTCTCCGCTTTATGGATTGTCGTTGAGTCGAGAGTCTTAAATGCGCTTTCCCCAGACTATTCCAACCGATATTACATGAAGACCCTCAAAAGTCCAGATCGGTTAATTGAGAAATGTAGAAACCCGTGGAATGGAGAATGCCGGAGCACAGACATTGAGGTCTACATCTACTATAGGGGCAGACGCTTACCTATTTGTAGAGACTGCTGGAGCGACATTGCAGAAAAGGATCTCGAATGGTGAAAAAACAGCGATACGCATAACTTATGTTTGTTTCTTTTCTTGAATTTCCCTTTTTGCAAGGGCTCTAGAACGGGCTCTCCAAATGTCTTCTTCGCCCTTTTCTTTTTTCCAGATTCTAAAGTGGCAGGTGTCGTCTCCCATGGGAATCAGCTTTGTGACTTCTATGTTGTAGTCTTTGGCGTTGAAGCTGTCCAAGATTCCTTCTACGATGTATCTTTGAATTCGACAGTCTCTCGCCGTGTAAATGTCCTGATGAGGACACCAGAGGATGTCGAAGGTACACTCTTTATCGCTGATGATTTTGGGCACGTCTGGTGAAGCATAGACGTTCCGGTTTACCCATGAAGCTAGAAAGGAAATCTTCTCAATTTCTGAAAGTCCTTTAGGTATGGTGGCCGTCTCAAGAACATCTTTACCAACGTGCTTTCCGACCTTTACCAACGTCTCTATACAGACCTTCTGTCCTTCTTCGCCAAAGCGTCTCTCCACCGCCTTAACCACCTCTAAAAGAGAAATTGCCATCATCTGTCCCCACCTGAGAACGGAACGAGGATCATAGCCACCCTTATTCAAGGTTCTTCTGGTGAAACCCTTTTCCGGTTGAGATAAAGAATTATCTTCTTTCATCTTTCCACTCCTTCTCCCTCAATCATTTTCAACTTAACCTCCCAGCACCAATTCTTCCTTAGACTTACCTTGCCTTTAATTTAACTAATTTATAAGCAAGGCGATTTGGTAGAGAAGAAGCCAGTTTTATTTTGCCGCTTCTTGCGTCTCTTATCATGGCTGGTACGTCGTAGCCATAATCCTCCCTGCACTTGTGGACCAATTCCATCGCCTGCTTAATTCCGTACAAAAAGAGGAGCTTTAACCCGTATTGAGTAATTTTGCCTTTTATGGCTATGTTAGAATAGTCTTTAACTAAGGTAGGAGCCCAGTTCAGATTGTGCTCCCAACATTTCAAATAAAGTTCATAATGCTTGTTTGTCATCTTCTCCAGCATGAAAGACTCAGTCTTGTTTTTCAGTCCCCCCATGGAGACGAGAAAAAGGGGAACTATGAGGCTTTTGAAGGGCTTCAAATCTTCCACGAGGTCGATTGTAAGCTCAACATCCTTCTCAGTTTCTCCCGGTAAGCCCAGAATCAAGGTGCCACACGGAAGCCATTTATTCCTAGACAAGATTTCAAAGGAATCCGCGACCACTTCAGGCCAGTCTTCCGGTTTGAAGGGTTTACATTTTCCAGCCATATGCTTCTTAATCAGTTTGGGACTGCCAGTTTCGATACCGGTCTGGGCGGCAGTCCAAGGAACCTTCTCGCCCAAACCCAAAATGTTTGAGATTTCTTCAACAACGTCCGGCGCATCTAAAACCGAGGAAAGCGCGATGTGACTCAGGCTTGTCATGTTAACGCCTGGATAATTTTGCACGGTTCTGAAAAGGTTGAGTACAGCCTCCTTGTTAACTCTGAATCCCTTTGCTTTGTACCTTAGCACGTCCTCGGCGTGGAGCAATGGTTGTCTACCCGCCCTAAGGTTTACTTCAACCTCCTTCAAAATGTGCTCAAGGGAAAGGCAACGATATATCTGGAGTGTTGGGACACAGAAGGCGCATCCCCTTCCGCATCCTCTAGCGATTTCAACCAATCCACATATTGTCGGGCCTTCAATAATCGGTATTTCTTCTTCAGGAACTACTTCTCCATGCACAATCTCTGGCAGTGTTTCACCGTTTACGGCCTTCTCAAAAATGGGCCTCACAACCTTTTCTCCTTCTCCGATGATTACACAGTCTATCTCGAGTTCTTTTTGGGTTTCCACATTTTCAAGTTGCCACGCGCCTGGCCCACCAACCACGATTTTTGGCTTAAACCTCTTTATGGCAGGGTGGTTCAAAAGCTCCCTAAACTTGATCGCCATATATGCCTCTCCGCCCAGCAACCCTGTGAAGGCGGAGGTGGCTGGAGCAACACCCAAAGGGTCGGTTTCCGCGATTCCAACAACTTTTGTGTTCGATCCCACAACCCTGTCCATGTACTCCGGGTGGGCAACGATTATGTCTTCCCTTTGGAAACCACAATTCAGCAATGCAGCCTCTATTTTCCTTATTCCACATGAAGCAAACTTAACGGATCCATCTTTATTCACGCTCACAGAGGGACAAAGCAGAGAAAAGTAGAGCCTATCTGGAATCAACCCTTTAGGTACGCAAGCGCTGAATCCGAGAAAAAGGCCGCCGTGATACTCACTCATCAAAGTGCGATCGGCGGTGAGGACAATTTTGTAGCCGTTATTCGTCATTCAGCCCTCCCGACGAGATTAACTTGTAATCAAGTGACCTTTAAAATTTTCAATTTCAGTGAATTGAGTCATTGCGCAACCAAACGGTTAATAGCTTTGCATCTGGAAAGGAATCGTAATCAAGACCTTTTAGAAGGAGCTTGATTCATGTCTAGGAGCATCCTACCCTTCAAATTTCTTTCCGGAGCATTAAATAGGGATCTAAAACTGCTTTTTGTCGCAACCTCCATAGGCGCCTTTGGGGATGGTCTCTACTTTTTCATATTGCCTCTTTACGTCCGAGGGCTTGGAGCCAACCCAGTTGAGGTGGGAATATTTTTCTCTGTAATGGTACTGGCTGCTGCATTCACGCCTCTTCTTGGGGGATACTTGGCAGATAAATATGATCGAAAGAAGGTTATGATTGTTGGCTGGCTGATATGGGTGCCCGTTCCAATCCTTCTTTCTTTAGCAGAAAACTGGCGTCAACTGTTACCAGGAGCGGTCTTGTATGGGTTTTGGATAGGTCAGCCAGCCTTTGGCGCATACATCGCATCTTCGGCGGAGAAAGATAGAATGACGTTAACCTTTACTACTCTTTCGGCTTCTTGGTCGCTTGGGTACATTTTCTCTCCGGCCTTAGGGGCATATCTCTTCGAGGCCGTTGGAATACGGTGGGTGTTCTACTTGGCCTTCATTTTGTATGGTACGTGTACAGCCCTCCTTTTCTTAATAAGCAGCCAAGGGGTGGCGGCACAAACTCCTCGATTTTCACCAACTGTTACTTCGCTTGGGAGGAAGAGATTACTTGTTTGGTCTGCCTTCTTCGCTGTGATTACGTTTGTTCTGCTTTTGGTTAGGCCCCTTATCCCCCAAATTCTGGAAGACGAGTTTTATCTTACTAAGTCTCGCGTGGGGGTTTTAGGGTCCATCACCTTCTTTGGGTCAGCGGTGCTGGGGATATATTTGGGAAGGGTAGGGGACAAATGGAAGAAAGCAGGCGCCATTTCTGTATGCATGATTTTATGCTCCGTTTCAGCCATGATTCTCGTCTTGTTCAACGACTTCTTAGCCTTGTCTTTGGCCTCCTTCTTGATGGGCGCTTCCTATACTATTGTGTCGCTGATAGGAGCAGTGATGGCTCCCATAGCACCGGAAGCATCAAGGGCAAAGTGGATTTCTGTTCCGCTGTCGGCAAGCATGTTTGCCGCATTTTTAGCTCCATACCTAGGAGGCTTGCTGTACGAGTCTTCGCCCTACAACCCCTTCCTAGTCTTCATCGTGGCAACCGCCCTACTTTCAGTTTTGGCTCTCACAAGAATGTTTGAGGAAGAAACCGAGAAGAATTAAAGTTCAGATTTTTTCAATATGTACGTAGGATCCAGGTTGTTGGATTGTCATTTTTTCTTCTTTTTAAAAGCTTTAGCACAGCGTACACAGCAAAAAATGTATTCTTTTCCGTCAATAACTCTTCTGTGAGTTGCAAACACGCACTTGTCCGCAGGAATCTCTGCGTTGCACGTTTCGCATTTTATGAAAGTTTTCATTTCTTTGCCTCCTCCTTCTTCTGGTAATCTTTTATGGCTGCGTGTAAAGCGTCTGCGGCTAGGTTAGAACAGTGCATTTTGATAGGGGGGAGCCCCCCTAGACTTTCTGCTACATCCCCCCTAGTAATTTTTAAAGCTTCTTCAATGGTTTTTCCCCTGGCAAGCTCGGTGATCATGCTGCTTGTGGCTATGGCGGCGCCGCAACCAAAGGTTTTGAACTTGACATCCTCCAGCCTGTTGTCTTTAACTTTAATGTACACTGTCATGAGGTCGCCGCAAACAGGGTTGCCCACAGTTCCAACTCCGTCTGCGTCTGGAATTTCACCTACGTTTCGTGGATTCATGAAATGTTCCATAACTTTTTCGCTGTACATTC
>Ga0315310_10003128_pt1 | contig 10329 bp, 9 predicted proteins | sample TDP5_MG_FD_203630 | JGI IMG/M metagenome (GOLD analysis project Ga0315310, IMG submission 203630) | Freshwater sediment microbial communities from Lake Towuti, South Sulawesi, Indonesia - TDP5 | ecosystem: Environmental > Aquatic > Freshwater > Lake > Sediment | place: Indonesia: South Sulawesi...
AGAAACCAAAGATAAACCCCGTAAAAGCTAGGCATGTTGCTCCATTACAAACCCAAGTACAATTCTAGAATCTGCGGATGTAGGATTCGGCGTAGCAGTATTTGCAGCCGTGTTGGCAGCCTATGTACGGGTTTATGCAGTAATCTGCCAAACGACTCCTATTCAGAACACTCTTACACTCAACAACCCTAACAAACACACTAGAACGCCTTAAATCGCTTGACGGATAGATTAACATGAAGCACTCTTAATATATCTTACATGTAAACCGCTGAAAAACAGACCGGCTTTCTACGGCGGTAGCTTGCCGGATCAACGTGGTTGTGGCCTTTGGCCATCGTGAACCAGCTAACAAAATTGTTCACCAATGTTGTTAAGGTTACATACCTAACATCAATACTCAAGAACCCGCCGCTACGTATATAACACGCAATGATTTCCTGCAAATGCCTAGTTGAACATATTTAGATCTTCGCAGGAATATTCAGAATATTAGTCCAATATAGTAAAATATTTAAGAAGGCAAAGACAATATTCTTAAGGGATAGGCAATGCTCGAACTCCGAATCAAAATAACTCCTGAGAACGCGGAAAGGGTGATGCGCCTGATCAGAGAGTTGGTCGTGTCTGAGGATCTTGTCGGGTCTGAAGAGAGTGCTGCTGTTCTGGACATTGAGAAGACTGCAGAAACAAGCAAGGAAGTGGCGAAGAAGTACCTAAGCCCACCACCAGCATTTGACGACTTAGTCCATGGCGAAGTTACACTTACCGAGACCGCTAAGTATGTTGGAACTTGGGGCCAGTTTAATTCATTCTTCCCCATGAAGGCTGTTCTAAGAGTGCTTGCGCATCTTATGGAAGAAAGCAACCGAAGCCCTGTGAGCTTGCAGGCTCTTGTAGATAAATCAGTACAAGCTTTCAAGGCAATGGGCCTGCAGAGGTTCAGGGGTTTCCCGAAGCGATACAAAAGAGAATCATCCATAGGTAGACTGGTGTGGCACTTCGTGACTACTGCGTGTGAGATGGGTTTAATCAAAATCGAAGGTGATTCGGAAATTCCATCTCACGATTGGGACAGAGTATCAATCTCGATTACAAGGGAAGGATGGGAATTCTCAAAACTCGAAAACCGACTACTTGATTGGAATGGCAAGGAGCAGGTCCTCACCGATGACGAGAGGAATTGGATGGCAGATTATCTAAAAAAGATTGATGTCCGGGGCTTCCGAGAGTTTTCGATTTTGATGGATGTTTTTGAAGAGCTGAAGAAGGGGAATACCGATATTTCATCATGGTTAGAAAGAAACGAGAACTTCCGTCAGTACATACGAAGCTGGAGCAGGAAGACGGAAAACCTCGCAGAATTCGACCAGCAATTGAAAACGGTGGCAATTATGTTTGCCCAAAGCAAAATTGCTCTGCTAAGAGAGATGGGTGCAATAAGCAACCGGAGAAATGACTACACAGTTATAGGTTCGTTGGGTGATTAGATGTCATTCGAAGAAGCTCTGAAAGCTAATAAGCCCAAGAAGACCCCTGTCTCTTGGGAACCTTTGATCCAGAACATATTGGACCAATACTATGATAATGTGGATGACCTTTCTCACGCCGTTCAAAAGGATGCGATCCAGAATTCATGGGACGCCAAAGTTGACGCTGGCCAATGGCGGATCGAATTCAAGCACATTAAGGATTCGAAAGGAAAGGAGATGCTTGTTATAGAGGATCATGGTACAACGGGTCTGACGGGAAAGATCTTGCCCGAAGACAAGTATGACGAGGATCTCCCAGAGGAAGAAAAGTGGGGGCGCTTTCAAGGACTGGCCTTTCAGAGACAGAAAAAAGACGCGCTTGGAGCTAGAGGGCAAGGCAAATTTGTATTTGTTGGAGTTTCGAAGACAAGGATACTCGTCTATGACACTCTGAGATCTGACGGCATATACAGAGGGGGCACTAGGAGGCTTGGCGACCTATGGGAATTCGAGGGCGCTAAAGCCATCGAGTGGCTGAAGATCTATTCATCGGATCTGGAACCGCTTTCTGAGGTTGGCACCCGTGTTATAATTGATGAGCCGGAAGACTGGCTAAAATATGCTATGCAGACTGGAATCTTCGCCAGATATATACAGACTACTTGGTGGTACCTGTTACTTGAGCACAAAATCAACATCTCCATTGACATCTATGGAAAGAAAACCGCAGTTGTTTTCCCCAAGGATTTGCAGTTACCTGCCCAAGACTCCACGGACTATAAAACATGGATAAAAGAGATGCTTCCCATAGGAGGAAAGACAAGAAAGGGCTTGTGTATAAAGAAACTGCACATTGTCTGGAGCAAGAAGCCTGTCGAAAATGACCTAAAGGGCATAGCCGTACTTCGGGGGGGCATGGTTGTCGAAAGAATTCCCGTTGCCGAGCTTCTGCTTGCTTCAGACCCTGAGCTGATTGAACACGTATATGGCTACGCAGAGGGTGATATGGGAGTCGAATATCTGCTAAAAAAAATCGAACACCCAACGCATTACAAATTCACTAAGAAGGGAGGATGGGGTAAGAAAAACGTGTTTGGAGCTGTAAAAGAGTGTATCGCGGTGCAATTTCAGCTTTTCGCAAATGAGAAACTGGGATCTGCGATGGGAAAAACCGAGACTGGAGACTACTCTTTGATCAAGAGGTTCAACCAACTTCTGAAAACACTAGAGGTCTCTCTACTCGACCCTTCAATCACAGCGCCACCACCTCCACAGCCACCACCTCCGCCACCGCCGCCAAAGGATATAGACCTAGTATTCCCAACACCGGACTTCAAACACCCATTGAGAAGGGTCGAATTCGGGCAAGTGATACCCATTTTGCAGGTAAGGATTGTAAATAGGACAAAGGAAGCTGCGCAGGTCAGGTTGCGCATTTTCACGGAACAGGAAGGAATGAAAAGAGAAGAGCTGATCGATAAGGCTTTCCCACCAGTTCCTCCAAATGCAACCATGATCGATGGACCGTTTTCCGCAAAGATAGACAAGAAAACCTATACAAACGGAAAGTGTGCTTTGAGCGCCACACTGATTTGCCTTAGTCACCCCAAATACCCTAAAGGTACCGAGCTCGATAAAGCGGCACATCTTTTCTGGATCGCCCAAGACCCTCCACCAAGTAAGGGAACATATAGAGAAGTCAAAAGGTTACCAGAGGTGACAGAAGAAATCGACGGCAAAACAATTAGGGTTGATGGAAGAGTAGGTCCACATCCAGAAGGAGGAAACATCCTGTACGTGAATACTAATCACTCCGTCTGGAAACGAAGAGCTAAGACAAAAGACGACGAAGTCGAGTATATATTTGAGTTGATGGCTGCCAAGCTACCGCACATTCTCATATCAAATGATCTAGCCCCTTTCAAGGGTATAGAAGAACCGAATGAGGTGGTCAGACGCTCATGGGCGCTCTATTCGCAGATAATGGGCAAGTATTATGCGTAATAACTAGGGGAAAGCCAAAATGTCGATAATAATCGATGAGAAGGGGCAAAGAGTTTACAAGACATTAGGATACATGGCATACGACGATAAGAAAAGAGCGGATGCTCTTGATGAGTTTCTTCATAAGAAGATAGAAGAGATTGAAGGAAAGGCAGCTGGGGACGGTTTGTTAGAGCTCAAAGGAAAGCCCGGAGCGGTCAGACTGTGGTACTTTGTTGGTGTAGAATTACGTCAACTATGGGATGAAGTCAGGAAGACATTCAAGTTGCCTGATACGTTGATCGGGGTTTTTATGAAAGCTGTTTATGACAATTCTCAGAAACTCAGACCTGGTTCCGGCAGGGCGGACAGATATAAAAACTCCTATTTCTACTACTGCTATCTTATTTCAAAGTTTCCTTGGAATGTCGTAGAAGACTCTGGAACTTGGACGGAGTGGGTCGAGTTTTTGGACTCGAAAAGGATAAGGAACGACCCACGAATCATCGAGTGGTTTGCGGATCGCAGGGTAACGGAGCTTCGCGAAGGCAGAAATTACACAAGAGAGCAATGGTTTAGGGGCATTACGAGGAAGATCAGAAATAATCTTCGGAATATTGATACGACTGTGTTGGAAAGAGATGAGCTTTTTCAGATGCTGGACGATTCTCTTCAGGCTATCAACAGAGCTTAGCTCGAAGTTGAGGCGCACAATCATCTTTTCCGTACTTCGAAAAAGGAATTAACTGACAACAGTTAGGGTTAGGGACCTCTTCCTACAGTGCAGGATAGATATTTCATTTGATCAATTTTGAATAGTAAGAACACATGGTTCTGATAGGACATATTGGGCATCTTGGTCTTTTCGGGCGGCATATTAACGCCGCATGGTCTAAAATCGCCAAGTTATATTCTCTGGCCTTGCCTTTCGGGAGGATTTCCTCAGCCTTTCGTCGAAAGCGTTTATCCCTGCGAGCTTCACCCTTGCTTGACATACCGAAGACGCGACTTAAAACACGGCAAACATTGGAATCTACGACTGCAACATCCTTCTGGAAGGCGAATGATAGGATAGCGTCGGCCACGTATTCGCCTATAGATGGCAACTTCAATAGGTCTTCCCGTGTTTGAGGAACCTTTCCTTCATGTTTCTCAACGAGATCTGCAGCAAGTTTTCTTAGAAGTCTTGCCCTCCACATCAGTCCTAATCTTTGAAAATATTCTTCGATGTTATGCATGTTCGCTTTACTCAGTGTATGCGAGTCAGGAAATTGCTTGATAAACGAACTATATACCGCCTCAACTTGGTTTGCCTTGGTCCTCTGGAGCATAATCTCCGCAACCAGAATTCTGAATGGGTCTTTAGTCCGACGCCATGGATAGTCGCGTTTGGTCCTTAGGTGCCAATTGATGAGATTAGAAGCGATAGTCTCTCCTTCCTGCGTACGATTCACCTAGTCAATCATCTGTAACAACTATTTTTCCATCGCTACCAACATTCAGTTCCAACGTTTCTTTAAAGGACCTAACAAATGCATTTTCAAGCCTTATGACATCGCCCACTTTAACGGCACTTATCTGTCCTCTCCACAGATTTAGACGAATTTTGCCGGTCTCGTCTTCTAATGTAGCCCAAGAAACTGATGCAGGCCCGTACTTTGTGGTGACCTCTCGGGACTCACCTTTCTCTATGATTCTTGCAACAACGCTAATCAGCTTCATGTTGGATCTAATGTCTTTGATTTTCAATTGCATCAGTTCAATTCCTACGTAGCTTGAAGTTGCCTTTTCAAGACCCTTGCAACAGCTTTAGCCAAGAGAGGGGGCACAGCCCTTCCGACTTGGTGAAATTGACTTGTTCGTGGTCCTTCAAAAATGAATCTATCGGGAAAGCTCTGAAGCCTAGCGGCTTCGCGTACAGTAATTGTGCGATGTTGTTTGGGGTGTATGTAAAGATAACCATCTTTTGATAGATGAGAAACAACCGTCCAAGCCGGTTCATCCCAAGTTAATCGTTTCATTTTATCCAGAAATATGTCATTTCTGTACCCATACATATCCTTAAGTTTTTCAGGGAGGTCTGCCCACTTTTGACCCTGCATCATATGCTTGAAAAGGTATATGTCCTTGTCGCTATGCCATCGTGCAACGTGATTATGCAGCGATTTGGAACCGCGTCGTGCCCATTTCTGATATGGTGTCATCGGTTTTTTATCATATTTGCAAACTTCGGCGCCATCACCTGCAGAGATTCGTGGTAGGTCTCCAATAGCATTCCTAACCGTTTCAAGAGGTCTTTTCAAAGACTTGCCCTTTCTTTGAACATCAACTTTATGTTGAGGAAATAGATTTCTTAGTCCAAGACTGTTGCCGATGAAGAAGATCCTCTTGCGACGCTGTGGAACCCCAAAATCGGATGAATCCAAAACGCTAAAATCGGTCTTAAATCCGATTTTTTCAAAGTCTTCGAGAATTTCTTGGACAACTCTTCCGTTTTTGTATGAAGCGAGACCGAGAACATTCTCCATTACGAAGAATTTCGGAGAGACTCTGTTCACTATTCTTACAAATTCCTTATAGAGCGCGTTTCTAGGGTCATCGACAAACCTTGGGTTTACCTCATGACCTTTCTTCTCTCGACTCCGGACAATAGACGCACGTTTAACCCTGCCCACAATAGAAAAACCTTGGCAAGGTGGTCCTCCAACAACAACATCGATATTTTTCTGTAGAGAAAAGATACTTTGGAGTTCTTTCTCTCCTACAGACCGTGCATCTAATTCAATCTTTTGTGCATTTGGAAAATTCCGCGTATAAGTTTCCAATCCATATTTGTCGTTGTCAATTACTCCAAGTGATTTAAAACCAGCCATCTCAAAGCCTAAACTCAACCCTCCCGGTGTACCAAAGACATCCAAAAAACCTGACTCAGTCATAACCTCCATCGCCTCCTAGGCTTGCCAAAGTGAGGCAGAATCTTTCCCTAGTAACTCTAAGTAATCCCTATCCTCCACAAGAAATACTAGTGCTAGCCAATCTGCGTAGTCCTTTCCACCGTTCAAGAGACGCGCTAGCATTTGATTGAATGTTTCCTTCATTATTTTGAAGGCTTCTTTAGCGGTTGCTCTTTTCTCTATCATTGCCTTTATGCCAGAGTTCGCACAGATTCTGAAAATGCCCTCGTGCGAAGTTGAGTAAGTAAACTCGCCACTGAAACCAAGAAAACAAATCCCGCCTTTCAGTATCGTTTGTCTGCCCAATTCTTTGGCAGTAGAACATGAAAAGACATAGCATATTTTGTTATTTAAAAGCCGTGCAGAGTCCATATCTAATATTATTTCGCCATTGTGCCCAAACAAAGTTCTTTCATTTCCATGACCGTAGTTGAAGAAACCTCGAACCTCGGACAAATAATCTTGCAAGTGTTTGTGCACTTTTTCCTTACACGCATCTATGTCATGCAATTCGCAGATTCGGAATCCTGCTAAAGAGAGCATTTTCTTGATTTCCATCGCACATTGGCTTGCAAAAATCGTGGGGGCATCGTAGGCTCCATGTATTAAGGTACACGGAATCAAACTTTTATTTCGCCTCTCCGAATCAGTTCTAGGGTCACCTTCACAATGCCCTCTCGAATTCCCCGTCCAAATTCGCTGTCTTTCTTAATTTCCTCAAGAATCTGCTTTGCAGAATACTCTTTTCCGGAAAGTGTCCTTACCAAAACCCGATTTGGGTCGCCTATTACTCTTGACCATTTCTCAAAGGCAAGGATGACTCTATCCCTCCCCTCGAGCGCCTTTTCGATAGCTGCTGGCAATTTTTCAGAGATTTGTGGGTCGATTTTCTCTAGATAATTCGTTACTCCATTCTGAATAGCTTCTATCACGGGTTTTCGTTCTTCTATCTTTCCGCTTATAAGGATGACCGGCAGAACTTTATTGAATTGTTTAATTTCAACCATAACATCCGTACCTGTCTTTTCGCCCATCAGTTGCCAGTCTATCAATAGCACATCGTAGCCCATTTGACGAACTTTATCAATGCCTTTTTCTCCACTTTCCACAAAATCTACGTCATATTTGTCCTGCAACAACATTTTTGTTGAGTGCGCCCAATCATGTTCGTCGTCAATGATCAATATTTTTGGTTTTGTAGCTGCCATCTCACATCAGACTCGCGTTTGGTATTTTGACCTCGAGACTAGCCCCACTCTCCAGTTCACTATCTATTACCTTCACTGTGCCTTGGTATTCTTCCACAATTTCCCTAACTATTTTCAATCCTAATCCTGTCCCATCTTCTTTAGTAGTAAAGAAAGGGTCAAATATGATTTCCCTATTTTCTATTGGAATCCCCCTTCCATTGTCACTGAATCTAAGGTAGACATTATCTTTGTCTGAGAAAAGCGAGATTTTGATGATGCGTTTTCCCTTCGCGAAACTAAGTGCTTCAAGTGAATTTGTGATGAAGTTTATCAGAATTGATTCAAGATCTCCTCGGTATAAAACCACTTCTTTAAGCTCTTTATCCACATTTAGCTCGACTTCGATGGCTCTCTTTTTGAGAATCGCCTCATAGCCTTTCATAACTTCCTCCAAAATCTCTCGCATGTCACTTTTTAGTTTCTTTCTCCTTTTCCGTCGATTATACGCAACTATGAAGTCAAAAAATTCCAATACTCTTATAATGTTGTTGCGTATGTTGTTGTTTGCCTCTTCGAATTGTTTGGGCTCATAGTTTCCCGACCTGATCATTTTCAACATGGCCTCAGAGTAATTCAGTATACTTCCTATTGGGTTTGTTATCTCATGGGCAACAGCAACGACTGTTATACCCAAAGAAGCTAGATTTCGATAAGCCATGATGAGACCTAGAGCGGTCTCCTCCATGCCTTCCAATTCCCTTATGGCTCGATTCTTTCGTGGCAGAGGCAGGTTAGTCCTTTTAATTTCTTCAACTATTCGATCCACCTGAGTTCGGATGACTGTTTTAGGTCGTTTTTCTTCCTTCCTATCTTGTCTTCTACGTTTACTCAGAAAGTCTACTGATTTTTCCAAGAAGTCGACCATGTCTTTGAAGGCATCATTCTGAATAAGTCCTTCTCGAGTTGTAGTATCAACTAGGTCAGGGTTCTTGTCGCGTGATATCTCCACTGCTCCTATTACTTGGCTATTGTCGGGGTATAGGTATTTGGGCGCATAGAGTCTTTTCATATTCAGATTGAGCCAGTCATTTTTCGGATCTCCATAGGGTTTGACACGGAACCCGTCCCTGTAGATTCTGATTCCATGGAAATTGTCAAGAATTGCTCGCACTTCATGTAGACCAAGTATCTTATACAAGGCTCTCTCATCTTTGCCAAAGCCCCTTGGATAAAAATAAAGCGTGAATTTTACAGTGCCACATTTTGTTTTTTCTGTAACAGCTACCTCTTCAGTTTCGTGACCCTTTCTATCAACTATCTGATAGTTGACTTTGCCTGAGGATTCCAATGTTGCTGTCAAAGTATAGAATGCTTCACTGAAAATAATGCTCTCGATCTCCCCGGAAAGTCTTGGGAAATCTGGAGTTTGAACCGATATCGAAAAACTCTTTTTCCCAAGCACCTCTGGGGGGACCAGCATGCTCATTTGCCTCTTGAAATTCAAAAGAGCCGGTTCATCCCAAGAGTCACGAAGACCAGTCAGAATCAATTCAAAACCATGATCATCTTTGTCTTCTTTAGGTTCTAAGAACACCTTATTCTCCACGGTATCGAAAAAACTTCCTTCAGACTCGTACTTATCCCAATCAATCAGCACTCGAAGTCTTGATTTTTCTCCTTTAACGCTTGATAGGATCTCCACACGTCGGCTAAGCCGTTCCACCGCAAATCTTCCGATTCCTTTCTCGCCGATCATCCTTCTACCTGAAGGCGTAATTCTTTCTCTTTCCTTGTAATCCGTTCCCACCACCATCCATCTTTCCTTAAAATCAGCGTATGACATTCCAGTTCCATCGTCAATTATACGAATTCTAGCCTTGTCTGTTTTAATGCCCTCAAAAAACACAGCGACTTCATTTGCATCAGCGTCATAGCTATTTTTCACAAGCTCTGAAAGAGCGACAACCGCATTTGATACTGACTCTCTTCCGAGCAGTCGTGCAATCTTTCCCTTGAAACGAAATCTGAGAGGCTCTAACTCTGTGACTTGGCTGTCCATTTCCATCACAACACTTTACTAACCCTTCTAAACTGACTACGATATCGCACAAGTGAATGAGTTCTCTTTTGTTTAAAATCCTTTTTGATATGGATGCGCTTCAACACTGGTAGAAGAAGGGCTTAAGCGTATATTACCTTCTTCTTCCACGCAGCTTTTCAGCCACAGCCCCTTAACATGCGCAAACTTCACGCATGCCAACATTAAACGTCACGCATCACAACATAGAACACCACGCAAAAACAGCGAAAACAAAACCAGAAACACCATACAGAAAACAAAAAAGCGCCCAAAACACAAACAGAAAAACAGAAATCTCACGCTGAAAAAATTTTTCCAGACTCATACTACCCCTACCACCCAATTCTCAACATTGGCGCGGGGTGCGGGATTTGAACCCGCGCGGCCCTGTTAGGACCACAGGCTTAGCAGGCCTGCCCCCTACCAGACTAGGGCAACCCCGCATGCTAATGCCCCAAGCACTGTGTTACCGTATGGTTATTTGTGTGTTTCGCGAACGCCACGATAAAAAAGATTTATAATACTGCTTCGCCATTCCACTAGCGTCAACGTTGAGCTTAGACCTCTATGAATGAAGAACCAAATGCATCTGATGAACAATTACCAAAAGCCTCTGAGCAAGAAGCCGCCGAGCCAGTAGCAAAGCAGAT